>WNFD01001171.1_pt1 | contig 26453 bp, 24 predicted proteins | sample 5400491 | NCBI WGS metagenome assembly WNFD01 (sample SAMN13153343, study PRJNA577476) | soil metagenome | isolation source: 120 cm saprolite under Douglas fir tree site 2 hole 2 replicate 2 | place: USA:California | collected 2015-04-18
GGGCTGGACGTCGAACACGACGCCGGTCTCGGCGATCCGCTTGTGGCCGGCTTTCTCCCCGGTACCCAGCCGCTTGCCGAACGCCGGAGTGCGCTTGCGGGCCTTGCGCGCGGTGTCGGCCCGGCGGGCCTCCGGCCGCATCGCCACCCCCTTGCCGTCCGCCGAGATCGCCAGCGGCAGCCCGGGCGGGATTTCCGCCGCGCCCCGGGCCGGGTAGAACCCTGGCGCGTCCCGGGCGGCTTCGGCGGTGATCTGCTCCAGCTGCTGCTTGCCGACCGTGATCCCGGTGGCGGCCAGCAGGAACTGCTGGGCCTGCTCATAGGCGCCGGCCAGCACGTACCGCACCACGGCCTGCTGGACCTGCCAGGAATACCGGCGCAGCGGCAGGTTCAGCACCGCATCACGCGGATGCAGGTTCGGCTGCCCCGGCGCCCGGTACGCCAGCCGGCGGATAACGACGGACCCGAACTGCGACACCACGGTGCGCGCATGCCCGCGCTCGGCCCGGGTCCGCGGCACCCCGGCAGCGTCGGCGACCTCCGCGAGCCGCTGCTCGCGGCCGGCCTGGACATCCAGGACATGCTGGGTGATCTTCCGCAACAACTCCCTGCCCCGCTCGCCGACCTGCCGCTCGATCTCCTCCAGCGACATCACCGGCCCGGCCGCGATCAGCCCGCTGACCAGCCCGGTCAGCTCGCCCACCAGCACCGCCAGGCCCGCCGCCGCCCGCTCCGCGCTGGCTGCCACGCCTTCCGCCGCGTACCCTTCCACCTGAGGCTTCCCTTCGGTTGGTCCCGATATCGCACACCAGGACCATATGGACAGGAAGCCTCACTAATACGCAGAAACGCCGCACCACACCGCAACCGGGGCGCCAGCCCCACGACACCAGCAAGTCACTCCAAAAAAGCCACACCCATGTTCCATCGTGCCGGCAGGCCGGGTGGTTCTGTGCTGGGAGACCGCCCAGGCGAGGCGCTAGTCCGCGATGCGGATGCGCAGGCGCCGGAAGCCCTTGCCCTTGCTCTCGATCTTGACGACCTCGATCCGGCCGACCTGTCTGGTGGAGGCGACGTGGGTGCCGCCGTCCGCCTGCTGGTCCAGGCCCACGATGTCGATGATCCGGACCTCCTTGACCTCCGGCGGCACCAGGTTGGTGGCGGTGCGGATGATGTCCGGGAGGGCGAACGCCTCGTCCCGCGGTAGCACCCGCACGTCGATGCGCCGGCCGGCCTGCACCTCGGCATTGCATGCTGCCTCGACTGCCTCGCGGAAGCCGGGCGGGACGTCCGGCAAGTTAAAGTCCATCCGCGCGGTCAGCGGCTCCATGTTCCCGCCAGTCACGAGCGCGCCGAAGTCGCGGAACACCACGCCGCACAGCACGTGCAGAGCGGAGTGGGTGCGCATCAGTGCAGTGCGCCGCTCGTCCTCGACCGCACCACGCACGGCGGTTCCGGCAGGGGGCAGGGGATCCCCCTCACCCGGGACGAGGTACAGGTCATCGCCCTTGCGCGCGTCCACGATTCGGGTCTGTACCCCGCCCCACAGCAGCACGCCGTGGTCGGGCGGCTGACCGCCGCCGCCCGGATAGAAGGCCGACCGGTCGAGGACGATCCCCTCGGGACCGGCGGCGAGCACCTGCGCATCCCACTCGCGCAAGGTCTGGTCGTCTAGTTCCAGCCGGTGCGTGCGCCATTGCGTGTCTTCCATAGCGGAAGCCTACCGACGCGCCGAATCCGCCTCGGGTACCGGCAAGGGGGCCGTGTCCGCGCCGGATGCGGGCTTCCTGATGCACACCAGGCCCAGCGCCAGGCAGGCGAACGGAACCGCGGAAAGCGCGTACCGGTAGTCGAGTTCGTGCGCCGCGATCGGCACCACCAGGTTGACGACCGCGACGGCCCAGGCCAGGCCCGCGTACCTGCCCCAGCCGCGCCATCGCCTGATCAGCATGACCAGCCCGGCCACCATCACGGCGAAGAAGAGGACCCCGGGGAACCAGACGGGCTCCTGGTATAGGAACATAAAGAACGCCCACGGCTGGACCACGTGCGTGTTCGAGGTGGTGTGCGCGTACCTGTGCTCGAAGCTCTTCATGTAGGGGGCGAGCGTGGTGACGTGCGGGGCCACGGTGAAGTGATCCGAGAGGTAGCTTTCCGACCGGTCGGTGGCGAAGAAGGTCAGGAAGACGCCCTCGCCCACCGTCTTGAGGTAGTCAAGCGGCTGCGCCACGATGGCCCGTTCGGCGAACTGCATGGCCAGCTTGTTGTTGTAGGCGTTGACGCCGGGGTGAGCGTCGTGCCGCCACCACGCGCCGGCGTCCCACAGGTAGGCGGCCGGGCTTCGCTCGGTGAGCAGGGCCGAGACAGACCAGGCCGGGGCGGGCGACGTGGGGTGGCCGGGCTGGTTCTGCGGGCAGAGCGGGACCAGGTCGGCCGGCGGCTTGATGATCGCGCAGTTGGCGAACGACATGGTCCGCGACCACAGGAACATCCCGGTGCTGTTGGTGATGTTGAGCTGGCCGAAGTCCACGAAGAACCACAGCATGTAGCCGAACAGCGGGACCGCGAACGCCGCCAGGCACGCGGTGAACACCTTCCAGCCGACCCGCTGGATCAGCAGGAAGACGAGCACGACCACGAAGACGGGGGCGCCGTTGCCCCGGATGACCGACGCCCAGGCGATGAGCACGCCGACGATCACGGCCTGCCAGATCGTCGGCTTGGGCCGGACGATGAGGATCGCGATGGCGATCATGAGTACCAGCGTGAACAGGGTGTCGGGCAGGATCGAGGATTCCAGCCAGATCTGCCGCGAGTCGAACAGCGTCGGTGCGGCGGCGAGCGTCGCCCCCCAGGCCGGCAGCCTGCGGGTGCGCAGCACCCCGTAGATGATCGCGCCGAGCCCGATGCCCATCAGGTGCTGCAGCGTGGTCACCAGCAGCAGGCTGTGGAACGGTTCGAGCACCCGCAGCAGCATGGGGTAGCCGGCCGGCCGGAGTTGCCCCAGGTTGAAGTGGGTGCCCTCCTGCATGTAGGAAAACGAGTCCTGGATTAGCAGGGCGGGTTTGAACCCGAGCGCGGCGATGATCCGGGGTATCACGGAAACGCAGACCGCGACGGTGAACAGCCGGTGGCTACGCCACAGCGCGGCGGGCGTCAGGCCGACCGCGGCGGCCCTGGCCCGGTCCGCCAGGGGGCCGGGGTCCCAGGAGATCTCCGGCGGCCACAGCCGAAAGCTCCGCTGGCGTTCCGGCGCGACGCCGTGTTCCGGCGCGCTGCCGTCGTCCGCGCTGCGGCGCTGGCTCGTTCCGAGACCGGTCAACGACTTCCCTCCTCCCGGCACCTGAACAATAGTGGGTTACCATGCGAGCCGAGAACCATACGCCAGGGCAGGCCACCCCATCCGGCCGGGTGGCCCCGGACGCCACGGCTGACCGGAAACCCCTGGATGCGGCGAACCTGCGCCGCACCGCCCTCCGGCCCGGCGGCCTGTGGCGGGCCCTCGAGGTCAGGGACCGCACTGGCTCGACCAACGCCGACCTGCTGGCCCGGGCCATCAAGGGCGCGCCGGAAGGCCTGGTGCTCGCCGCCGAGGAGCAGAGCGCGGGACGCGGCCGGATGGGCCGCAGCTGGGTGTCCCCGCCGCGCGCCGCCCTGACGTTCTCCCTGCTGGTGCGGCCGGCGGCCGTGCCGCCCGCCCGCCGCGGCTGGCTCTCGCTGCTCACCGGGGTGGCGGTCGCCTCGGCGGTGACCGCCGTGACCGGGGTAGACACGCGGCTGAAATGGCCGAACGACGTGCTGGCGGGCGAGGCGAAGCTCGGCGGGATCCTCGCCGAGGCGGCCGGCGACGCGGTCGTCGTCGGCGTCGGCCTCAACGTGTCGACCGAACCGGCCGAACTGCCGCCGCCCGGTCCGGGCGCGCTGGCCGCGACGTCACTGCGTGCCGCCGGCTCGGCGCATCTGGAGCGCGAACCGCTGCTCACCGCGATCCTGGCCGCCTTCGAGCGCTGGTACCAGCCCTGGCTCCAGGCCGGGGGCGACCCGGAACGCTGCGGGCTGCGCGCCGAGTACACCCGGCTGTCCGGCACGATCGGTCGCCGCGTCCGGGCCGAACTGCCCGGTGGTCAGCTGCTCTCCGGGCTGGCCGTCGGCGTCGATTCGGACGGCAGGCTGCTTGTCCGCGTGTCTCCGGGCGCCGAACTCCCCGTGGCGGCCGCCGACGTCGTCCACCTGCGCTGATCCGGGAGGCTAGCGCGAGGCGCGAACGCGAGGGCCGCCGCCAGGCAGGCCGCAGGCACCGCGGGCACCAGGTAGCGCAGGTCGAAGTCCGCGATCATCGGCGGCACCAGCAGGATCGTCACCGCGAAGGCCCACGGAAGCCCGGCGCCCGCCGGCAGCCGCCGGCCGGTGCGCCCCCGTCCGGCTCGCCACCGGACGATCATCGCCGCGAGGCCGCCGAGCAGGATCACCCCGAGGAGCGTCCCCGGCAGGTACACGTAGCGCTGGTAGCCCACCAGCCACGAGGCGAACGGCTGAACCGCGCGGGTCGGCGCAGGCCGCCCGCCGTCGTAGGCGGCCTGGTCGCTGGCCACCGTTCCGCCGCCTGGGGTACGCATGGTCGCCGGGACCCAGGCCGTCGTCGCGTCGGCGAACTGGTATCTGTCCGCGATCCCGGCGTTCGGATGCACCGGCCGGTCCCAGTAGAAGCTCAGCGCGAAGTCATGCCCCGCCGCGGTGAGGTAGCCGCCTGGCTGCGCGGCGATAGCCCGCAGCGCGAAGTTGAGCGCGAGCGTGTTGGTCCGCGCCGAGAACCGCCCGCCGGGCATCCGCAACAGGGGTGATGCGCCCGACCAGATGAAGAGCGAAGATGCGATCCGCGGCCCGGGTGGCGGGCATAGCGTCCGCTCGTCGGCCGGCGGCCTGATCACCGCGCAGTTCGCGAACGACATCGTCCGCGACCACAGGTACACGCCGTCGCTCCGGGTCAGGCTGAACTGGTGCTGGTGCAGGTCGAACCAGGCGGCGTAGCCCGCGACTGGCAGCGCTCCGGCGAGGATCGCGGCGGCCACGGTCACCACCCCGGCCCGCCGGATCAGCAGCGCGACCAGCAGCACCGCGAGCAGCGCCAGCCCGACCGGCCACAAGATCGCCGACACCCCGAGCAGGAAGGCGGCGGCGGTCGTCCGGGCCGGCCGCCGCTCGCCAGGTGACGGCAGCAGCAGGTACAGGGCGATCAAGACCAGGAGGCCGAACGGAATGTCTGGCACCGCATCGGCTTCGAGCTGGAGCTCGTATGCGTCGAAGAACACCGGGATGGCCGCGAGCGTCGCCACCCAGGCGGGCAGCCCGTAACGGCGGGCCAGCAGGTAGATGAGCACGCCGATGACCAGGCCCATTATGTGCTGGACGGCGGCCACCGCGGCGACGCTGTGCAGCGGCCCGAGCAGCCACAGCATGAGGCCATAGCCGCCCACCCGGCTGGGGTCGGGGGTCAGCCGCAGTCCGGTCGCCAGGTAGGAGGCCGAGTCGCCGCCGAACCACATGATCGGCCGGAAGGCCAGCATGGCCAGGACCCGCACCACGACGGCCCCCGCCAGCGCGAGGCCGAACAGCCAGTGCCGCCGTGCCGCCGCGGGCAGGCCAATCGCTGCCAGGCGAACCCGATCCACCAGCCGAATTGTGTCACGCTGGGTCTCCCGTTGTGCGCGTGCCACTATGTGCGGTATGGTCCACGATCCGTCGCTCACCGGCGACGAGCGGCTCGTGCTGCAGCTGCACCCGCACTGGAAAACGCTGATCCGCCCGCTGCTGGTCACGCTGCTGGTGGTGGCGGTGGCGCTGGTGCTGGAGGTGGTGATCCCGTCGGGTTCAGGCGCGGCGGTGGAACGGCTGGTGGTGGCCGCGGTCGCGATCCTGGCCCTGATGCTGTGGCTGATGGTGCCGGTGCTGCGCTGGCGGACGACGACGTACGAGCTGACCACCCGGCGGCTGAAGGTACGGGACGGCATCGTGACCAGGCACGGCCGGGACATCCCGCTGGCGAGGATCAACGACGTGTCTTTCGAGAAGGGGCTGCTCGATCGTCTGCTGGGCAGCGGACGGCTGGTCGTGGAGTCGGCCGGCGAGCACGGCCAGATCGTGCTGACCGATATCCCGCGGGTCGAATTCACCCAGGCCACGCTGTTCCGGCTGGTGGAGGAGGAACAGCGCAGGCTCGAGCGCAACGAGCGGAACCAACCCTTAGTGGCCCTGAGCCACTAGCCTGCACGGATATGGAAACGATCAGGGTGTCGCGGAATCCCGGGGACGGGGTGGCCGAGATCATGCTCAACCGGCCCGAGGCGATGAACGCGATAAGCACCGCGATGGCGGGCGAGCTCGCCCGGGCCTGCGCCGAGATCGCCGCCCGGCCCGAGGTCCGTGTGGTCGTGTTCAGCGCCGCCGGGGAGCGCGCGTTCTGCGCCGGGGCGGATCTGAAAGAGCGGGCCCGCATGACCGACGCGGACATCCTGCGCCAGCGTCACACGATCCGCGCCGTGTTCGGCGCGGTCCTGGCGCTGCCGCAGCCTGCCATCGCCGCGGTGCACGGCTTCGCCCTCGGCGGGGGCTGTGAGCTGGCGCTCTCCTGCGACCTGGTGGTGGCCGACGCCACGGCGGTGTTCGGCTTGCCCGAGGTGACGGTCGGGCTCGTGCCCGGCGGCGGCGGCACCCAGCTGGCGCTGCGACGGCTTGGTCCCGGCCGGGCCGCGGACCTGGTGCTAACCGGGCGCAAGGTCGGCGTCGACGAGGCGGAACGGATCGGGCTGGTCGACCGGCGGGTGTCCGTGGGCGAGGACGGCGCCGCGGCGCTTGAGCTCGCCGGGCAGATCGCCGCCAACTCCCCGGTAGCGGTCCGGGCGGCCAAGCGGGCCATCCGGCATGGCTGGGGGGTCTCGCTGGACGCCGGACTCGACGTCGAGGACGCCGCCTGGCGGACCGCCGCGCTGTCGGCCGACCGGCGGGAGGGCATCGCCGCCTTCGTCGAGAAGCGCCCGCCGGCCTGGCCGGGCGAGTAGCCACGGCCTTGGATCAGCCGCTCAGCTAGCTCCCGGCGAGGGCTAACCTTGAGGTATGAGCTGGGAACTGCCGGACCGGATCTCGGTGCGCGAGGTAGGGCCGAGAGACGGGCTGCAAAACGAGGAGCCGGTGCCGACCGACGCGAAGGTGGCGCTGCTCGACCTGCTGTCCGGCACCGGCGTGCAGCGGATCGAGGCGGTGTCGTTCGTGCGGCCGTCGGCGATCCCGCAGATGGCCGACGCCGATGAGGTGTGGAAGCGTGCGTCCCGGGTGCCGTCGGTCAGGTACTCGGCCCTCGTGCCGAACCTGCGGGGCGCGGTGCGGGCCCTCGACGCGGGCTTCACCGAGCTTGAGGCGGTCGTCTCGGCCTCCGAGACGCACAACCGCAAGAACGTCAACCGGTCCACCGGGCAGTCGCTCGATGAGATCGCGGAGATCATCTCGGTCGCGCACGAGCGCGGCGCGACCGTGCAGGTGATCGTGGCCACCGCCTGGGGCTGCCCGTATGAGGGCGACGTGCCGGTGGCCCGGACGGTGTCGGTGGCCGGGCGGGCCATCGCCGACGGGGCGGACTCCGCCTCGTTCGGCGACACGACGGGCATGGCCACGCCGACCCGGGTCCGCGCCCTGGTGGGGGCGTTCCGCTCGGCTTACCCGGAGATGGGGCTGAACCTGCACTTTCACAACACGCGGGGCACCGGGCTGGCCAACGCCCTGGCCGCTCTGGAGCTCGGCGTGTCCGACTTCGACGCCTCCGTCGGCGGCCTCGGCGGATGCCCGTACGCGCCGGGCGCGACGGGCAACATCGCGACGGAAGAGCTCGTGCACATGGCCGAGGACATGGGGGTGGCGACCGGGATCGACCTGGACGCCATGATCGCCGCGGCCGCCGAGGCGGAAGGCATCGTCGGCCGCACCCTGCCCTCCCAGGTCCTTCGCGCCGGTCCCCGCACCAGGACCATCCAGCCATAAGCGAGCCGAAGGGGCGCGGCGCCGCCTGGACTGAGGAGCGAGGAACGAGCGACGAGGGAAGGCGGCGCCTAGAGGGCGCCCCGGAGGCGAGCGGAAGACAGAGCATGACCGATTTCGACAAGCTCAGGGAGACCATCGAGCGGGGCGGCGCGGACCGTTACCATGAGGCCGCCGCGGCGCGCGGCAAGCTGTTCGCGCGGGAGCGGATCGCCCGGCTCGCCGACGAGGGCAGCTTCACCGAGGACGGCAGGTACGCCAACGCCCTGGCGGACGGACTGCCCGCCGACGGCGTGATCACAGGGACCGCGACCATCGGCGGCCGGCCTGTCGCGCTGATGGCGAACGATTCCACGGTCAAGGCCGGGTCGTGGGGCGCCCGCACCGTGGAGAAGATCATCCGGATCATCGAGAAGGCGTACGACGCCGGCATCCCGATGATCTACCTGGTCGACTCCGCGGGGGCGAGGATCACCGACCAGGTAGACATGTTCCCTGGCCGCCGCGGGGCCGGGCGGATCTTCCGCGCCCAGATCCGGGCCTCCGGCTCGATTCCGCAGGTCTGCGCGCTGTTCGGGCCGTCGGCGGCCGGCGGCGCGTACATCCCGGCGTTCTGTGACTTCACCGCCATGGTGGACGGCAACGCCTCGATGTACCTGGGCAGCCCGCGGATGGTCGAGATGGTGGTCAGCGAGAAGACCACGCTGGAGGAGATGGGCGGCGCCAGGCTGCATTGCACGGTGTCCGGCAGCGGCCATTTCCTGGCCCCGACCGAGCAGGACGCGCTGGACGCGGTGCGGACCTACCTGTCGTACCTGCCGCAGAACTGGGAGCAGCCGCCGCCTCCCGCCGAGGCTCGCGACCCGAAGCCGGCCGACCTGCGGGCGCTGGTTCCCGCCAGCGAGCGCCAGGCGTTCGACATGCGCCGCTATGTCCGCGGGCTTGTCGACGAGGACTCGTTCTTCGAGATCCACGCGCTGTGGGCCAGGGAAGTCGTCACCGGCTTCGCCCGGCTGGCCGGCCAGGTGACCGGGGTGATCGCGAACAACCCCATGCACAAGGGTGGGGTGCTTTTCGTCGATTCGGCGGACAAGGCGGCCCGGTTCATCCAGACCTGCGACGCGTTCGGGATCCCGCTGCTGTTCCTCGCCGACGTGCCCGGCTTCATGGTCGGCACCGCCGTGGAGCGGCAGGGAATCATCAGGCACGGCGCGAAGATGATCGCCGCGATGTCCGACGCCACCGTGCCGAAGATCTGCGTCGTGGTCCGCAAGGCCTACGGCGCGGGCCTCTACGCGATGGCCGGTCCCGGTTTCGAGCCGGACGCGACGCTGGCGCTGCCGACCGCGAAGATCGCGGTCATGGGCGCGGAGGCCGCGGTGAACGCGGTCTACGCGGGCAAGCTTGAGCAGATAGCCGATGACCAGGCGCGGGCGGCCGAGACCGACCGGCTGCGCCGCGACTACGAGCGTGACATCGATATCCTGCGGCTCGCTTCCGAATTGGTCGTGGACGACATCGTCGAGCCGGAAGACCTGCGGGAGGAACTGGTGCGCCGGTTCGCCGCCGCGCGCGGCAAGGACCGGACGCCCCCCCGGCGCCGCCACGGGATCAGCCCGGCCTGATCTGCCCCCGTGCGGGCGCCATCTTTTTACCGTTCCTTTACTATTTACTCATGACCCGCGTGCTGCTCGCCGAGGATGACACGTCGATCTCCGAACCCCTGTCTCGCGCGCTGCGCCGGGAGGGATACGAGGTGGACGTCACGGCGGACGGGCCCTCCACGCTGGATCGCGCCCTGGGGGAAGGCGTCGACCTGATCTTGCTCGACCTCGGCCTGCCTGAGCTCGACGGGCTTGAGGTGTGCCGTCGGGTCAGGGCCGGCGGGTACGCCGTGCCGGTGCTGATCCTCACCGCGCGGGCCGACGAGGTGGACACGGTGGTCGGCCTCGACGCCGGTGCCGACGACTACGTCACCAAGCCGTTCCGGCTGGCCGAACTGCTGGCCAGGGTCCGGGCCCTGCTGCGGCGCGGGACGGCGGAAGGCTCGGCCGCGCTCGGCGTGCGGATCGACCCCGATGCCCGGCGGGCCTGGCACGGTGACGCCGAGCTAGAGCTGACCACCAAGGAATTCGACCTGCTCTGGATTCTGCTGCGCGAGGCGGGCAAGGTGGTCACCCGCGAGCAGATCATGCGCGAGGTCTGGGACGCCAAGTGGTGGACGTCGACCAAGACGCTCGACATGCACATTTCCTGGCTCCGCCGCAAGCTCGGCGACGACGCGCACAGCCCTAGGTACATCACCACGGTCCGGGGCGTTGGGTTCCGCTTTGAACGCGGCGACTGACCGTACCGGGACGAGCCCCACGGCGTGGTCTCCGGGGCTCGCCGTGGGGTGACCGATGCGCAGGAAGCTGTGGTTCTCGAGCTTTTCCGTGGCGGTCGTCGCTGCCCTGGTCGTAGGCGTGCCCGCTTTGCTGATCGGCGTCGGTCGCGGGGCGGTCGCGCTGGCCGTGACCGGCGGGTCGATCGTGGTGGCGGTCGCCCTGGCCGGCTGGCTGACGGTCGTGCTCGTGAGCCGGCTGGCCCGGCCGGTCGAGGAGCTCGCCGAGGCGGCCGCGCGGCTCGGAGCCGGGGACCCACGTCCGCTTGGCCGCAGGTACGGGGTGGCCGACCTCGATCAGGTGGCCGATGGGCTGGATACCTCGGCGCGCAGGCTCAGCAGCCTGCTGGCCGCGGACCGTGAACTCGCGGTGGACGCCTCGCACCAGCTGCGCACGCCGCTGACCGCCTTGTCGATGCGGCTGGAGGAGATGGTCGCGGCGGCGGACGACCCCGACGTGGTCCGGGAAGAGGGCCACGCCGCCCTCACCCAGGCCGAGCGCCTGGCCGACGTGGTGACCCAGCTGCTCAGCCCGGCCCGGCGGGCGACCGCGGCCTCGGCCGCGCTCACCGGCATCGACGAGATCGTGCAGCAGCAGGTCATCGAGTGGGAACCGGCCTTCCGCCGGGTGCGGCGCAAGCTCGTGGTCATCGGCGAGCGCGGCCTGCAGGCCCACGTCACCCCGGGCGGGCTGGCCCAGGTGCTCGCCACGCTGCTGGATAACGCGCTCATGCACGGCGGGGGAACGGTGACCCTGCAGACCTCGCAGAGCGCGCGTTCGGTCGTGATCGAGGTCAGGGACGAAGGTAGGGGCGTCCCGCCGGAGCTGGTGTCCCGCATCTTCGAGCGGAGCGTCAGCGGCCGACCGGAGGGGACCGGGCTGGGACTGGCGCTGGCGCGGACCATGGCGGCGGCGGACGGCGGCCGAGTCGTGCTGGTCAAGCCGAAGCCCGCCACGTTCGCCGTCTTCCTGCCCAGGCATCCGCTCCGGCCAGGTACCCAGCCGGTCCGCGGCCCCGCGTAGTGCAGGTTAGCGGTAGTGCAGGTTAGCGGTAGTGCAGGTTAGCGGTAGTGCAGGTTAGCGCGGGGCGTCGGCGTCGGCCGGGTCGAGGTGCTCCCATGGCGGCCCGTAATGTTCCCTCGGCTGCCCGTAGCTTTCCCGAGGCTGCCCGTAGCCGTGGCCTCCCCGCGCGTGGCCATGGTCCCCGGGGCTTACCGGACGGAAATCCCAGGGCGGCCCGTAGCCGTTGACGGTCCCGGCGAGCGCGGCCCCTGAATCACTTGTCTCGGTAGCATCGACAAACCCGGATACCGCGGCTTCCCCAGCGGCCACAGCGGCCCCGGGAGCTCCGGCCAGGAACACCCACTTCTTGTACGAGAAGTACCGGAAGATCGTCCCGAGCCCGGTGCCGAACAGGCTGGCCGCGTTGTAGGCCAGGACGCTCTTCAGGCCCAGCCCGTAGGTGGTGAACGCGATAACGCACTCGGCGATGGCTAGGCCGACGACGTTCAGCGCGGCGAACAGGGTCCCCTCGCGCAGCAGCGCCTGGTTGACCCGGTGCCTGAAGGTCCAGAACCGGCTGCCCAGGTAGGTGAACACGGTGGCGGTGATGATGGACACCGCCTTGGAGACCATGGGCCCGATGCCGACGGCGCCGTGCAGGTAGGCCGCGCCGCCGAGATCGATGACCGAGCCGATCGCGCCGACGATGCCGAATTTCGCGAGCTCAGGGATCAGTTCGGCGAAGCGCTTGCGAAGGCTCACCATCCTGGGCATACGAAACGGTCCTTTCGGGGCGGCATCGGGCGGCCTGCGCGCAACCCCCCGTTCAATGCTTCAGACGAGACCCGCATATGTTACCGGCCGCGCCTAAGTGCCGACTCCGCCTTCCCTGATACGAGGCTGTGAAACGGCGCACAACTCCTCAGCTGCTGAGCGTGGTCTCCCGTCCGGTTCCGGCGATGGCGTGCCAGCCCAGGTAGATCACGGCCGTGATCAGGAACCCGGCCTCGAACGTCAGGTCTCCGGCGGACGGGAAGTGCTTCGGCACGATCCCCACGTACTCGGTCTGGTTGGAGAACAGCCAGATCGAGATGCCTATGCCGACGGCCATGGCGACCGGGCCGGCCCAGTTCTTGTGCCGGGTCGCGAACAGCAAGGTCTCGTCCGGGTTGCGCCGCAGCAGCATGTCGCAGAAGTAGACGGCGAGCCACGGGGCGATCCAGTACGCGATGATCAGCAGGAAGTTCTCGTACTTGGTGCCCGCGTTATGCAGGCCGCTCCAAGCCAGGAAAAAACCGATGGCGCCGAACCCGAGTGCCACGATCGCGCGGCGCAGCGAGAGCGGCAGCTTGATGCCGAGCGCGGTGAACGACAGCGCTCCGGAGTAGATGTTGAGCACGTTCGCCGAGACGGCGCCGAGCGCGATGGCCAGCAGCGTGAGGTCGGCCAGCGGCGTGGCCAGCAGTCCGGTGAAGGCGCCGGTCGGGTTGCTGCCGAGCGCATTGTTCGCGCTGACCACGGTGGCGGCCGCTGCGCCGACGATCTCGAGCAGCGCGCAGGACAGGAACAGCCCGAGCCCGGACCACCAGGCGATGGCGGCCTTGTTCGCCGATGGCTTGAAGTACCGGGTGTAGTCGGCCGCGTACGGGTTCCAGCCCACCGCGTATCCGAACGACGCGCCGAACGTCAGCAGGAACGCGCCGGGGATGGTGTGGTGGGGCGCGCCCGGATGGGCCTTGCTCAGGATGACCCCGGCTGCGATCAGGAAGATGACGGTGAGGATGGGGAAGGCGTACCGCTCGAAGACGTGCACCAGGTTGTAGCCGAAGAACGCCACCACGACCTGCACCGCCACGATGATGAGCAGGCAGAGCACCTGCGGCATGTGGGTGAGCACGTTCAGCGCGAAGGCGCCGCTGATGCTGTTCACCGCGAACCAGCCGATGCCGGCCGTGACCGAGTTCAGCCCGGCGGGCAGCACGTTGCCCCAGTAACCGAACCCCAGCCGGCTCAGTACCATCTGCGGCACCCCGTACTTGGGACCGCGCATGGAGAGTATTCCCTGCGTGATGCCGCCGATCGCGCTGCCGAGGATGAGGGCGAGCGCGGCCTCCCAGAAGCCGAGACCGAATCCCGCGACGGCGAGCACGCCGACGAAGATCGTGGCGAACTCCATGTTCGGCGAGGTCCAGGTCCAGAAGAGCTGGAGCGGCTTGCCGTGTCGTTCGTTCAGCGGGATGAATTCCGCGCCGCCCGGCTCGACCGCGATGACCTGGGTGCCGTAGCTGCCCTCGCGGACGAGGACGCCCGGACCCGCATCGCCGCTCTGTGTGACGTCCTGGTCGCGTGTCGCCATCTGCGCTCCCCTTCGGTGGCCCATGATCATAGGTGTTTTACCCCTATTAATGCGGAGTGAAAGGCAGCAATGTTTCGCGGCGGAAAAACCTGGCCGCCAAACGAACAGCTGGGTTACGTCCCGGCCGCGTGCGCCGTCGCCGGTCCCGTAGGGTACGGAGCGTGACCGATTCCGCGGATGCGCCACCCCCGCCGCGTTCCGCCCCGGTGGCGCCCCCCGGCGTGCCCGTGGTGGGGATGGTCGGCGGCGGCCAGCTCGCCAGGATGACCAGCCAGGCCGCCATCGGCCTGGGCGTCGGCTTCCGCGTCCTGGCTGGTTCGGTCGCGGAAAGCGCGGCCCAGGTGTCGGCGGGCACCTGGCTGGGGGACTACCGCTCGCTGGCTGACCTGCGCGACTTCGCGGCCGGATGCGACGTGCTTACGTTTGACCACGAGCACGTGCCCGACCCGCACCTGGCCGCGCTCGAGCAGGATGGCGTCCAGGTCAGGCCGGGCGCTGCGGCGCTGCGCTTCACTCAGGACAAGCGCGCGATGCGGGAGCGGCTGACCGGGCTGGGCGTCGCCTGTCCCCGGTTCGCGCCGGTGCGCGCCGTCGCCGACGTCGAGGAGTTCGCGGCCGGCTCCTGGCCGGTGGTGCTCAAGGCGGTCAGCGGCGGCTACGACGGTAGGGGCGTGTGGGTGTGCGACTCGGCGGCGGACGCTGCCGACGTGCTCGCGCATGGGGTTGTGCTAGCCGGGGAGGTTGGCCTGATCGCGGAGGAGTACGTCGCGTTCGATCGCGAGCTCGCGGTTCTCGCGGCGCGCTCGCCGCACCGGCAGGGCGCGGTGTACCCGGTGATGCAGACGGTCCAGCGGGACGGCATCTGCCGTGAGGTGATTGCCCCCGCGCCCGGCCTGGCCCCCGGACGGGCGGCGCAGGCCCAGGAGCTCGCCCTGCGGATCGCCGCGGAGCTCGGCGTGACCGGGCTGCTGGCGGTGGAGATGTTCGAGACGTCGGCCGGGTTGCTCGTCAACGAGCTCGCCATGCGCCCGCATAACTGCGGTCACTGGACGATCGAGGGGGCGCGCACGTCTCAGTTCGAGCAGCACCTGCGGGCCGTTCTCGACCTGCCCCTCGGTTCCCCGGCGCTGGCCGCCCCGGTCGCGGTGATGGCCAACGTGCTCGGCGGCGACGATGCGGACGTCTACGACAGGTACATCCACGTGATGGCCGCCGACCCGGCGGTGAAGGTGCACATGTACGGCAAGCCGGTGCGCCCGGGCCGCAAGATCGGCCACGTAACGCTGACCGGCGACGCGAACCACAGGGACCCGGACGAACTGGCAGACCGTGCCCGCCGAGCGGCCAGCTACCTCCGCTGGGGCAAGGAGGACGGAGATTGAAGCGAGAAGGCAACAGAGTCGGGATCGTGATGGGCAGCGATTCGGACTGGCCGGTGATGCGCGCGGCGGCCGAGGCCCTGGAAGAGTTCGCCGTCCCCTATGAGGCCGATGTCGTATCCGCGCACCGGATGCCGCACGAGATGATCGAGTACGGCTCGTCGGCGGAAAGCCGCGGGCTGCGGGTGATCATCGCCGGCGCCGGGGGCGCCGCGCATCTGCCCGGGATGCTGGCGTCGGTCACGCCGCTGCCGGTGATCGGCGTGCCCGTCCCGCTCGCCAACCTGGGCGGCCTTGACTCGCTGCTGTCGATAGTCCAGATGCCGGCCGGCATCCCGGTCGCGACCGTCGCGGTCGGCGGCGCCCGCAATGCCGGCCTGCTCGCCGTCCGTATCCTCGGCGCCGCCGAGGGCCCGGAGGGCGCGGCGCTGCGCGCCAGGCTCGTCTCCTTCGCCGAGGACCTGGCTGCCCAGGCCCGCGCCAAAGGCGCCGCCCTCCGCGACCGGCGTTCGTAATTTTGTGGACCTAACGGTAACTTTGTCCGGATGACGGCAACTGGACGCGGTTGCGGTTCCCCGGCAACCTTAGACAAAGGGGTCAGGTCGGGGGTGCGAGGAGGCGCCCGTGAGCATCGGTGCGACGCTGGCGTCAGCCCGCCGCCGGGCCGGGCTGACCGTCAGCGAGGTCAGTCACAGCACCCGTGTCACAGAGCCCATCATCCGGGGTATAGAGCAGGATGACTACGCTGCGTGCGGCGGTGACTTCTATGCGCGGGGCCATATCCGCGCCATCGCCCGCGCTGTGGGGGAGGATCCCTTGCCGCTGATTGACGAGTTCGACTCGACGTGGCGATCCGCGAAGGACATCACTGCGGCGGAAGCCTTCCAGCCGGGCATGCCGATCAGGACGCGCGAGCGGCGGCGGGTGCGCTGGACATCGGCCTTGGCCGTGCTGGTCCTGGCCGTCCTCGGCTTCGCGAGCTACAAGTTCGTCTCCGGCGTGGACCGGGCGCACCGCACCTCCGCCGCCAGCCTGCATACGTCCCCGGCGGGCGGCCACACCGGCCTGCCGTCGGCCAGCGCTCCGGCCGTTCAGGCCAGCAAGGCCAGCACGGCCCCGGCCTCCCCGTCCACCACACCGTCGCCTCCCACGCCGGTGCAGGCGCTAGCCCCGGCCAGTGTGGCGGCGTTCGGCCCGGCCGGGACGGCCGATGGCGACAACCCTCAGCTGGCGGCGCTCGCGGTCGGCGGGAACCCAGTCACGCCCTGGTACAGCCAGTGGTACGCCACGCAAAGTTTCGCGGAGCTGAAGGCCGGCACGGGCTTGCTGCTTGACATGGGCCGCACGGTCACGGTCGCCTCGGTGCGGCTTTCGCTCGTCAGCCGTTCGGGGACCGACCTTCAGCTGCGGGCCGGGAGCAGGCCTACCCCGGCGTATCTGCCCCGGGTCGCGAGCTCCTCGGACACCGGCGGCACGGTGCAGTTGCAGCTCAGCGCGCCGGTACACGTCCGCTACGTGCTCATCTGGTTCACCAAGCTCCCACCGGACGCCGCCGGCACCTATCAGGTCAGCGTCTACCAGATCACCGTCCAGGGCCAGCCCTGACGGGGAAGCCCCCGGACGGACCCGCTGACCGCTGGCCCGGCTTGCGATTTACTATCAAAGGCATGAGCCATGATTTCCCGGCGTTCGCCCTGTCCGAGGAGCACGAGGCGCTCCGCGAGTCGGTGCGTGCCCTTGCCGACGACAAGATCGCGCCTCGTGCCGCCGAAGTCGACCGCACCTCCGAGTTCCCCTGGGACGTATACGAGGCCCTGGTCAAGGCGGACTTGCAGGCCGTGCACATCCCCGAGGCCTACGGCGGCGGCGGCGCCGACGCGATCGCCACGGCGATCGTCATCGAGGAGGTCGCCCGGGCCTGCGCGTCGTCGTCGCTGATCCCGGCGGTGAACAAGCTGGGTACGGTGCCGCTGCTGCTGGCCGCGTCCGAGGAGATCAAGGCCAGGTACCTGGCGCCGGTCGCGCGCGGCGAGGCGATGTTCTCCTACGCGCTGTCCGAGCCGGAGGCGGGATCCGACGCGGCGGCCATGAAGACCAGGGCGGTGAGCTCGGACTCCGGCTACGTCCTGAACGGGGTGAAACGGTGGATCACCAACGCCGGGGTGTCAAAGTACTACACGGTGATGGCGGTCACCGATCCGGCGGCGGGCGCCAACGGGATCTCGGCGTTCGTGCTCGAGGACGGTGACCCCGGCTTCTCGTTCGGGGCGCCGGAGCACAAGCTCGGCATCAAGGGCTCGCCGACCAGGGAGCTGTACTTTGACGACTGCGCGATCCCGGCCTCCCGGCTGGTCGGCGAGGAGGGCGAAGGGTTCAAGATCGCGCTGCGCACGCTGGACCACACCCGGATCACGATCGCGGCGCAGGCCCTGGGCATCGCGCAGGGGGCGCTGGACTACGCGCTCGGGTACGTCAGGGAACGCAAGCAGTTCGGCCGCGCGATCGCCGACTTCCAGGGCCTGCAGTTCATGATCGCTGACATGGCCATGAAGCTCGAGGCGGCGCGTCAGCTCACCTATGCGGCGGCGGCCAAATCGGACCGGGCGATGGCCGGGGAGCAGGTGGACGACCTGACGTTCTTCTCCTCGGCCTGCAAGTGCCTGGCGTCCGACGTGGCGATGTCGGTGACCACCGACGCGGTGCAGCTGCTCGGCGGCTACGGCTACGTGAACGACTACCCGGTCGAGCGCATGATGCGCGACGCCAAGATCACCCAGATCTATGAGGGCACCAACCAGATCCAGCGCATGGTCATGGCCCGCCAGCTCCTGAAAGGGTGATATTTAGGCGCTGAACTGCGATTTCTCCGCCCTGCCGTGCTCCGGAGCGGGCCGTCCGACGCCGAGTCGGGCGGCCCGTTCTCGTGTCCGGTTTACCCGGTTAGTACCGATAATTTCCCGTCGTTTCCGGACCACGTGCTGAATCGGTGCTGACCCGTGGCGATCATTTGGCTGGGCTACTCCTTGTGCTAATCGCAAGCGCGTTCGTGTCGTGCCTGCAGTGACACCTGCAGTCAGCCGAGGTTATGTGGTACTGTTGTCCTACAAGTAGGACAACAGTACCGGGGGTCTCATGGGCGGAGCCGAGGACGGTCGGCGCTTCACGGTGCTGTCCATCGATGGCGGCGGCGTGCGCGGGATCTTCGCCGCCGCCGTGCTGGCAAGCCTGGAGCGTGACACCGGCACGAGGATCGCTGACCACTTTGACCTGGTGGTCGGGACGAGCACGGGCGGGATCATCGCGCTGGGGCTGGGGTCGGGAATGTCTCCTGAGGAGATCCTCGCGCTGTACATCGACAACGTGGACTTGATCTTCCCGGCGTGGCGGCGCAGCATCCTGGCCCGGCCGCTGTCGCTCGTGCGCGCGAAGTACAAGGCGGACGGGCTCCGCCGGGTGGTGCAGCGGGTGTTCGGGGACACGCTGCTGTGCGAGAGCGCGGTGCCGCTCGTGATCCCGTCCTACAACATCGGCGAGAACGCGGTGTACCTGTTCAAGACCCCGCATCACGAACGGCTGCGGCGGGACTGGAGCGTGCCCATGTGGCAGGTCGCCATGGCGACCACGGCCGCGCCGACGTTCTTTCCCGCCTACTCGCTGCCCGGCGACCACGTCCGCCTGGTGGACGGCGGCGTGTGGGCGAACAACCCGTCGATGGTCGGCATCGTGGAAGCGGTGTCGATGTTCGGGCAGCCGCTGGAGCAGATCCGGCTGCTCAGCCTGGGCACCACGGTGGCCGCCGCCTACCGGCCGCGCAAGCTCGACCGCGGCGGGCTCCTCCACTGGGTCCGGCCGCCGAACGTCGCGCAGGTACTCCTGGCAGCCCAGAGCCAGGGCGCCTTCACCGCGTCCGAGCACCTGCTGGGACCTGGCCGCGCCTTCCGGCTCAACCCGCCCGCTCCGGAGGCCCTCGCGAGGCTCGATGCCGCTGACGCCCGTGACCTCCTCGCGTCCGCGGCCCATCACAGCAGGGACTTCTGCCCGACGTTCGCGGCAGAGTTCGCCTCGCACCAGCGGGGACCGTACACCCCCTTGCGCACCAGGAAGGAAGTCACCGCATGACCCGATTCTCCTCGCAGGCGCTCGATGAGCTCCTCGGGACAGGGATCCGCCAGCTGGACATCACGCCGGCCGAGCGCAGCCTTGCCGTCGCCCGGTACGGCACGGTCGCCCGGTCGCTAGCCGAGCACTGGGACACAGACCCTCACGACGGGCTGGTCTATCCTCAGGGATCGATGCGGCTGGGAACCATCACCCGCAACTTCCACCGGGACGACGAGATCGACATCGACCTGGTCGCGCGGCGTGACCAGCCCAAGGAGTCGACCAGCCAGGCCGAGCTCAAGGTGGACACCGGCCTGGGGCTGGAGAAGTTCATCCTCGGCCAGCCTGAAGGCGCCCCCACGCTTGATGAGGGCAAGCGCTGCTGGACGCTGCACTACCCCGGCTTCCACCTCGACGTGCTCCCCGCCCTGCCCAACCTGTCCGCGCCCTCCGACTCGGCCATCATCATCACCGACACCCAGGTGCTCCGCTGGCAGTTCTCCAACCCGATCGCGTACGCGGACTGGTTCCACGACGTCATGGCGAAGGAGCTGGCGGACAAGCTCAAGGTCATCGCCAAGCGCATGGACATCGCCCAGGTCCCGGACTGGCAGGTGAAGACGACGCTGCAGCAGACCGTCCAGGCGCTCAAGCGGCACCGCGACATCTACTTCACCGACCACCTCGACCAGCGCCCGGCCTCGATCATCATCACCACGCTTGCCGCCCACGCCTACCGCGGCGGCGGCGACCTGTACGAGGTGCTCGACGACATCACCGACCGGATGCCGGGCTTCGTCCAGCGCGACGGGCACCGCTACATCGTCGCGAACCCGGTCGAGCCCAAGGAGAACTTCGCCGACCGGTGGAACGGAAAGCCGGAACGCGCCGTGGCGTTCTTCCGGTGGATCCAGCAGGCCAAGGCCGGCTTCGACGGCCTGTCCCGTGCCGGCGGCGGACTCGATACCGTGATCCGGAAGATGGCCGACATCCTCGGCGACCGCCCCGCCCGGGACGCCAGCCAGGGCCTGTCGCGCGGCATCGTGGGCAGCAGGCGCCAGGGTCAGCTCGGCTACGGGGTGGGCACGGGGATGCTGGCCGGCGCCTCGGCTGCCGGGACACGGCGCATCACGCGGGACCACGACTTCCACGGCCACCATGGCGCCCGCCCGTAGGCTCACGATCGCCCAGCAGGCACTCGGGCTGCGATCGGTCTTCCTCGACGCCGAGCTGGTGATGAGGCGCGACCGGCTGTCCTGGAAAGGACGGCTGCAGCCCTGCGAGCTATCCCGCATCTACACCGTCCAGATCACCTACACGCACGGGCGCTACCCAGTCACCCGGATCCTCGACCCTCAACTGGAGGCGACCGAGACAGGATTCCTGCCCCACACCTACAGCGACAAGACCCTCTGCCTCCACGACGCCGGACAATGGGCCGAGCACATGCTGATCGTCGACACCATCGTCCCGTGGACTGCCGAATGGCTACTGCACTACGAGATATGGCTAGCCACCGGGGAATGGCTCGGCGACCACGACCCCGCCGCACAGCTTCCCCACCACGACGACCTACCGGCCCTGTAACACGCCGGGGCGCAAACATCCAGGCGGCGCCTGGCAACACCAGCGCCGTGACGCTAGGCCGCACACCACGCGGCCGACGAGGATAGATACCATAACCCGAACCTCACAGGGATTCGGAATGAGCGATCCGCACACACCAGAACTAGGCGGCGCGCTGAAAGCAGAGCGCCGCAAGCGCAGGCTGTCGCTGCGCGAGGTCAGCTACGAGACAGGCATCTCCGTCAACACCCTCTCCCGGGTCGAGCGGGGATACCTGCCCGACCTGAAGAACTACCAGCGCATCATCGACTGGCTCGGAGTACCAGCCGACACCTTCCTCGAAGCCAGCAAGCCGGAAAGCCCGGCGGGAACGCTGGACCTCGTGGCACGGCACTTCCGGGCCGACCCTGGCCTGACCCCCGAGGCAGCCGAGAAGCTCACCTCACTCGTCCAGGACATGTACAACAGGCTCGTCTCCGAGCGGCCCAGCCTCGCCGCGCACATGCGTTCTGCGCAAACCTTCACCCCCGCAGCCGGAGCCCTGCTGGCCGGCATCCTGAGCGACATGCAGGCCACGCTCGAAAACGAGGAGACTCGCTGAGCATGCGCCGAGGCTTCAAAGCAGAGGCAGAACGCCTCACCGCGCAGGTGCGAAATGAGATGGGCCTGGGACCCTACAAGCCCCTGGACATCAACGCGCTCGTACGCCACGTCGGAGCACAGCTGCGGACGGCCGACGAGCTAACCAGCCTCACCAAACTGCAAGAACTCGAAGCGCTGCAGCCAGGCGCGTTCTCCGCGTGCACCTTCGATCTCGGAACCCGCAAGGTCATCGTCGTCAGCCCTCTCGCAACCGACGAGCGACAGCGCAGCGACGTCAGTCACGAGGCATCCCACCTCCTGCTCGACCACAAGGTCAGGGAAGTCGAGCAACTCGGCGGCCTCTCATTCTTCACCTGCGACCCAGACGAGGAACAAGAAGCGAACTGGCTCGCCGGCTGCCTTCTCCTGCCCCGCGACCTGCTGGTGCGAGCACTCAGAAGCGGCCTAGACGCAGTAGCCATCGCTGAGGCAAACACCGTAAGCGTCCAGATGGCAAACTTCCGGCTACGAGCAACCGGCGCCGAGCAGCAGGTCGCAGCTGCCCGCCGATGAGGGTCATGGCCGAGGGCGTGAGCTCGTGGGTGTCCTCGGCTACTGCGGTTCGGCGCGGTGTGCGGTGACATCGGCAGCCACGTGAGTCGCTAGCTCAAGCTCGACCACCCAACTGGGTCGTGGCCCTCCGCCGAACTGATGCGGGCCTGCACATCTTCATCGGTGACCCGACGGACCTCGCACCCGAGGAGCGCGACTGGCTCAATGGCGCCGTGGCCTGAGCCGCGGCCGAGGACGCCTGCGCCGCCATGCACCGCACGAAGCCCAGACCGCCTTCGGGCTCATCGACTCGCCCGCGCTGCAGGCAGGAGGAGCTGCGCGCGTTCTTCCGTCCTACCAGGCTACGGGCTGAGGGCGGTGCGGCGCGGGCGCAGCTGGCAGGTCTCGTTACACGCAGGTCCCGTGCTTGGCTCGCGGTGCGCCCAGGGACGGCATCGCGTCCTGCAGCAAGTACACGGGAGGACGGCGCCAGGTCTACGACTGCTAGCTCGCGTACTCGTGACGAGATCACAATCAGGAGGCTATTACCAGTGCTGCCGTACCAGCAGATTGAGAGTCCGCTGCTCAGTTCGATTCTCTTCCTCCACCTCGTACCGAGACATACCGCGACATGCCGTGCTGTGCGGCTGCCCGCATCCACGGCGGGCCGCGGGTGCCGGGTGCTACCGGGGCTTATCGGGACATCCGAGCAAACATGGAGCAAACACGGGGACCGCAAGGTCTAGACCACTATGGAAGGATCATCACAGCAAGTCGGCAAGTGGTTTACGGCTCCGCGGAGAGCGCCGCGCGGGAACCCGCTCAAGCGGTGGACACGGTCCGTAACTGCTGCCGTCCCGGTGACAAGCACCAAGGTGGCACGGAAGCTGCGGCATCGCCGTGAGAGCTGTACCTCCGGTGTACCTGTTGTGCACCCCGGATGAACCCGCGCGGCCAGCGCATGGTCATGGCCTGCCAGCCGCTCATGTGGAGAGTGCCAATCGATCGGCACCACCGTCATTCCAGGACACCTTTCCTCACTCACTGCGTCCGGGTGACCACGAAGTTCGTGAACTCAGCGCCAGTCGACGTACTCGTATCTGAGGTAGTCGCTGCGAAGAGCCCCACAGTCCCGCTGGTGAGCGGATCGCTAGTGTCGGTGGCATCGGCGAGCTTGCTGTTGTTTACCCACAAGGTGAGGTCGGCGGCACCGCCAACGGTGGCGCACGCGGCTCGGAGCCGGTTACTGGCGTTCATGTCGACTTGGGCCGGGACGTGCGCCAGAGGCCGTCGCCCGATGATCCCCGTCTTGCTGGAGTACCGGTAGATCGACACCGAGCTGGCTTGCACGATGAAGGTGTACCCCTCGGCATTGCCTGCACGGCAGGCGATGCCGAATTCGTCACCAGCCGCTGAGCCGAGGATGCGGCGTGCAGTGACATCGATCGTGATGTCTTGCGGCAGGCTGCCCGCGTTCGTCGGCTCGCTCGACTGGACATCGTTTCCGTTCGCGTAAATGCGCAGGGCACACGTGCTGTACTGGCCTCCTGCCCGTCCGGTGCCGAGCGTCCAGCCACCAGCTGTCGTGCAGAAGTTGTCACGGAAAACAACCGCCGGCGTTCCGACGCTGGGAGTGGCCTTGGCAGCGGCACTGGAGGAGGTCGCAGCTGACACTGCCGAGTTGTCCTGGCGGGTGCTGTTTATGTTCACAACGACGGTCGGCGAGCCGCCGAGGAGGTTGATCAGGGCCACAATCACGCCGCCCAGGACGCCGAGCCCTCCGAGGATCCAGGCGCTCACGATGCCCATTGGCCGGTTCCGCCGCCGGGGCCGGCTGGGCCTCCGGCCGTCTCGTCCCGCGTCAGACATTGGTTCGTCTCCTGGATGCCGGACTCACGTGTTGCCAGGAGAGTACGCTGCACGAGTTACACATTGGTCACGTTCTGGAACATCCGGAGTGCCTCTGCTGGCGCCGACTCCGCAGCTACTCACGTTGTCAGGAGTCCTAAGGAGAAGCGGCCGCCGCATCGCAGAGGATACGGCGGCCGGGTGGGCTCACAGGAAGCGGCTGCTGGGTACCGGGCCGGCGTCGGGGATGTACTCGCGGATGCCGCCGAGCCAGCCGCCGTCGCGTTCGCGTGTGCCTGCGGCCGTGACTGCTTCGACGAAGCGGCGCAGGCCTTCGTCGAGGTCCGGGGGAGTGTTGCCGTCACCCTCGTCCTGCTCAGGCGTGGCGTGGACGATCTCGGCGGCGACGGCCTCGACCGGGCGGTCGTCTGCCGGGCCCTGGCCGACGGTGCCGTCGTCGAGGCGGCGTATCTGCGCGGCCCACGGCGGGACGACGGTCTGGCCGAGTAGGCCGCTGACGTCGGCGGTGACGCGGGGCGGATCGGTCCAGCACGTCGCCCGCTCGAACAGGATCTGGCCGGGGGCGCGCTCGCGCAGAGCTACGACGGCGCTCGGGTCGGTCTTGGTCAGGTCGTATGCGACGACGAGGCTGTGCGCGGCGGGCTTGCCGGGGTCGAAGTCCGTCGTCGGCAGGCCGAGCGTCGCGGCGGCCGCAGCGCCGAGGATCCGGCTCGACCGGTCGGGCAGCAGCGCCGCCGACTCCGGGGCGGTGCCGGCGGCGTCGAGGATCAGCCTGAGCCGCTGCAGCGCGGCCGCGCAGCCCTCCACGGAGTCGCTGACGTACGCCCAGCGGCCGGTCATGCCCGCGTCGAACCCGTACGGTGAGGGGCGTCCGAGGACACCGCCGGTCAGGACGTAGTGCCATCCGCGCAGGTCCTGGCGATCGAGCGAGGTCACGGCGCGCGCGATGCCGGCGCGGGCGAGCATGCGCCGCACCTTCTCGCGCGCCGGGGTCCACGCGGTGTCCTCCGGTTCGGGCAGCCGCCCGAAGCCCTCCGCCGCCTTCTCCAGGTCACCGGCCATGAGCGCGTTGTAGACGTACTGGAAACGGTGCAACCACTGCATCACGGACTCGTGCTCCTCGAGCACGGCGACGGCGCGCACATGCTGCCCGTCGTGTTCGAGGGCCGCGACGAGCTCGCTGAGCACCGGCGCGGCGTCCGGCGCCAGTTCGAGCGCGCGTGCCAGCGGCCTGACAGCCAGGTGGCCGACCCCGCGCTCGATGCACGCGTAACCGAAGTCGTAGAGCGCCCGCGCGTCCTCCGTGCCGGAGCCGTCCCCGCCCTCCGCCACCGCTGAGGCGGCCTGCGCCAGGTCATCGAACTCGGCGAGCCGCGCGGCTCCCGCCACCAGCCGCGCCACCTCGCCCAGCGGCAGCGCCTCGCCGTGCGCGCGCAGATGCCGCAGCAGACCCGAGATGTCGCCGGACGCCAGCAGGCCCTGTGCCTTCTCAAGGTCCTCAGTCACGCCAACACGCTAGCGAGGCGCCTGCGCGCGCAGCCAGCGATCTGCCTGCCGGAGCTACGCGATCACGGCCTCAAGATCTCGGCGGCTGGGCCGCGGACAGACATGATCACGAACCCTGCCAGAAACCCGACCGTACACGCTGGCGCGTTGCCGAACTGTGTTCCCGCGCGTCCACAGCACGATCTGCGGCTGCACCTTCAAGCGGAAGCCCCAGGGCTAGCTGCCGATATCCGCGGGCACTGCGCTGGGCGGCGGCTGTATGGCATCTGCGGCGGGTCGCTGCGAAGCTGGCCGAACTTGGTAATGAAGACCGCTACCTGCCGATAACGGATTCCACGCAGTCGTCGCGCGGCTCGCGCTTGAGGGCGGGCGGCGCATCCTATAGTGGCCAGTCAGCGGCCCAGTCGCAGGCAGGACGGTCATAACACCGCTCCCACCGACGCCGTCCGTACCTGTCCGAGCGCCGTCCTGCCTCGAAGCCCGGGATGTACGGCCATAGCGGACGCGTCGGCCCGGATACCGCCTCGAACCGCGTAAGCGCTGGTCAGTGGCGTTCGCTCAGACAAAGGGAGCGGTCTGTAAAACCGTCGGCTCAGCCTACGTTGGTTCGAACCCAACACCTGCCACGTAAAAGCCCAGGTCAGAGCCGGTGACGTGATCTTGCGTCACCGGCTTTTGGCGTGAAAGGGAGCGGTTACACGGACCGTCGGCTGTGTCCCGTGGGCTATGCGTGGGCTGGATCCGGGCATCGCCCGGCCTCCGCACATATCGTCTCACATGCCGCCTGATCTGCGGAAACACTAGTGGCGGCGGGTGTCTGCATGCGGTGTTGCGGGCTGGCCGGGCCCGGTGGCCGTGGGCTGTGCGCGGGACCGGGGAGCGGTTCGCGTACATAGAGCGGACAGGGTCTGGGGTGATGCCGACGGTGCGTATAACCGCTCGCTTTCCCGCCTGGTGACGGATGCGTGCTGCCGGTGCCTGCGTCAAGGGCGTCTTCGATCCGCTGGCTGACGGTGTCTTCCTGGCCGTCGGTGCAGTGCAGGTAGACCTCATGCAGGACACGGGCGCTGTTCCCGGCCCGGGCGGCGACTTCGGCGGGCGCGCCGGTGGCGTTCAGCCACAGCGACAGGGC
>WNFD01001173.1_pt1 | contig 26444 bp, 25 predicted proteins | sample 5400491 | NCBI WGS metagenome assembly WNFD01 (sample SAMN13153343, study PRJNA577476) | soil metagenome | isolation source: 120 cm saprolite under Douglas fir tree site 2 hole 2 replicate 2 | place: USA:California | collected 2015-04-18
CGGCACTGCTTGAAAAGCCATTGCACGGTGTGCGCGTGTTTCAGGTCGGTGGTGCGGATAAATTCGTCGCCTTGGACACCGAGTTCGTCCCAAAGTGCGCGCCACTCCGCGGCCATTTTCGCGACGAATTCGGATTCCGGAACGCCGGCTTTTTTGGCGGAGCGCTCGACGTTGACGCCGTGCTCATCGGTGCCAGTGGTCATCACCACGTCGTAGCCGCGCATGCGTTTGTAGCGGCGGATGGTGTCGCACACGATGGTCGAGTAGGTGTGGCCGATGTGCGGCAGGCCGTTGGTGTAGTAGATCGGCGTCGTCAGATAATATTTTGGTTTTTCGGGCATTTTTGAGTGATCAGTATTCAGTGCTCAGTGTCCAGTTTTAAATTCCAAGATGCCGGACCAAACTCCGGTTTCACAGCTACATCATCCATCTTGCCAAGCTGGGGCGCAGCAATGCTGCGCCCCTACAAAGACGATTCAGCCGCGCGACTCGTAGGCGCGGAGGGCTTCGCTGATCACGCGCTGCAGAGGCACGTTTCTTTCGACGGCGAGTTTGCGGCAGTCGTCGTATTCGGGTGAGACGTGCAGGATGCGGCCGTTCACGCGGGAAATCTTGATGCGCACGTCGCCGAAATTTGTGGTGACGCTTACAAACTCGCGCGGCAACGTGCGGCGCTGGGCGCGATAAGTACGCGCGCCAAACGTGGTTGTTTCGGCAAAGATGAGCGACATCAACGAGTTCGTGTCCTGCGGCTTGCACAAAACTGTGAGGAGCGTACCCGGACGATTCTTTTTCATTTGTACCGGCGTGGTGTACACATCGAGCGCACCCGCGGCCAAGGCCTTTTCCAGAAAATAGCCGTAGATTTGCGGGTTCATGTCATCGAGGTTTGCTTCGATAACGGCAATTTCTTCGTCGAAACCGGCGACGGTCTTTTCCGCGGCTTCGCCGATCATAATGCGGACAACGTTGGGCTGACCTTCGAGATCGGCCGTGCCGGCGCCGTAGCCGATAGCGGTGACACTCATCGGCGGCTGCGGACCAAAGGAATCACAAAGCGTCGCGACGATTGCAGCACCCGTCGGAGTAACGAGTTCCTTTTGGATGCCGTTGGAATACGTGGGCTTGCCTTGCAGCAAGTTCGCCGTAGCGGGCGCGGGGACGGGCAAAACTCCGTGGGCCATTTTTGCCGTTCCGCCGCCGACGTTCAATGCGGAGCAAGCGAATTTTTCAATGGCGAGTGCATGGAAGCCGATGCAGGCGCCAACAATGTCGACGATGGCGTCGACGGCGCCCACTTCGTGAAAATGAATTTTTTCGAGCGGCACGTCGTGGACGCGGGCTTCGGCTTCGCCAAGTTTCGTGAAGATCGCGGCGGCGCGTTCGCGCACCTGCGGCGCGAGCTGCGATTTCTGCAAAATCTCTAGTATCGTGCTGAGCGAGCGATGCTTCGACTGATCTTCGGTCTGCACCTTAACGTAGGTAGCAGCCATGCCATTTTTCCAGACTTTTTCGGCGGTAAGCTCCCAGCCAGGGACGTCCAGGCCACGCAATTCGGCGCGGAGGTGTTCCACGTCGCAGCCGGCATCGACCAACGCGCCGAGCGTCATGTCACCGCTAATGCCCGAGAAACAATCGAAATAAGCGAGTTTCATGGGAGTTCGCCGCCGCAGGAACAGCCTACCCCGACCCAGTTCCGTTGGAGAAGAATTCATAGTATCGGCGGAGAGTGAGGGTGTCAAACGGAGGAGGTGACTCGTGATTGGTGACCCGTGACTCGTGGCTTGCCCGAGCGCCCAAATTACTGCGCGGCCCCGACAAGATCGGGTTCTGGAGTGGGAAGAGTTGGGGTACACCCCGGCTGTTTTTAAAAAGAGTGTGGAACCGACTGATTGCACAAGAGTTGTGAAACACTCTTGGTGCAAGGAGCGAAAAGAGCGAGCAAAGAGCGCGGCCGGGGAGCGGTACAGGCTGGCAACGAGCGGAGTCGGGTGCGAGGGAGGAGTTCCAGAATGGGAATTGTTGGTACACACCCGGCAGTTTTCGTAAGAGTGGCAAGCAAAGGACTTAGAGGATACGGAAAATGAAAGAGTGCGCAAACCTTTGAATCGAAAAGGACTTGCGGCGACGGGTTTTTCGTCAAGTTGAAGGAAGTTGTTCAGACAGGCAGCCTGACGGAGGTGGCGTCGAGAATTCACAACCCATGATAACACGGAAAGATTAGCTTGTCAATGACCATTACGATGTAGTACTAGGACGCGAAAGGGGGAACGGGCACGCCACGGAGTCACAGAGGCGCCGAGAAAACGGAAGCGGCTGCGAAATGTGCGGGCCCTCGGGGGTTTCTCGGTATCTTTGACCCCTGTCGGGGGCATCTCCTATACTGAGGAGCTTTGAGATGGATGCGGGGAAAACTGCGTCCAGGGCTATTGCCTGTTGCGGGCTACGGCCGCGAAAGCGGCAGGAAGGCCCCGACAAGGTCGGGGGAAACTGCCGCACTCCAAAAGGGGACATGTGTACCAAACACTTACGAACCGGTTGCGCGAGGCGCTGGCGGGGCACATTCGCGAGAAATATGGAGTGGAGCTGGCGATTGTGCTGGAACGGCCGCCGAAGATTGAGATGGGGGAGGCGGCTTCACCGGTGTGTTTTGAATTGGCGAAGCGGCTGAAGCGGGCGCCGCGGCAGATTGCGCAGGAGATTGCGAATGGTCTCGCCGAGATCGAAGGAGTGGCACGCGTTGAAGTGGCGGGCGGCGGGTATTTGAATGCGTATTTCGACCGGGGCCGATTCTGGGCAAGTGCCCAAGCGGAGCAAAATGGCGAGTCGCGTGTAGCGAGCGGCGAGAAAATCATCGTCGAGCATACGAGCATCAACCCGAACAAGGCGGCGCACATCGGACACGTGCGGAATGCGGTGCTGGGCGACACGATGGTGCGGATTCTGCGGCACGCGGGAAACCGGGTGCAGATTCAGAATTACATCGATAACACGGGCGTACAGGTGGCGGATGTGGTGATCGGCCTGCTGCAAATGGAAAAGGCCACGCCGGTTTGGGTGAGGAACCGGGCAGCGGAACCAAAGTTCGATTATTACTGCTGGGATTTGTACGCGAAGGCGACGAATTTTTTTGCGGAGGACAAGGCGCGCGCGACGAAGTTGCGCGGGGAGACGCTGAGGGCGATCGAAGAAGGCAAAGGCGAGGATGCCGAGATGGCGCAAGTCGTGGCGGACGCGATTGTCGGATGCCACCTGCGCACGATGGCGCGACTCGGTATTGGCTATGAACTGCTGGCGCGGGAGAGCGAGATCCTGCACCTGAAGTTCTGGGATGCGGCGTTCGAAATGCTGAAGAAATCGGGCGCGATTCAGTTGGCGACGAGCGGGAAGATGGCGGGTTGCTGGATTATGCCGTGGAAGGAAGAAGAAAATTCGGGAATTAACACAGAGGACACAGAGAGCGCAGAGGACGCAGAGAAGGCAGAAGACGCGGAGAATTCGCAGGACAAGATTATTGTGCGGTCGAATGGGACGGTGACGTACGTCGGGAAGGATATTGCTTACCAGCTGTGGAAATTTGGGTTGCTGGGGAAGGATTTTCATTACCGGAAGTGGCCGACACCGCCGCAGGCGGCGACTGAAAAAGACGCGGGGGAGGGGCAGACGGTCTGGGCTACGACAAGCGGGGCGAATGATCCGGAGACGCCGCACTTTGGCGAGGCGGCGTCAAGCGTTTACAACGTGATTGATGCGCGGCAGGCGTATTTGCAGAAGGTGGTGGCGGCGGGGCTGCGGGCGCTGGGGCACGGCAAGGAAGCGGAACACTCGATTCACTTGTCGTATGAGATTGTGGCGCTGACGCCGCGATGCGCCGCGGAAATGGGCTACGAGCTTACGCCGGAAGAGGCCAAGAAGCCGTATGTGGAAGTGAGCGGGCGCAAAGGATTTGGGGTGAAAGCGGACGACCTGCTGGACAAGTTGGAGGCGGCGACGCTGGCGGAAGTGCAGCAGCGGCATGAGGAGATGAAAGCAGAGGAACAGAAGTTGACGGCGCATGCAATCGCGGTGGGGGCGCTGCGGTTTTTCCTGCTGAAGTTCACGCGCAATGCGATTATTGCGTTCGACTTCAAGGATGCGTTGAGTTTTGAGGGCGAGACGGGGCCGTATTGCCAGTATGCAGTGGTGCGAATTCGCGGGATTCGGCGGAAGGGCGCAGAGGCAGGTGCGACAAACGTCGCGGTGACGAAGGAATCCGTGAGCCAACTGCTTGCAGGGGCGGAGGGAAATTCGTTTTGGGAGTTATTGGTCGCGGCGGGTTCGCTTGATTACGCGGTGGATGCGGCGATTGCCACACAGGAACCGGCGTTCGTGGCGAAGTATGCGTTTCAATTGGCGCAGGCGTTTAATAATTTTTATCACAAGCATCATATTTTGTCGGAAGCGGACGAGCAGAAGCGGGCGTTTTTGTTGCGGCTGACAGAGTTGGTGGAGGCGCAGCTGGTGCTGGCATTGGGATTGTTGGGGATTGAAGCGCCGGAGAAGATGTAGAGATCTTGCCGAGTAGGGGCGCAGCATGCTGCGCCCCTACAAGAAAAAAACTTAATACGACAAGACGAGGTGGACGAGGGTGCGGAGGGCGACGCCGGTGGGGCCTTTGGCGAGCCAGGGCTTGGCGTCGTCGTTCCAAGCGGTGCCGGCGATGTCCAGGTGAATCCACGGCGTGTCGCCGGTGAATTCCTTGATGAACATGGCGCCGGTGATGGCGCCGCCGCCTTTGCCGCTGCCGATGTTCTGGATGTCGGCGACGGTTCCCTTGATGAATTCGCGGTAGTCGTCGTCAATGGGCATCTGCCACATTTTTTCGCCGACGGCTTTCGAGCTGGCGAGAAGTTTATCGGTGAAAACCTGATCGGAACCGAAGACGCCGACGTTGACGTTGGCGAGGGCGACGACGATGGCGCCGGTGAGGGTGGCGGCGTCAACGAGATGCGTGGCGCCGAGTTGCTTGGCGTAATGGATGCCGTCGGCGAGGATGAGGCGGCCTTCCGCGTCGGTGTTGAGGACTTCGATGGTCTTTCCGGACATGGCGGTCTGGATGTCTCCGGGCTTTTGCGCTTTGCCGCCGGGCATGTTTTCGGTGGAAGGGACGACGCAGATCACTTTGACGCTGGGCTTCAGCGCGGCAAGGGCGCGCATGACACCGAGCATGGTGGCGCCGCCAGCCATGTCGTACTTCATTTTTTCCATGCCGTCGGCGGGCTTGATGGAGATGCCGCCGGTGTCGAAGGTGACGGCTTTGCCGACGAGGCCGATCACCGGTGCGCCGGGTTTCGCATTTGCGGGCGTATAAGTGATGACCATGACGCGTGGCGGTTCTGGGCCGCCCTGAGCAACGCTGAGGAGCGCGCCCATCTTGAGGTCGGCGATTTTCTTTTCGTCGAGGATTTCTACCGCGAGGCCGGCTTCCTTGGCCATGGCTTCGGCTTTTTCGGCGAGGATGCGCGGCGTGAGCTTGTTGGAAGGCTCGTTGACGAGGTCGCGCGTGAAGTTTTGCGCCTCGGCGATGATGCGGCCTTTCGAAAGGCCTTTGTCTCCCGCGGCGCGTTCGGCTTCGGAGAAGCCGGCGACCACGACAGTTTCGACGTACTTGTCGTTTTTCTTGTCGGTTTTGTACTTGTCTGTCTCGAAATTAGCGACGAGCGCGCCTTCGGCGATGGTCTGAGCAGCTTCTTCCTTGGCCTCGCCTTCGCGGACGAGGAGGGCAAAATTCTTGACGCCACGCGCCTTGAGATACCGTAAGGCGGCGCCGGCGATTTTGCGAAGCGTCGCGCCATTAAATTGTTCGCGCTTCCCTGCTCCGACAAGGAGCAAGCGGGCGGCCTTGATGCCCGCAGGCGCGTGGACCAAAGTGAACTCCAGGATCTTGCCGGTCAATTCGCCGCTTTTTGCGAGCTTGCGCAGGAGGCCCGCGGCGGCCTGGTCGATCTCGGCGATGCGGCCCTGAACGGGCTCGGTCTCTTCAAATACGTACGAAACCAGGGCATCGGTTTCGAGTTCTGCAAACGGCTGGGTTGCGAGCGTGATCTGCATGGTGCGTTATCGCCTCCGATTGCGATACATGGATTGTTCGACTTCCCGGCGAGCTTCCTTGGTGCGCTCGTCCTGGCGGCGGTCCCACGACTTCTTGCCCTGTGCAAGGGCGATTTCGACTTTGGCGATGCCGTCGCGAAAGTAGATCTTCAAAGGGATGACGGTCAAGCCCTTGGACTCGGTGCGGCCGGAGAGCTTGTCGATTTCCCGCTTGTGCAGCAGGAGCTTTCGCGAGCCCAGAGGCTCATGGTTCCACGGGCCACCCGGTAAGTACTGTGCAATGTGCGCGTTAACAAGCCAGGCACTACTGGGCTTGAAGTCGACATAAGCATCACGAATATTGGCTTTTCCCTCGCGGAGGGCCTTGACCTCGGTGCCATGAAGGACCAGGCCGGCTTCATGTTTCTCAAGTATATGGTAGTTATAGGAAGCAGCGCGGTTCTGGGCGACGATCTGTTCGCCGGACTTCCCGGACTTCTCTGTCTTTTTCGCAGGCTTGGCCACAACTTCTCATCATAACCGCAGGATTAAATCTTGTCACTCTCGACACAAGGCAGGGTTAATTGATGCAGGGCGGCCAACCCAAGCATCCTTGCCGCGCCTCTAACGCGAATGTTAGACTGCTTGGGCTTCGTGTCGAGGCCTTGGAGAGTGCATGCGCCGCTGGGGAAGCCTAATCCTTTGTGTTGCTTTCGGACTGCTCGCAGCAGGCTGCCCGAAGGGCCAGCCGGATTTCAACCAAGGTAAGAAAGCGGAGACGCTTCAGGACTACGACGCCGCGTTTGTCTTCTACCAGAAAGCCGCCAAGTCTGACCCGTACAACGCCAGCTACAAGATCAGGCTGAACCGGATACGCTTCGAAGCGAGTGAACAGCACGTTAAACATGGCGTTGAGCTGCGGAAACAAGGCGACCTGCAGGGCGCAGCAGCCGAATTCCAGCGGGCGCAGGCGATTGATCCTGCGAGCCCGGTGGCGGACCAGGAGCTTCGCAAGACGGTCGAAATGATCGCGGAGAAAAACCGCGCGGCCGATGCGGCGGCCGAGCCGCCTGCCGATCAGAACGAGGCACCGCTGGCAGCGATGCCGCCGGAAATCAAGCCTCTCTCGCGCGCCGCGATCAATCTGAAGATGTCCAATGACGCGAAGATCGTGTTCGACACGATCGGGAAACTCGCGGGGCTGACGGTGATTTATGACCCGGACTTCCCTGCCCGGCGGATCACGGTGGAATTGAACAACGTGACGATAGAGCAGGCTCTGGAAATCGTGTCGCTGGAGAGCAAGGCATTCGTGAAGCCCGTGACGGAAAATATTATTTTCGTGATTCCAGATCAGCCACAAAAGCGCCGGGACTACGAAGAGCAAGTGGTCAAAACATTTTATGTTTCAAACACGGTTCAGCCGCAGGATTTGACCGAGATTGTGACCGGGCTGCGGCAATTGCTGGATCTGAAGCGAATCCAGCAGCTTAACTCGCAGAACGCCATCATAGTTCGGGATACGCCGGACAAGCTGCTGCTCGCGGAGAAGATGATTCGGGACATCGACAAGGCAAAGCCCGAGGTCGTGGTGCAGGTCGAAGTGCTGGAGGCGCGCACCGACCGCCTGCGGGACCTGGGTATCCTCCCCGGGCAAACTGCCACGATTGCAATCAACCCGAACACCACGACGAGCACTTCGGGTAGCACTAACAATATCAATCTAAACGTGCTGCGACACCTGAATGCAACGGATTACGTCGTTACCCTGCCGAGCCTGACGGCAAACGCGGTCCTGAGCGATACGAACACTAAGATCATCCAGAACCCGGAAGTGCGCTCGGTGGACGGCCAGACTGCCAAACTGCGGATTGGCGATCGCATACCTATCGCCACTGGCAGTTTTTCGTCCGGCATTGGAATAGCGGGAGGAACCGCAGGCGGCATAAATCCGCTCGTGAATACGCAGTTCACGTATCTGGATGTTGGAGTGAATATCGATCTGACGCCTCGAGTGCATCCGAATCGCGACGTCAGCTTGAAATTGAAAGTGGAAGTCTCCGCGCACACCAGCGACGTCTCGATCGGCGGCATTACACAGCCCGTCATCAGTCAGCGCGTCATCGAACATGACATCCGCTTGAAGGAAGGCGAGGTCAGTATTCTGGGCGGTTTGGTCCAGCGGTCCGACAGCAAAACCTTGGAAGGCTGGCCGGGCCTCGCGAAGCTGCCGCTGCTGAGATATCTCTTCTCCCACGACAAGACGAACCACCAGGAAGATGAAGTGCTGATCGTCCTGACGCCACGGATCGTGCGCATTCCCGAATGGACGAAGGCGAATCTGCGGCCGCTGTATTCGGGTTCCGAGACAAACGTGCAAGTGAAGCGGGAGATCGAGATCCGCGCGCCTGCGCAGCAGCCTCCTCCAACGCCAGCGCAGGCGCCGACCTCGAATCAAAACATGGGAGCGCCAGCGCCGACACCTGCGACAGGCGCCGCCGCACCTGCGGCTGGGCCGGTTCAGGGAACACCCGCCGCCAAGATTCGATTCGAACCGCAGAGCTTGACGTTGAAGGCGGGGCAGACGGCCACGATCGGCGTTGTGGTTGAGAACGTGACTGACCTTTTCTCCATTCCACTCCTGTTGCAGTACAACCCCGCGGTCATCAGCGTGGAAGAAGTGCAGCACGGCGGATTCCTCTCCGGGGGAACGCAGGAAATCGCCATCGTGCATCAGGACTTCAAGGATAAAGGGCAGTCGATCATCTCCGCGACGCGCCAGCCGAACACGCCGGGAGTGAGCGGGAGCGGAACGCTGATCGGAATCGTCGTCAAAGCGCTGGCGCCCGGTTCATCGAACCTGTCGATCGTACAGGTGAATGCGAAAGATTCGCAGCAGAAGCTGATACCGCTGATCACCAGCGAGGCGACGTTGCAAGTCCAGCCTTAGACCAACTAGGCGAGCGATGTTGCGCGACACTTCATACCACGGGCGAGTTGGCAAACGAATCCAGCGGAGGCCGTTCCCCTCCCAGGCGGGGATGACTCTGCTAGAGTTGATCATTGCCTGCGCCATTCTGCTTATTCTGTCTTCCGCGGCAGTGCCTATAGCGAAGTACACCGTCATTCGACAGAAAGAAGCGGAGCTTCGCCGCGACCTACGGGAGATAAAGGATGCGATCGACCGCTACAAAGACGCGGCCGACCGGAACCAGATCCGCGTGGAAATCGGGAGCGAAGGCTATCCCCCGGACCTGGAAACGCTGGTGAAGGGAGTGCAGCTCGGCGCAAGCAGCGATCGGAAGATTCGTTTTCTGCGGAAGATCCCGGTGGACCCCATGACCGGGCGGGCCGAATGGGGACTGCGTGCCGTTCAGGATGATCCGGATTCGACGAGCTGGGGCGGCAAGAACGTGTTCGACGTATACTCGAAGTCGACGGGTACGGCGCTCGACGGTACCAAGTATTCGGATTGGTAGAGCGAACGAGGATTCGAATTGAGAATGCGGCCGCAAATTCGGACTGGCAAGCCATCGCTGGTGAAATGCCGCGGCGTTCTGTCGGGAGCGGGATTTACGCTCATCGAGTTGATGATCGTCATTACGATCATCCTCATCTTGCTCGGCATCGCGGCGGGACGTTATGACAAATCGGTGCAGAAGGCAAACGAAGCCGTACTGAAGCATAACCTCCAGACGATCCGAACCTCGATCGACAATTACACCCTTGACAAGCAGGCGGCGCCACAATCTCTCGATGATCTTGTGCAAGCCGGCTATCTGCGTTCAGTCCCGATTGATCCGATAACGCGAGCGAAGGATTGGGTGCCGCAGTACGATACTGTGGTGCTGAGCCCGGATCAATCGAGCACGGGCATGGTTGACGTTCATTCGAATTCGCCCCGGGTTTCACCTTTCGAGAACACGCCTTACAACGAGTGGTAGCCGTTCCCTGTTTGATTCACAAAATCATTGAGCCAGCCTGGACGGGTTTGACGGAAGCGCGCTCGTCAGCTATAGTGGTTCTGCGGGGTGGAGCAGCCTGGTAGCTCGTCGGGCTCATAACCCGAAGGTCGTCAGTTCAAATCTGACCCCCGCAACCATCCGAATTGGTAGAGGGGCCGTATTATGAGACGGCCCCCTTTCTTTTCCGAGCAAGTTCCAAGCTCCTTCTGGCTCATGGGTGAGCTCAAGTTCCTTATTCCGTACAAGGCTGTTCTCATTCACGCATACGGCACCTCGATTCTCTTGTTCGTTGCAGTGCTGTTTGCAAATCTCTTTGCCGCCGCGTTTGCGATCAATCGCAGATTCTTTCTCAAGGACACTGGCAGAAAGCTTTCGCATCTCGACAAGCAACTGCAAGTTGGACAAGGGGAACTGCCCGCACCTTCAGTCGACACCATAGATGGGAATGACGAGGAGTTGAGCTGAGATGTCGCGCTCGAATTCACCCGAAGAAGTGTCCGGCTTTCGCAGCCAGGAGTGGCCACTCGACGTCAACGATTTGACCCGCCCGAGTTTTTGTACCAGTTCCAATGAGAGAGTCTACGCGTGACGCCTATGCGTATTTCCTGTACCACCAGCAGGTAGGTCACTGAACCATGTCGCGATCCTCATTTGCACCGCGAATGCCGTCTTGACAACTCCGGAAAACGGTGCACTATGTCCTGCAGGGACCCAAACCCGCCGACTCCGCCCCCACAGTAGACCAAACCTGGACGTCCCGCAGGAGATCGAACATGAAAGCCAAGATTCTGACATTTTCATCTCAAGGTGACACAACGCTTCTCGAATACGATCCGGCAACCGCTGACATGGAAGAAGTGAACAAAGTAATTGCCGAATATGAAGCCAAGACCGGCGCGCAGCCGTTCGACATGGCAACCGGTGAACGCCTCGAGAAAGTCACGCGCGAGCAGAACGAAGTCTTGATGGTTCATCCCATCGCGGGTGGCTAATGGTGCACTGGCCGCTGCCGGCACCACGCCCGCTTGCAGTGTAAGACTTCGTTGCATCGGGGCGTAACGCGACACTGGCGGTAATCCGTTTCCGATACAGGGTATCTGTATGGTGTCTGCAACGCTTTCTCTGATTGCATTCTTCGCGCTGATCGCATGGAGGTTTGTGTTCACGGGCCTGCGGCGCAGGCCGTTGGCCAGAGAAATTGCCGCCCCGCAGCAGCAACACACCAACATCTTAGAACGGGGTCTCCATGTCTCAGACCTGGCTGGAGTAGCAGCCATTCCAGATAACCGCCTTGAGAATGGTTCGGACGGTGTACGCCCGATCGCCCCAAAAGATCCCGCGAAAACCTATCTGCGCCGTATCGTTGCCCTCACCGGCGCCACGCAAATGGGTAATGGCTATGTCCTAGATGTCGGCACAACTAGATTCCGTGTGCGCAATAGATATGTCAGCAGGATGCGAGACGTGACAGATCCCAAATGCGCATACGAGGAAACGTGCTTTTATTCCGCGGACAAAGACATGCCGAAAGCCGAGCAAATTGCTACCGCGCTGCTGCAACTCAAGAACAAACCAGCGCTGTTTGACAGGTGGGCTGCTCAGAGCGGGGCGTTTAAGGCCGACGGCCAGCCCTTCAGCCCCGCGCAGTAATCGACTTGCGATGAGAATGCAAACCAAATGCACGCCCGCCCAGCGCGCAGCAGAGTACCTGAAGCGCGTCGCTGCACTCACTGGAGCCGAGCAAGTTTGTGGAGATAGTTACTGGCTCAGAGCCGGGCGCAGGAACTTCCTGGTGGACTATAAATTCGTACGTGTTATCTCAGACCACGGCAAATCGACGTGCTTTTCTGTTGCGACGGATCCGGACATGCCGAGTGCGGAAGTGGTTGCGTCTGCATTGCTGCAACTGAAGAACAATCCAGGACTGTTTAAGAAATGGAGAAAACGGCCGGGATATGCGTTGAAGGCGAATGGGAAGATGTTCAGGGGTGCAGACTGGTCGGCGGGCGATGAGACTTGAAGCTTTACAGCGCCGACTATATTTGAGAGCTGTGCTGCGCCAAAAGTTCGTCTGCATTGAACCCATGTAAGCGCACCGCGCAGAATTTGCATGATCTCCGTCGCGGTTTCAGGCCCCAAGTCGGATTCCACTATCCCAGCTTTGATTGCTCATAATTTGCTGAGAGCGGCGCGGAATCTTCCCTGGATGACTGAGGAGTCCAGAGCAGTCCGCGCATAATCACCAAGGTCGCGAGAGCTACGACAAGCCCGGTTAAAGCAAGATAAAGATTCGGCTTGAACGCACCTACGAACGCAAGGATCAGGCAAATGGCGATTACGCAGGGGATGATGAAAATCCAGATGATGAGACAGACAATGAGCGTTTTCACTGGGTCACCCCCCTAGCGGCGCTTTGACCACCCTTTCGAAACGGTGAGTCTCGAGTCCCAGCGGACGGGTACACTCTCAAGCTGGCCTGCGACCTGAGTTCCCGAGCGAAAAATGGTGTCGGTAAGCAGATCCGGCACACGCGAAACCTTCAGAGAGAATAACGAGCAATATTGGTGCCAAAACGCTCCGCCTGGACTAGCATCATTACTAGCGACTTGTTTTTCTAGAGACCGGTGCATCTGACGAGTTCGCGTAACGCGTCGATGGGGCCTTTCCCGATGTGCATTTCCAGATTGACAAGCTTCAGTTTATCAATGATTCAAACCTTGAGGAGTTCACTTAGGTTCCATAAGCAAGGCTCATTCGTGCCTGTAGATCCCAATTCTTGCTTGGCGGTGCCCGCGAGCAACTCTAAGTTCAAGTTAGTATCATGCAAATGCGCTCCGAGGGAAAGGTTTTGCCTAAAAGGTACAAGACTTTGCCACCATCCATCATTTTATTTGATCGGCGGGTTGCCTCCCGACAACTCCAAGTGGCCCAGGTTCAGCAACTTACCTTCGGGACTGCTGCGCCCATTCAGCGCCGTTGAGCTACCGGGGAGAAAGGATATGGCATCAGCGTGGGAGGCGTGCCTTTCGGATCGAGGATCCAGATTTTTCGCATACTAAAATAGTTAATCAACTCCTGATTGTCCACAGGACCCAAATCGAGTGCCCACACGATTTTCGAGGCGTCAATGTCCGCCACGTTGTAAACCCAGTCCAATTCACTTTGATCGGTTCTATTCTTGACAAATACCAAGTGCGATCCACGCAAGCCCTTCAGTACCGAGACCGTGGCGGGGCGTTCGGGAAATTTGTAATTCTCCGACGCCCAGGTAGTGAGTTTCGGACGAGTCAAGGGGATTCCCAAAATTGGCGCGGAGATTCGAACAACTGCAAGCAGAACGCAAGACACAACGATTGCCCTGTTAATTCCCAAGCCCACCGGCCTCGCCCCAAAGAACAAGGGCCGAATATATCTCATCGTCAACAAAACGAACGCGTAAACCAAGGCAGTAATCGGTGCAGCGTAATGTTGCAAGAAAATGACTGGCAACAGCATTCCGGCGAATGAAACGCCGGCAACCAGCAAGAGAAATTGCGTTGGCGCCGAAAAGTCCGAAAGTTTCGCTCCGAAGGGCAATGCCAACAGCAGCATCAGAATCGGGACCGTCAGCGCCGGTCCGAGGTAGAAAAGCCAGAAGAGGAAAATCCGGAGGAAGATGTTGGACAAAGGATGCCGTACGGCGAAATTGAACGCATCAAGCGCACTTCCCTCATAAAAATTCCGCATAGCGGGCGAACTATAGGAAGGCATCGGCTTCAGAGGCAGCCATGGGAAGGAAGGAGCACTCATATATGTCCTCTCATACACGAGATAGGGAGGCCGGAATGGTTGTCCCGTCGTCTTCCAAAAGTAGAACGCCATGGCGGCGAGGGTAACAGTTACGATGATTCCGAGCGGCAAAATCACCTGCAGAAGTCTTCTCTGAATCCGCTGTTCATCCTTCCTAAGCAGCCAAACGAGAAGAGCAATTGCAATCGGAACCGCCAAGAACAGGCTCTCGTATGGGCGGCTATTGAACAGGAGCGCCAAGCCGATTCCCATCCACGCCGCGTCACGGACTCGCTGTTTTTCCTTGATGCGGGGCAGAGCACCCAGCGCCAACGCGCCGCCAAGCGCCGCAACCGCACCACCCCAGTAGCTGTTTGCCCAGTAGCTGAAGGTTCCAAGCCGAATTACGGCAAGTATGCCGCCCAACAGCGCCCAGGCCGGCGGCATCCATCCTTGCAGCATCCAGCAAATCGCGGCGCACATCAGCGCCGAGCTCAGCAGAACGCCCCAGAACGGATGCCCGAACACCGCTTGGCCAATCGCCAAGAAGATCCCCTGCGCGGGGTAATACTTGGAGACGTAGGTAGGAACCTGATTGACTTGAAACGTCTCGAAGTGAACCCACATGGGGTGCGTCGGGTTCGCGAGCCGTCCGTGGGCAAACGTGTCTGCCATGAGCAGATAACTGAACTCGTCGTGTACCGCGGGGCTAGGAACTGGAAGGACCGGTAAGACGGCGAGCCGGGCCACGACAGCCAGGATCCCGACCGCTGCCACGGACAGCGCCCGCCGCTGGGCGAACCGGCTAAAACCAGATTCGATACGCTCGAACCAACGCGAGCCGAAATGCGGAAACGCAAAGGCCCACAAAATCGTCGCTATGCCGAGGCATATTTCAATTCGAAGCATTCTAATCCAGGCCCACTTTTTGAATCGCCATTCGAAACAGTTTGGGAGGGTTCTCGTCGGGCTCGACAAGCCAAACATTGCGGCCGCGGAAGTAGTCGAGCAAAGGCTGCATGCTGACGCCAGGGATCTCGCGCGCCCAGACGATTTTTGCGCGGTCAATATCGGCGCGATTGTAGACCCATTCTTCGTGCGAGTTGTGGTTGGGGGCGTAACGCACGATGACCAAATCGGTTCCGGGGTTTGACTCGATTTGCGCTGCGATTCGGGCGCGCAGGTCGACGGCGGGAAAAAGTTGAACGTGGTACCGATGAAAAGGCGCCAGGAGCAGTGCTACAAGAGCGGCAGCTCGCACTAGGCTGGCTCCAATCGGGCGCGCATGAAAACGCCAGAGGCGAATGTGCCGAAAACCCTGAGCGATCAGAATCAACGTCGTGGCGGTGAGAGGAGCCGCGTAGTGCGGCTGGAACCACGCGACCAGCAGGAAGCCTGCGAAGCACAAGGCAATTTGCACGACCAGGAGTCGCACCCGGCGATCGCGCAGAAGCCACGGCAGCGCAAGGGCCGGGAGGAAGAGGTCGGGCCATAGGAAGAAGCGGCCGAACGTCCAGACGTTCACCCCGGTGGCCAGGGCGACCGGTCCCAAGCTATCTGGACGACCCATTAACCAAGCGCTCGACGGCACCCAGACATTATAAAAAGTGTCGAATTGGGGGTTGAGGAAGTGAAACGGCGGCACCGTCTTTTGCCAAGCCAATGGAGGCACGGCAAACCGACTTCGAACGTTGAGCACATATGGAAAGAGAGCCGGATTTCCGGTGACCCGCCAGTTGTAATAGCCCATGAAGAGCCCGCACAAAAGCATCACCGCGCAAAACGGAAGGACTACACGTGGCAGAGTATCACGCCAGGAAGGGCTCCGGTGTCGGAAGAGCCACAAGGCGAGAACAGCCACCACCGGCAGACAGAAGATGAATCCTTCGAAGGGCCGGCTGTTGGCCAGAATAGCGGCCCCCCAGCCGAGAATGACGGCATCGCGGGCACGGTGGAAATGTAGGATGCGGGGCAGAGCGCCGATGACGAGCGCACCGCCAATGGCAGCCACAGCCCCGCCCCAATAGCTGTTCATCCAGTAACTGGAAATGGCCAGCCTGAGGAGAGCAAGCACACCACCAAAGAACGCCCATCGCGGCGGCAGCCAGCCTTGGAGAGCCCACACGATCGCTCCGCACATGATGGAGACGCTCAGGAGAACGCCAATCCAAGGATGGCCGAGCAGTTGACCCAAAGCCAGCATTGCGCCCTGAGCCGGTGGATACATCGACGCATACGTCGGGTGTTGATTGACGTGGAAGGTGTCGAAGTAGATCCACATGGCGTGGGGAGGATTGGTGAGCCGCCCATGCGCAAACGTGTCCGACATCAGCAGATAACTGAACTCGTCGTGTACCTCGGGTCTGGGAACCGGAAGGACCGGCAGGACGGCGAGCCGGGCCACGGCAGCCAGGATCCCGACCGCCACCACGGATAGCGCCCGGCGCTGGGCGAACCGGCTAAAACCAGATTCGATACGCTCGAACCAACGCGAGCCGATATGCGGAAACGCGAAGGCCCACAGAATCGCCACTATGCTGAGGCATATTTCAATTCGAAGCATTCTGACCTTCTGATCCTTGGGGGGCAGTCACCCTGAATGACACAACCCGCCGTATAACACAAACGATTCACTCGAATTGCGGTAAGTTTTCAGTCAGTTTCCAGCTAAGGTGCTACATCACCTCCCAGTAGAGGGCCGAAAGGGGCGCCCCCTTATAATGCGTTTATCGATTGTCACCGGCTGTGACGAAATCACCGACCGTGGGTCGGGCACAAAAAAAGTGATTTTCGAGCAGGGCGAACGTAGCGAGCACGAAAGCGACAAGTATGGGGAATAGCAGGGACATCCGGTGCCAATGAAGTAACAGCATGTAGGCGAATGGGATATAGAGAACGGCAATTAATGCTTTCAGTATCAACCACCAACGTGATTCCCTTGACTGCTGGGAAGAGGCGAGGGTCAAAAGAACAGCCAGCAACATCAGACTCATGTCGTGGGCGAGCACGTAGAATCCTGTAATGAGGGTGACAGTGAGCGCGGCCGCAAAAATCAGTCCCAGCGAGTCATCTTCGTCACGCCGATCCTCCTGCCTCCATCGCCACGCTGTAAGCAGTATCAGGAACGCGGAGACTAGCGCTGTTCCGGCATTGATCCATTTCTGGGAAACCCATCCTGTTAGGATCGCTGCGAGGAAACCACGCACTGTTGGCATATCACTGGGACGGATGCTGGCATACGCTGGATTGGAAGGGTGTCTAGCAGTATCGATCATGAGGTGGGCGTAGGACATCACTCCCTGCCGCCCAACCGCAAGCACGGATATTGCCGCTAGAAGAAGAGCTACCGACGCAAATCCGGCAGTCAGCTTCCATTTCTTTCGAAGGATGCAGATGAGCACGAAAGGCAGAACGAGTTGAAACCTGAACAAACCTAAGCCAAGAAATACACCGGCCACAAAGTCCAGTTTACGCTTTAAAGCGAGAAATGTTGCTCCATACAAGAGCAAAAGAAGCAGCGATGTTTGTCCTTGGAGCAGTGCGGCCCAAAGGGGAAAAAAGTGAAACACAGTAAGAGGTAGCGGAACGTCTGTTCGGGAACCGGCGCACAACTCCGGATGAGGCGAACAAAAAACATCCAAATTGAGATGTTGATGACCGCGAGAACGATATAGGCGTGGTCGTAAGGGAGCTTGGTGAGCAGGGCATAAAGTGGTATTTCAAAGGGCGGGTGCGTTTCGACCATGACGCCCTTCCGCTCAAAAAGCGCCTCCTGCACTCTGCGCTCCTCTTCCAGGCAGTAAAGCTTCGAACCGTCGCCTCGCCGGAGGATAAGGCCGGACGCATACCGAGCGCTGAAGTCATATTTACGGGCTTCGAAGGTCACCGTCTGCAGAAGTGAGAACCCAAGGAGCAGTGCCGCAGTGAAACCAAGGGCAATCCGAATCTCAGCGGAAGTGGGCTCGGTAACGGCCATTTATTCTCTCCTGTTTGGCCTGAGGGCATCGCCCACACAATAACTCAACCGGGATTTCCATTTTGACTTCCGGGCGAGCCGCGCGACAACAGCCAAGATCCCGACCGCCACCACGGATAGCTCCCTGCGCTGGGCGAACCGGCTAAAACTAGTTTCGATGCTCCCGAACCAACGCGAGCCGAAATGCGGAAACGCAAAGGCCCACAGAATCGCCACTATGCTGAGGCATATTTCAATTCGAAGCATTTTAACCTTAGGGGCAAAGACCAAATGGATAACATAACCGACTAAGTAGCACAAGTCTCCAGACGAATAGCGGCAAGTTTTCGTTCAGTTTCCAGGCAGGGGGCTATATCCACTTCTTAAACGGTGAAAGGGGCCCGCGTGAATACATCTCCTACTGAGGAAAGGTTTTGCCTCGTAGCCGAAAGACTTTCCCTCGACATGAGTTGATGAGTTCGCGGCTTGCTTTCCCCGCCTCCAGCATGGCATTTGGTTTCAGCAACATACGTTTTGGTTTGAGTGAGCACAACTGGCACCTGGCGTGCCTTACTAGCGATTAACGAACTAGCCGAGGTTGCCTGGTTTCCCTGACCAGGATCTTGGCCCGTCCCCCAAACTGACATCAGAGGCTAAGCGGAGGACCGTGAGCGAGTTACACGTTGCATTGGGTGGCGACGACTCGGGAACCGAAGGCGCGTTAATTCCTGCGGCATCGGACGCTTGCGCGCCAGCGGGAGCACCGCACGAACAGCAATCGGTCTCGTTGCTGAAGCGCATCTTCACCTTCCCCGCCATGCTGGGAACGGTTCTCGTCGCCACGGTTTTTTATCAAGGGCGCGGTTTTTTTGTAGATCCTGACGTGTGGTGGCATGTCAAGGTCGGCCAGAGCATCCTTGACACGCGCAATTGGCCGACCGTCGATCCCTATTCCTTCACTGTTAACGGTACTCCCTGGATCGCCTACGAGTGGCTTGGCGATGTGTTGCTTGGCGCGGTCGCCCGTTTCGCTGGCTTGCAGGGACTTGACGCTCTCCTGATCGTCTTGGGCAGCGTCATAATGATTGCGCTGTACTTCTACGGGGCGTTGCGGTCCGGGAATTCCAAAGCAGGTTTCGTCGCTTCCGGTTTGCTCTGCTCGCTCGCTCTTCTGTCTTTCACTCTCCGCCCTCAGATGCTGGGGTATCTCTTCATCATCCTGACGCTCATCGTGCTCGAGCGGTTCCGCCAGAACAAACCCCGGGCATTGTGGTTTCTCCCACTACTTTTCCTGGTCTGGATCAATACACATGGCTCGTTCATCATCGGATTAGGAGCAGTTTTTGTCTATTGGGCGGCCGGCCTAAAAGCATTTCGTTTCGGGGAAATTGAAGCGCGGCGCTGGACTCCCGCCGAGCGGCTCCGTCTTGAATTTGTCTTTCTTCTGTGCCTTGCGGTGCTCCCGATCACCCCGTACGGAACCCGCCTCGCTGTCTATCCCTTCGATATGGCTTTCTCTCAGCCAATAAACGTGGCGAATGTAGTTGAGTGGCAACCGATGCCATTCGACATTCCGGAAGGGAAACTATTTTTGGCTCTTGTAGTTGGTTTTTTCGTTGCCCAGATGCTCTTGCGCCCTATTTGGGACCTGGCGGAATTGGCGCTGTTTCTTTTCGGCACAATTATGGCTTGCCTTCACGCACGACTTCTGATGCTTTTTGTGCCTTTCTTTGCACCGTTATTCGCCACGATGTTGGCCCGTTGGTTGCCGCCGTATGATCGCAAGAAGGAGCACTACGCTTTGAATGCGTGCCTAATGACGGGCATAGTAGTAGCAATGGTGTGGTACTTCCCCACTCGCGCGCGCATCCAAGAAATTGTTTCCAGTCACTTTCCGGTTCGGGCAGTGGACTACGTGCGACGTCACGCAATTCCCGGTCCCATGTACAACACCTACGGTTACGGCGGTTATCTGATCTGGGCGCTTCCAGAGCAAAAAGTGTTCATCGATGGTCGCGGCGATCTCTACGAGCGTGGAGGCACTTTCTCCGACTATTCGGAAGTGGCGAGGCTGGAAACAGCGGCTTTTGCTGTTCTCCGCGGCTACCGAGTCCAATCCTGTCTTCTCCGTCGCAGCGAACCGCTCGCGACGGTCCTCGGCAATGACCCTGACTGGCACAAAGAGTACTCGGATGATATAAGTGTCTTGTTCGTAAGGCGGAATATAGGTGCAGTCTCGGATGCCACGCGCGAATCGGCAACAATCGGGCGGAAGGAATGAAGAGGGTGCCCGTAAGCGAGGCTTCGAGGCAGAGGCCCCCTGAGGAAAGATTTTGCCTCATTGCTGCAAGACTTTGCTCGACATCAGCTTTCATGGGTCGTCTCACTGACCTGCTGGTCGTCTTACAAACTCCAAAGTGGCTCTGTTTCAGCAACTTACGTGGGTTGGACCTGAAGCGAAACGCGGATGATTTGGCTCGACGCTTGCTCACTAGATGATCAGCATCAGTAAAAGTCCCCAAATCAGTATCAGGCATTTACCGGAGGCTTGGTCTCCAAGACCAGAATCTTGGCACGGGGACTGGTGTATGTAACTCAAACTTGACAAGGAGATTACGCATGACGTTCACGCTATTCATCAGCAAGTTCCATCAGGAAGAGTCGGGTCAGGATTTAGTGGAGTACGCTCTGGTTCTGATTGCCGTTGCCACCGGCGTTTTGGCGGGCTCCAAAACGCTGTCCAATGACTTCGGCATCTGGATGGGGAACCTTCAAACCAAAATTAGCGCCTACTTGACTTAACCGGGCCACGGCGCCTGGCAGCACTTGGCTTTGCGGCTCGGCGCCGTGCCGCCGTTTCCCGGCAACGTGTACTGGCCTGGGCAAGTCTTCATTTGTTCCAGCCTGGGGACCAGACGAGATTAGTGTACTTGAGCCAAATTTGAGAAAGGAGATTTCTATGCTGTTTGCACAGTTCCTTAGCAAGTTCCATAACGAAGAGTCAGGTCAGGACCTAGTGGAGTACGCGCTGGTTCTGATTGCCGTTGCCACCGGCGTTTTGGCGGGCTCCACCACGCTGTCCAATGACTTCGGCGTCTGGATGGGGAACCTCCAAACCAAAATTAGCGCCTACTTGACTTAACCGGGCTACGGCGCCGGGCAGCACTTGGCCGCGCGGCGCCGAGCCTCGATTTTGAAGTGCTGCCCTTGGCCGACTCGGACGCTCGATGCGGCCATGGCAAGAGACGGAGTACTGGGTTCTTGAAATGATCCTTATGAATTCGGCTCAATTCACCGCGATGCTAGCCGTGGCAGTGGCAGTGTGTGCCGCGTTCACTGACGTTAAGGCGCGACGTATTCCCAACCGGTTAACTTACCCGGCCATTCTGATTGGCTTGGGACTTCACGGTGCACTCCATGGATGGAAAGGGCTGCTGCTCAGTGCGGGCGGGGGCCTTCTGTTTGGAGGCGTCTTGATGCTGTTTCATCTCGTTCGGGCAATGGGGGCTGGAGACGTGAAGCTGGCCACGGCGCTCGGCTGCATGGCCGGTCTCGCCGGGTCGCCACAGCTCATGTTCGCTACGGCCGTGGCGGGAGGCGCGCTGGCCATGGTCTTCATCGTTGCGTCTGGGCGGATTGCCGAGACGCTGCGGAACACGTTATGGGTGGTGGCATTTCACGCCCAGCACGGACTGCAGACACACCCCACCGTTAATCTTGATAACCCCGGCGCAGTGCGCATGCCGTATGGGCTGGCGTTTGCGGCCGGCACATTGTACTGGGCTGTTTCTACGCAGTTGTGGAGGTAACTCATGGGCACCCGACGACTTGGTTTCGCTCTAGTAGCCGCCCTGGTGATTTCGCTGGGCATCACGTCCGTTTTCTATGCGCGCATTACACGCACGGCCAGCGCCCGCTCGAAGACCAAGCGCATCATTGCGGCCGCGGTTGCTTTGCAGCCAGGCACTCCCATTACCGCTGAAAACCTGACGGAGATTGACTGGCCCGAGAATGTGCCGCTGGAAGGACTAATCGAGAAAAAGGAAGACGTCACAGGTCATGTGCTGATGTACGCCGTGGCGGTGCAGCAACCGGTGCTGCGCCGTGACCTGGCCTCCAGCGCCAGTTTGGGTCTGTCAGCCAAAATTCCGGACGGCATGCGCGCGACCGCCGTAAAGACCAATGAGGTCACGAACATCGCCGGATTTATCTTTCCCGGCTCCCACGTCGATGTGCTGGTCACCTTAAGGCCTGACAATAATGCCTCAAGCACGGAGACACGCACGGTGCTGCAGAACGTTCTGGTGTTGTCAACCGGAACGAAGATCGACCCCGATCCGAATGGCAAGCCCGAGAACGTAGGTGTAGTCACTCTGCTGGTGACTCCTGAACAGTCGGAAAAGCTGGCGCTGGCGCAGAACCAGGGCACCATCCATTTCGTGCTGCGCAATGGCGGAGACTCGGCGAGTCCGGACGTCCGGCCGGTTGATATTGCTGAATTGGCTGGAATAGCAAAGAAGCCGCTCGAGCCAGTGATGAAACACGTGAAGCAGGTTGCCGCAGTAGTGAAGCTTCCTGAGGTCTACACGGTAGAGACGGTGGTGAACGGCAAGATAACAGTCACTAAGTTTCCGGCAAAGCCGGAATAGGTTGGAGGAGGCCATTCTGCAAGTCCATCTTGCAACACGCTGTTTGCTGGTGCCGTGCACGTTGACTGTCTTGGGCCTTCTCGGTCCTGCGAGGGCGCAGATCCCTGCCGCACCCGCCACGCAGCAGAAACTCCCTGCGGAACCGGCTGCGCCGCAGACAGCGCCGGCCGAGAACGCCGGCAACCAGGTTCTACACATCCTCGTGGGCCACTCGGTGGTGATCCGCACCGATCCTCGCCTCCAGCGCGTGCTGGTCGGAAATCCTGCGGTCGTGACCACGGCCACCACTTCACCTAACGAAGTTGTGGTGACGGCAACAGCCGCCGGCAGCAGCAGCGTCATTCTTTGGCAGGAGAACAATCAATCGCGAATCGTCGAAGTGTTCGCCGATGTGGATGTGTCCTTACTGCGCGAAGCGATCATACGCGGGTTGCCCGGAGAGGCTGTTGAGGCAGAGGCTGAAGAGGGCAGGGTGGTTCTAACCGGGGTGGCATCGTCCACGGCGGTCGCCGACCAGATCGGGAAAATGGCCGCGCCTTTCTCGAAGGAGATTGTGAATTCCATCCAAGTCGCCATGCCACACCGGCAGAAGCAGATACTGCTGAAAGTCCGGTTTGCCCAGGTGGATCGCACGAAGTTGACGGCCTTCGGCTTCAACCTTCTAAGCACCGGAGCCGCGAACACTGTTGGAACAACGACCACACAGCAGTTCGGAACCCTGTCACTCGGCGACCAGGGCAAGTTGACTGGCATCATTGGGGCGCACAGCAGAGGCACCACCACCACAGAAACAATTTCCGATCTGCTGAATATCTTCATCTTCCGGCCTGATCTTAATCTCGGCGCAACGATTCGCGACTTGCAGCAGCGAAATGTCCTGGAAATCCTGGCTGAACCGGATCTGCTGGCAGCGAATGGGGAGCCGGCGCGTTTCCTGGCTGGCGGAGAATTACCATACCCGGTTGTCACGGGCGCAGCCGGCCAGGCCACGGTATCGGTGCAGTTCAAACCCTTCGGCGTGAAGCTGGAATTTACCGGGACCATTGAGGACGACAATACCATCCGGTTGAAGGTATTCCCGGAAGTGAGCTCGCTGGATTTCACGAATGCGGTAACCATCAGCGGATTTGTGTTGCCGGCCATTGCGACTCGCCATGCGGAGACGGTGGTGGAGTTGAGAGACGGCCAGAGTTTCGGCATCGCCGGGTTGCTCGATCAGAGAACGACGGCGCAATTTTTCAAGGTGCCAGGTATTGGGGATATCCCGATTCTGGGACAGCTATTTCGGTCCAGGTCGGTGAGCAAGACGAACTCCGAACTGATTGTGATCGTCACGCCAACCATCGTGGACCCGGCGGCGACGCCAACCGCTGCGCCCGAGGCACCCGAGATGCCGATCGCACCGCTGGAGCAAAAGCAATTTGACACGAAGATCCCACATGGGAACGGGAGCAAATGAACATGGGCACTGTTGAAAGGTCAGCCCGAGTCGGGGTAATGGCGGTCTGCCTCGATGCTACGTCTTACGAGGCATTGTCTCATTTCATGGCAGGCGTTCCCGGGGCGGTCATCTTTGGAAATCCGGACCATTATGTGGGTGTTGAGCGAGAGATAGGCCGCGCTCTGGACCTCGCACAGACGCGTGTTTGTTTTATTGACTACGACCGGAATACCGAAGAAGCGATCTGGATGACCGAGCGATTGCGCTCCGAATATCCGGACGTGCACAGTTTTGCCGTGTCGGCTTATTCAGAGCCTGAAGCGATTATCGCCGCCATGCGCGCAGGTTGCGCCGAATATCTGCTGAAGCCAATGCAGCACGAGCGCGTGATGGATGGATTGGCACGCGTCGAATCGAAGCAGAAGAAAAAAGCCCGGTCGACAGTTCGTGGAAAGGTCATCACCCTTGTCGGTTCAAAGGGAGGGACTGGAGTCACCTCGCTGGCATTGCATTTAGCGTTGGAACTGGCTCGTGAAGGGAAGAGAAAATGCCTATTGGTAGACCAGCACCCCGCGCTGGGCGATGCGTCCCTATACCTCGGCACGGGTCGCCACCAGTACAGTTTTTACGAACTTGCCGGCAACGCGGATCACTTGGACGAAGAGCTGTTGCGCGGCTTTCTCCTGCACCATAATTCCGGGCTTGATCTCCTCGATTCGCCCGAAACTGTGGATGCGATTCATGGCGCGTCGCCCGCCACTGTGGAACATACGCTCGCGTTCCTCGCCGACGCCTATCATTTTGTGATCGTCGATTGCCCGCCCGGGCTGACCGATGGGACACGGGCATGCATTTCGCAGTCGGAACAGGTTGCCATCGTAATGACCGCCGAATTGCCTTCGGTGCGTAACACCGTCCGCTACATCGAACACCTATCCAAACTGGGATATAGCTCGAGCAGCATACATGTCGTGCTCAATCGCCATTCCAAGAAAGGCCCGCTGAGCGACGATCGCATTGAAAAAGCTTTGGGTCGAGAGATTTCGCTGCGGGTACCAAACAGCTACAACGAAGTAATTCGGGCCATCAATACCGGAGCACCGATTTCTTCCGGAAACAAGTCGGATTTCGGCGCAGCCATACAAAAGTGGGCGCACCAATTGGCAAGCAGCGATGGAAGTAACAAAAGCAACGCCTTGGCTGCGCCCCAATCTGCCTATGGTATGAAGGCACTGTTTGGCAGATAGTTCTGCCGGGAGGAATTAACGGCATGGCATTCGGATCTGCAGGCACACCAGCTCCTCAGCAGCTGCAAGGCACCAGCGCGCCTTCGTTCAAGTCACACCAGGAGCTGAAGACAGCCCTCCATCGCGACTTATTGAACAAGATTGACCTGGAGAGACTCACTTCGCTGCAAGACGTCCGCGCGCGAACGCAGGTACAGAACGTAATCTACGACCTGATTGGTGCGGCGAACGTCCCGCTCAGCGGCGCGGAAAAGGAGCGAATCTGCCGCGAGGTGTTGCACGAAGTCTTTGGGCTCGGGCCCCTCGAGCCGCTCCTTCAAGATGCGTCCATTACCGACATTCTGGTCAACACCCACCGTCAGGTTTACATCGAGCGGGGCGGAATGCTCGAACTTACCAGCGTCGTTTTTAAGGATGCAGCGCACCTTCGGCACATCATTGACAAGATCGTGTCAAACGTGGGACGACGCGTGGATGAATCGTCGCCGATGTGCGATGCGCGCCTGGACGACGGCTCGCGCGTAAATGTGGTCATTCCGCCACTCGCCATCGACGGTCCAATCATGTCGATCCGCCGCTTCGGCCGCACACCGATCGGGGTTGAGCAACTGCTTGCCAAGCATGCCATTACGTCTCCCATGCTGGAACTGCTGAAGAGCGCGGTCAAGGCACGGCTCAACATCATTGTCTCGGGAGGCACGGGCGCAGGTAAAACTACCTTGCTGAATGCCCTATCGAGTTTCATTTCCAAGCGAGAACGAATCGTTACGATCGAAGACTCGGCCGAATTGCAAATGCAGCAGCCGCACGTCGTCCGAATGGAGTGCCGTCCTCCGAACGTCGAGGGCAAAGGCGCAGTTCGTCAGCGCGAATTGGTGATTAACGCTCTTCGTATGCGCCCGGATCGCATCGTGCTGGGCGAGGTGCGCGGAGGCGAAGCCTTGGACATGTTGCAGGCCATGAACACCGGCCACGACGGCTCGCTGACTACCATTCACGCCAACAATCCGCGCGACGCGATCGCGCGTCTCGAGACCATGTCTTTGATGGCCGAAATCAATCTGCCCGACAAGGCCATTCGACAGCAAATCGCATCCGCAGTGTCCATCATTGTGCAGGTGGCCCGGCTCAGCGACGGCACTCGCCGGGTGATGCAAATTTCCGAGGTTACCGGCGTTTCGGATGACATGGTCACCCTGCAAGACATTTTCGTATTTGACCGCCTCGGCATCGGAGCGAACGGTCGCGTACTTGGCCGCTTTCGCGCTACTGGTCTGCGGCCCACGTTTACCGAGCGATTGAAGGCATCGGGTATCCAGCTTCCGCCGAACATATTCGAGCACGTCTACG
>WNFD01001174.1_pt1 | contig 26437 bp, 24 predicted proteins | sample 5400491 | NCBI WGS metagenome assembly WNFD01 (sample SAMN13153343, study PRJNA577476) | soil metagenome | isolation source: 120 cm saprolite under Douglas fir tree site 2 hole 2 replicate 2 | place: USA:California | collected 2015-04-18
GTATCTGACTCGACGCGCGCGGTTCCTTTTGTCCAGCTGTTAGGTCTTCTGCAGACCTTCTATCCGCACCTTCCCACAGCCGGCCTCATCCTCGGCGCCGAATGGACCGACACCACCACGACCGACGACCGAGTGGTCCTCGATGTAAAACGGCGGTCGATCAATCATTCTCGTGCGGCGACATGGGAGGACCGAGCTGGAATTCGCGCGCTGCGACTCGATGTGACCTCCACCTACAATGTCTCAGGTTCGGGGAGCCAATTGAATCAGCCGGTGGAGGTCACCGGATCGGGAACAGGGACGGCGCACTATTTTATCGCTGCCGACGGACGGTACTTGGGCGGCGAAGGGACGGATAGTTCGACGATTACGGTCAGGTTCCCTTACCAATCGGCTGTTATCCCCGCGACTCGGATCCTTCGCTCTACGACAATCCTGTTGCCGTGACGGGCTCCTGGACGGTTGCGCCGCTGGCCGTCGCGTTGCTGGTCAGCGGGACAAACTTGCCCGCCCAGCAAGTCGCGAACCGGGCCAACGCCTATCTCTTTCCCACCGGCGTCTCCGACGCGCGCGCCATCTGGGTCAATCCCGCCGGGCTCGGCATGCAACGGGAGGCTTCGATCTACGCTGAGGTGGCGGTAGGCGATCCCGGGTCAAAGGGACGGTTGCGCCAAATCAACGCCGGTTTCAATTCCCGAGGGCTTTCACTCGGATTCCAACGCGACTTGCTCGACACCGGCGCGCGTGCCAACACGTACCGGCTAGGACTTGCGGGAGGGTCGGGCGGGCTCGCGGCGGGCTTCGACATCGCCTACTACCATGCCGGCGGTAAGCGAGCCACCGGTTGGGACCTCGGCGCGACGTATGTCGCCTATCCGGGTCTCACGCTTGGGCTCGTGGCGACCAATCTCGGCCAGCCAATCGTGCGGGGTCAGCAGCAGCGCCTCACCTACGTGCCCGGCGCCACCTGGCATCCGCGCCCCGTTCCGGCGCTGGCCTTCTCCGCCGTCGCGGGCATCACGCCTGATTCGGTAGCGTCGTACGCGTTTGGCGTGAGCTGGCGGGCGACTGGACAACGGCCGATCGAGATTCTCGTGCGCCTCGATACCGATGGCGGTCTGCGGCGCGCGGGGGTTGCGCTGGGACTGTCGATCGGCGGCCGGGATCGCATCGGCGCCCTCGTGACCACGCCGGGCGATGTCTCGCGCATCGACGGTGCCAGTTTGTACGGATTATCGACGCGGGAGCCCCGCCCCCGGCGTCGTTAGGAAGGCCGCCGCGCGCGCGTGCGCACCCGTGTGCGGCGATGGGGTGGGGGAGGGGGCGGAGGCGGGCGGGTCGGGGGGGCCTGGCGGACCGACGTCGGGCGCCGCTTCGCCGTCGAACCTTCGACCGAAGCATTGAGCTGCGGACGCAGCTGCATCATGTCGCGGAACGACAGGCTGCGGTAGACCGTATCCCCCAGCTCGCGGCCGCCCGGCGAAGCCCCTGGCAGATAAATCACCAGCCGAAACGACAATCCGCCGTGGATCTCGAGGTCCATGTCGCGCCGCACGCTGTCTCGCGCATAGGAGCGCACTTGATGCGGCGTCACAACGACGGTGCGGCGGCGCGTGAGCAACAACAATGTCGAGTCTTCCGGGCCGGCAGGCTGATACGCGAACAGCGCGACGTCACCTGGGAGGAGCGCCCGACGCGCGCGCAGCATGCGCGCCAGGCTGTCCGGGAGCGGCGCGCGCGACGCGATGCGCGGCGGCTTACTGAAGACGTAGTACGCCACGGCCGCCGCGCCGCCGGCGAATGCGATGAAGAGGAGACATCCCGCCACGCTCAGGCCCACCAGAGACCGGTAGAACATCAACCGGAGCCGGCGGCGCAGCGGCACGTGCACCTGATCTCGCGCCGCGGTCGGCAGCGCCCCCACCAGGGCGCGGCTGACTTCGGCCGCGGTCTGAAACCGCTTGGCGCGATTCTTCTCCATCATCCGCTCCAGCACCACCGCCATCTCTTCCGGCACATCGGGGCGGCGGCGGCGAATCGGCTCGGGCAGCTCGGTGAGTTGCTGGGCGAGAATCCCCGCCGAGGAAGGACCTTCGAACGGCGGCGCTCCGGCGAGCACATGGTAGAGCACGACGCCGAGGGAGTAGATGTCAGAGCGGCCGTCGAGCCTGTCGCCCGATGCCTGCTCGGGACTCATGTACTCGGGTGTCCCGACGATCATCCCTTCGGTGGTGAGCTGGGTCGAGCTGGGGGTCGCCGCCTGCGCCGCTTGAGCGGCTTTGGCGATGCCGAAGTCGGTCACCAGAACGTGGCCGCTCTTGTCGAGCAGGATGTTGTCCGGCTTGATGTCGCGGTGCACGATGTCATGGGTATGCGCGTAGGCGAGCGCGTCGGCCACTTGCCGGGCGATCCGCGCGGCGTCGCCGACGGACAGCCTCTTTTGCGTCTCGAGGAGTTGGCGCAGCGACGGTCCGTCGATGCACCGCATGATGAGGTAGAAGATCTCTTCCTGCCGGCCGACCTTGTAGATCGGCACGATGTGCGGGTGCTCCAGACGTGCGACCGTCTGCGCTTCGCGCAAGAACCGTTCGGCGACCACCGGCGACGGCGCGAGCTCCACGTCCAGCACCTTCACCGCAACGTCGCGATTCAAGACGTTGTCGCGCGCGCGGAACACGGCGGCGAAGCCCCCCTCACCCAGGAGGGGGCCAACGGTAAATTCCTGTCCAAGCGCTTGTTGCAGGCGCTGCTGGAGGGCTTCGAGGTCCATGGCGGTGCAAAAAGCTAGGATTGCAGCTCGCGTTCTGCTAGGGACGTGCGCGCTGTTCGTCGTCTGGTTGTTCGCAGTCTGGCCGCCGCCGGTATGGTGGCGGTCTCACGAGCCGCACTGCACAGCTATGATGCGGTCGCGATCCGATTGTCGAGCCCGCCGGCGGGCCGAAACGGCACCGCTCCTCGAGCGCATGGTGATCATCGCCGAGGATTCGCGATTCAAAACGCATCACGGAATTGATTTCAGCGAATTGCGAGACGCGTGGGCCGCCGGCGGGCGCCGCGGCGCCAGCACGATCACGCAGCAGCTCGCCAAGAACCTGTACCTGTCTCCGTCACGCTCGCTGTTGAGAAAACTCAAGGAAGCGGTCACCGCCGTGCGGCTCGAGATGGCTCTGAGCAAGGACGGCATCATGGAGCTCTACCTGAGCACGTCGGAATGGGGACCTGGTGTCTGGGGTGCCACGGCAGCGAGTGAAGCGTACTTCGGTGTGCCGCCGTCCCGACTGAGCAACGCGCAGGCCGCCGCGCTGGCCGCGACGCTGCCGCAGCCGCGCACGTCCAACCCGGCATTCCGGCCGGCGCGCATGATCGCGCGCCGCGATTTGATTTTGGCGAGGTACTACGGAGGAAAGACTCCAGTGCCGCCCGCCGAAGAAGACTCGATTCCGGTTATCCCCCCGATTGAGCCACCCATCCTTCCGCCGATCAATGACTCGGTGCCTGTGGTTGTACCGGATACGGGCAATGGAAAACGGTAACAGGAGATTGTCCTGTTACCGTTGACGGGAGCCCGCGGTGCGTCGGTGCGTCTCGTCTTTGCAGGTCCTCGTTTTTGCTAGTCCACCAACCGTAGCGGCATCACCAGCGCCATGTACGAGGCAGGGTCGTTCCAACCGACCGGCTCGATGGTCGCGGCGCGCTCGGGCGCCTTGAACGTGAAGCGCACCTCGTCGGTCGGCATGTACTTGAGGATCTCGAGCAGGTACATCGCGTTGAACCCGATCTCGAGCGGCTCGCCCTCGTACGTCACCGACAGCTCGTCCTGCGCTTCGCCCAAGTCCGGCGTCTGCACGGAGAACTTCACATTGCCGCCCGAGAACGCGAGACGGATGCGGTGCGTCTGGTCGCTCGCCACGACGCTCATGCGTCGCAACGCCGCGGCCATGGCCGCCTTGTCGACGGTCGCCTGTTTGTCATTCTCGCGCGGGATCACCTGTTCGTAGTTCGGATACGGGCCTTCGATCAGCCGGGAAAACACCAGCGTGCCACCGGCGCGGAAGCCGAGGTGATTGTCGCTCTTGGCGAGCTCGATCTCGGCATCGCCCGGGTACAGCCGGCGGACCTGTTCGAGCGCCTTCGGTGGGACGATGAGATCGGCGGTGGAGCCACCGGTTGCGGGCACGTCCATCTTGGCCAGCCGGTGACCGTTCGTCGCCACCATCCGCATGCGATCGGGCCGCAGCTCCCAGAGGACGCCGTTCAGGATCGGCCGGCTCTCCTCGGTCGATGCGGCGAACGCCACGTGACCCACCAGCTTGTGCACCACGCCGGCCGCCGCTTTCCACGCCTTGTCGAACTTCACGGCGGGGAACGACGGATACTCTTCGCGTGGCAGGCCCAGCAGCTTGAACTTGGAGCGCCCGGACTCGATCGAGACGCGCGCCTCGCCGGCCGCCGTCACGCGCACCGGCCCCGCGGGTAGCTCGCGGGCGATGTCTACCAGCTTCTTCGCGGGCAGCGTCACCGCGCCGTCGGCATCGACCTCAGCGGGGACGGTGGTGCTCACGGCGATGTCGAGATCCGTTCCCGACAGACGCAACCCGCCGGCTTGTTTCGAAGCCTCGACCAGGACGTTGGCCAAGACGGGGAGCGTCGTTTTGGCGGGGATGGCGGCCGCCACTGCCGCCAGGCCTTCCTGGAGCTGTTCTCGCGTGATCGTGAACTTCATGCCGGCTGCGTCGTCTCCAAAATGAGGAAAGTCTTTACTACTGCTTCTCTATATAGAACTACTAGTAGTAGTAGTAGACATCGGGGATATGTGGGCGATGTCGCTAAAGCGCAACCAGTGCATCACCTGTCGTACATCACACAGTGTTGGTGCACTGTTGGGACTGTTGGCGTTTTGCGGATAGCGCAACGACTTTCCCCACTACCCACATCCCACACCGTTTTTCCCCACGTCTCTTTGTGAGTTACAGTGCGGACAATTCCTGGCGCGCCATCTCCACCCGCTCCTTGAAGGTCCGGTCCCGCATCATCTGGCGCTCGACCTTGTCCACGCTGTGAATCACCGTGGAGTGATCCCGGCCCCCGAACGCTTGGCCGATCTCGACGAGCTGCATGCCCAGCATGTCTCGCGCCAGGTACATCGCCACCTGGCGGGGGACGGTGAGCGTCTTGGTCCGCGCTTTGGAGCGGAGTCCCTCAGGGGTGACGCCCCAGCGGCGCGCGACCACTTCCTGCACACGGTCGATGCTGGGCGCCGACTGGCTCCCGCCGCCGTACCCTGGTCCCTCCTCGCCCTGGCGGATCTTGTCCGACAGCGCTTCGCGCGCGAGCTCGATCGTGACCTCGCGGTTCTTGAGCGAGGCGAAGAGCAGCAGCTTGATGATGCAGCCTTCCAGCTCGCGCACGCTGGAGCGGATGTGCTCGGCGATGAAGCGCAGCACGTCGTCCGGAATCGTGAGCTCGAGATGATCCTGCTCGGCCTTCTTCCGGAGAATGGCGATGCGGTGCTCGAGATCGGGATGCCCGATGTCGGCCACCATGCCCCATTCGAATCGTGAGATCAGCCGGTCCTCGAGCCCCGGGATTTCCTTGGGCGGCCGGTCCGAGGTCAGCACGATCTGTTTGTGTGCCTCGAACAGCGCGTTGAACGTGTGGAAGAACTCCTCCTGCGTCATTTCCTTGCCCTCAAGGAAGTGCACGTCGTCCACGAGGAGCAGGTCCACATCGTTGCGGTAGCGGCGGCGGAACTCCGACATCGTGCGCGCGTGAATCGATTCGATCACGTCGTTGATGAACTGCTCGGCGCCGAAGTACTGCAGCCTGGTCTCGGGGTTTTTCTCGAGCACCGTATGCGCGATCGCCTGCATCAGGTGCGTTTTACCGAGTCCCGTCGCGCCGTAAATGAAGAGCGGGTTGTACGTCTTGCCCGGCGCTTCGGCGACGGCGTGCGCCGCGGCCGCGGCGAGCTCGTTCGACTTGCCGATCACGAACGTCTGGAAACTGTACCGTTCGTTGAGCGGTGTCGTACCGATGTTGGCGGCCGTCGCCGTCGCCGCGCTTTCACGCGGCGCGACGAAGAAATCCATTTGCGGCCGGCGCTGCCGGTCTTCCTGCACGCGGAAGACGACCGTCGTTGGCCGGCCGAGCACGCGCTCGGCGGCGCGCGCCAGAAGACCCGCGTGTTTGGATTCGTTCCATTCGGCGGCGAATTGATCGGGCGCACCGAGAATCAGGCGACCGTCGTCGAGTGCGATGGGCTCCGATGGTTCGAGCCACGTCCGCACCGTCGCCTCGGGAAGTTCACGTCGAGCTTCGTCGAGGAGGCGCTTCCAAGCTTCGTTGACCGATTGCTCCATTACGATTTTCTGATTTTAGGAAGGACGTCCAGCAAGGGCGGCCCGAAAGTACGGGCCGCATGTGGAAAAGTCAACCTTGACCGGCGCGTCGCGAGCCGGGTAACTTTCCCGGCCTTACTCGAGGAATTTATGGGTCCGACGTATCGGCCGCGCAATCGGCGGCGCATCAATAAGCATGGATTTCGCGCGCGGATGCAAACCGTCTGGGGCCGCGCCACACTCTCCCGCCGGCGCAAGAAGGGTCGCAAGCGTCTCACCGTCCGTACTCCATCCAAACACCGGAGCCGGTAACGAGCGAACGGTACCCGCGCCGCGTGCGCATCACGCGCGGCTCGGAGCTCACCGCCTGCTGGGACGCGGGGGCCCGCGGAGGCAGCCGGCGTCGCACCCAGCATCTCGATCTGGCCTGGCGTCACAGCGATTTGGGTCACGCGCGTCTCGGACTGATCGTCCCGCGCCATCAATCATCGGCGGTGGCGCGCAATCGGCTGCGGCGCCGGCTGCGGGAGATCTTGCGGCGCGACGTGTTGCGAAATCTTCCCGCCGTCGATCTCGTGATTCGCGCGAAGCGCTCCGCCTACACCGCCTCATTTGCAGTGCTGCGCGCCGAATTGACGGGAGCGGTGGAGACGCTGACGTGACGCTGCAACGACTTCCCCGACTGGCCGTAATGACACTCATCCGTGGGTACCAACTCACGCTGTCGCATTTGGTGTTCACGCAATGCCGGTTCGAGCCGTCGTGCTCGCGCTACACGTACGAAGCAGTCGAGCGCCATGGGGCGCTGAAAGGCACCTGGCTTGGCATCCGACGCATCCTCAAGTGTCATCCGTTTCACGCAGGCGGGTATGATCCCGTCCCATGAACTACCAGCCGCCTAGCCGCCGAGCCGCCGAGCAGAGACGTGGATAAGCGCAACCTGCTGATCGCGTTCGTGCTGATGATGATCGTCGCGATTACCCCGTCGCTTATCTGGCCGACGAAGAAGCCAGCGGCTGGGCGGTTGAGCGGTTCGGCGGATAGCGCTGTAGTGCGTGATTCCACGGCTCGCCCTGCCGTCGAGCGTCAACCCACCGCCCCACCGCCGAACCGCCCAACCGCGGACAGCGGCCGTACCGTCTGGGTCACGTCGCCCCTCTATCGTCTCGGATTCTCGACGCACGGGGCCCGTCTCGTTTCCGCCGAACTCCTGCAATACCAATCATTCGCTCCTGGCGATTCGGCGAAGCCGGTGCAGCTCGTGCCGCGGGGCGACGCTTTTCTGCGGCATCGCCTCGTCCTCCCCAGTGGCGACACGGTGTCGCTCGCCGATTGGGATTTCCAGCCGAGCCCCGACGCGCCCGGCATCGTGCTCTCTGCCGGGCAGGGCGCCAAACCGCTGCGCTTCGACGCCGAGCGGCGCGGATCGCACGTCACGCTCGAGTACCGCTTCCTCCCCGACGAGTATCGCTTCGACGTGCACGGATCAGTGACGGGACTGGGCAGTGGTGGGGCGGTCCTGCTGATCGACTTGTCCGATGGATTGCGTTCCGCCGAGAAGGACTCGCTGGACGACTATCGCCATTATGCCGTCGTCACGAAGGCGTCCAAAACCGAGCGCACCGACTTTTCCGGCATCCGCCCGGATCAGCGCGCACTGTTCAACGGTCCGTTCGAGTGGGTAGGCGTCAAATCGAAGTACTTCTTCACCGCCGCGCTCGCGTTGGAAGAGGGGCAACCGACGTTTGCCGGCGCGATCGCGATCGGCGGCTCCCGCAGCGGCAAAGCGGCATCGCGCGCCACGGTCTCGATCACGATGCCGGTGCAGCCCGCCGGGACGTTCCGGTATCAGGTCTTCGCCGGGCCGCTCGATTCTCGCCATCTGTCGCGCCTGGGCCACGATCTCGACGACGCCAACCCGTACGGTGGCATCTTCCGGCCGATCATTCAGCCGGTCTCGCAAATCGTCCTCACCGTCCTGCTGTGGATGCACGGACGTCTGAATCTGGCTTACGGCTGGGTGCTGATTCTGTTCGGTATCGTCGTGCGCATACTGCTGTGGCCCCTGAACCAGAAGGCGATGGAGTCGGGGATCCGCATGCAGGCGGTCGCGCCGCTCATCAAAGAGACGCAGGATAAATACAAGAACGACCCCGAACGGCTGCAGCGTGAGATGCTGCGCATCTACAAGGAGCACAAGGTCAATCCGTTCGGCGGCTGCTTGCCCATGCTGCTGCCGATGCCGGTGCTGCTGGCGCTGTTCTTCGTGTTTGCGAACACCATCGCGTTCCGTGGTGTGCCGTTCCTCTGGCTGCCGGATCTGTCGCGCCCCGACCCGCTCAAAATCATTCCCATTCTCATGGGTCTGTCGATGTTCGGGCTGTCCAAGGTGGGGCAGATCGGTGTGCCGCCGAATCCGCAGACCAAGATGATGGTGTACTTCATGCCGATCTTCATGACGGTGCTGTTCCTGAACTTCGCCTCGGGGCTGAACCTGTACTACGCGGCACAGAATCTCTTCAGCATTCCGCAGCAATACCTGATCGCCAAGCGCCGCCAGCGCGAAGCGCCCGTGACTGCCGGGGGAACTCGTGTGGTGACGCCCGTAAAGACCTAGACTGCTCTCCGACCCCATCGTCGCGCTGGCGACGCCACCGGGTCGCGGAGCGCTCGCCCTGATTCGTGTGTCGGGCGCCGGTGCCTTCCCGCTCGCCGCCCGCTGCCTCGATCCCTTCCATCCTACGCCGCCGCGCACGGTATTCCGCGCGCGGCTCCTGCACTCCCACCCCGACTCTCGGGAGCCGGTCGACGACTGTCTGGTCGCCTGTTTCCCGGCCCCACACTCCTACACGGGCGACGATCTCGTCGAGATCTCGACGCACGGCGGTCTCGTCGTGCCCGCTGCTGCGCTCGCCGCTTTCGTCGCGGCCGGCGCGCGTCCCGCGGAACCCGGCGAGTTCACACGCCGCGCTGTCCTCAACGGCAAGATGGATTTGCTCCAGGCGGAGGCGACCGCCGATCTCATCGACGCCGGATCGCCGGCGCAGCGGCGGCGCGCGCTGCAGCAACTCGAGCGTGGCCTGTCCGACCGCCTGGCGGCGCTGCGCAGCGAAATCCTCGAGCTCGAGGCGCTGATCGCCTACGACATCGACTTTCCCGAAGAGGATGAAGGACCGGTAAATCCTGAGCGGGTGCGCGGTGCGTGGTCCGCGGTGCGCGCGCGCGTTGCCGACCTGCTTCGAACCGCGCCGGAGGGAGAGCGCCTTCGCGAGGGCGCGCTGCTCGTGATCGCGGGGCGGCCCAACGCCGGGAAGTCGTCGCTCTTCAACGCGCTGCTCGGCACCGAACGCGCGATCGTCACCGAGATCCCCGGGACCACGCGTGATGCGATCGAGGCGCACGCCGTGATCGAAGGCTTTCCGTTCCGCATCGTGGACACCGCGGGGCTGCGCGACTCGGACGAGCGGATCGAGCGGCTCGGGATCGAGGTCAGCAAGAAGTATCTCGCGGCCGCCGATCTGGTGCTCTTCTGTGAAGAAGCGGATGATCCTTCGCGAACCGCTTTTCTCGCGCAGATCGATGCACCGGTCGTGGTCGTGCGCACGAAAGCCGATCTACGCGGCGAGGGAATCTCCGTCGTGACGGGGCAGGGTCTCCCCGAGTTGAGACGACGGCTGGCAGAAGTGGCCTTCGGTTGCCTGCTCGCCCTCGGCGATGTGGAGCCGGTAGTGACGCGAGCGCGCCATCGCACCGCGTTGGAGCGCGCCCTCGCAGAGCTGGATGCATTTTGGTCGGCGCGCACCGGCGGAGTGGATGCAGCGGCGACGGCGACCCATCTCCGTGCCGCGGTGCTGGCGCTCGACGAGCTGATTGGGGCGGTTACGCCAGAGGATGTGCTCGACCGCGTGTTCGCGGCGTTCTGCGTGGGGAAGTGAGCGCTTCGATCATCGTGCGCGCCTTGGCGAGCGTCTCCTCGTATTCCGCGACGGGCTCGGAGTCCCACACGATGCCCGCGCCCGCGTGGAACGTCGCGCTCCCGTCGCGCAGCACGATCGTCCGGATCGGAATGTTGAAGTCCATCGCGCCGGTCGCCGAGACGTAGCCGATCGCGCCGCAGTACAGGCCGCGCGGCGCCCGCTCCAATTCCGCGATGATCTGCATCGCACGAATCTTCGGCGCTCCCGTCACCGATCCGCCGGGAAACGCCGCCCGCAGCAAGTCGAACGCGTCAGCGCCGTCCGCCAGCCGACCCGTCACCGTCGACACGAGATGGTGCACGGTGGGATGCGACTCGAGTGCAAATAACTTGGGGACGCGCACCGACCCCGGGACGCACACCTTGCCGAGATCGTTGCGGAGCAGATCCACGATCATGACGTTCTCGGCGCGGTCCTTTTCGCTCTCCAGTAGCTCGCGTGCGAGAGCACTGTCCCTATCCGGCGTCGTGCCGCGCGGGCGCGTCCCCTTGATGGGCCGGGCCTCCGCGGCGCGCGTCGTGGCCTCGAGCCGCAGAAACCGCTCGGGTGAGATGCTCGCGACCTGAGCGCCGGCAAACTCCAGGTAGGCGCCGAACGGTGCGGGATTGCGGGCGCGCAAGCGACGATACAGCGCGAGCGCCGAGCCCACGAACGGCGCGTGAAAGCGCTGCGACAGGTTGACCTGATAGACGTCGCCAGCGGCGATGTATTCGCGAATGCGCGAGACGCCGGCCTCGAACTCGGCGCGTGCAAAGTTCGACTGGGGTGGCTCAGGTGCCGGCGCGGGGTGATCACGCACGGCGGGCGGAGCCGCTGCGAGCCGCTCGCGCACCCAGGCCGCGCGTGTCGCCGCGCGGGCCTCATCCCCGGTCGCGATCAGCCACGCCTTCTCTTCGAGATGGTCCCACGCGATTACCCACTCGTAGTGGCCCAGCGCCACGTCGGGGATCTGCGGTGTCAGGCGGTCCGCCGGCGGTCGGGCCACGCGCTCCAGCTCCGCACCCCAGTCGTAACCGACGTAGCCGGCAATGCCGCCCTGGAACGGTGGCAGGCCCGCGAGTGGACGGTGCCGATGGCCGCGCAACATGTCGCGAGCCGCGTCGGGCGTGCGCGCGACGGCCACCGGATCGGCCGCGAGGAACGAGTACCTGCTCAGCGCGCCTTGCGCCGAGCTATCGAGAAAGAGGAGGTAGGGGAGTCCGCTGAAGCGGACGCAGGTGCCAAAAGGGTCGGGAGTAGGGACAAGAGGTACGACGAGTGTCACGATCCCACGAACTTCTTCGTCGTCCCACGCAGCGCGCTCTTGCCGGGTTGCGGGCGCCACAGCGCCGTCTGCTCGATGAGCCCGGCCAGCTCCATGTCGCTCGCCGTGACGCCGCCCGCGCTGTGCGTCCAGAGCCTCACCTGCACCTTCCCCCAGCTCACCACGAGATCGGGATGATGGTCGGCGGCTTCCGCGAAGAACCCGATCGCGTTCACGAGCATCAGCGTGGTCGGCCAGCCGTCGGTCTGGTAGTCGCGCACGATCGCCCCCCCCCCGTTCTCGAGCCGCCAGCCGGGCAGGCTCTTCAAGCGATCGCTGATTTCGGTGGGCGACAGTTTAGTCGAGGGTTTCACGGTAGCTCGCTGACTGGCCAAAGTTTTCCTCCACTTCCACTTCGATCGCCTTGAGGTGCACCGAGCCGAGCTCGGCGCGCACACGGCCGGCGAGATACTGCGAAAGCATCTCGACTGTCGTGTTCGGGATGGGCAGGATCACGCAATCGCGTGCGGGGAAGACATAACGCGGCTGTCCGTCGAAAGCCACGCGCACGCTGCCGTTCTCCTCGGAAATCGTGAGCTTGGGGTTGTCGCGGGGCAACAGCACGCGGTGATCGAGCTCGTCGGTCAGGCGCCGCATCAACTTCTTCACGGCGGCAAAATCGAGGACGAACCAGCTGTCCTTCTCGAGCCCGCCTTCGACGATGACGCCGGCCCGATAGTTATGGCCGTGCAGCGTCTCGCAGCGGTGACCGGCGAACGTAATGAAGTGCGCCGCGGCGAAGACGAGGTCTTCCTTCGTGATTGCGACTTTGAATTCGCCGCGAGTACCCATACTCCGGATAATCTACTCGGGGGGGCTAGCCTCGCCTGTCGCTACCCGCCACACCTCATCCGCCAGCCACTCCAGCCGCTGCTGGGCGTAGTCGAGCTCCGCTGGAGTCATGGTCTTGGCGCGGCGGGCGATCTCTCGCGTATGGCTGAGGAGCTCATCCAGGACCTCGCGGAGCGGCTGATTGTGGCGCCGCTCCGGCACGCCGGAAGATTCGGAGCGTACAGGGGCAGGGGAGGGGGAGGGGGAGGGGGACTTTTTGCCGCGCGGGCTCACGCCGTTTGGATACCCGATGCCCGATCGTCCGCCAGCCGCAGCTCTTCGACTGCCGCCCGCACGGTCGATGCGGCGCCGTGCTCGGCGAAGTAGTTCTCGACCAGGCGGAGGCCGAGGTAGTAGCCGGAGCGCTCGGGCAGCACCTTGCCCGCGAGCAGCCGGGCGGCCGGGCTCATGCCACCGGACAAATAGCGCAGCCGCAACCCCAGGCCTGTCGAGTCGAGGTCAACGGCGGAGGCGCGGCGCAGGAAGGCGTCCAGCTCGCGCAGCCGGCGATACTGCCGCCGGTTGTACCCGAAGTACTCCCACGGCTCGAAGCCGGGCGCGACCGCTTGCGAGGCGGCAATCGCCACGCCTTCATTGACGACGAGCTCGCGCAACGTCGCTCGCGAGCCCATCTCCCATCCGTCGTAATAGCCGCCGAGATCCCCGACGAGGCGCCGCATGGCCGCGCGACTGGAGGGCGCCGTATAGCGCAGCGCATGTGCGACCTCGTGCGCGATCCACAGCGGCACGAGCTCAGGCGCGAGACCCATGCCGTACGTCTGCGCGTTCGCGCGGCCGGTGAAATGCTCGAGGCAGATGAACGCGATGCCGCGCCCGCCCACGACCAGCTCACCGGCATTCGCCGCGCCCACGCCGACCATCAGGTAGAGGTCCAGGGGGCAGTCGGCCTCGAGCATTTCAGTGACCCGCCGCAGCGCATCCTCGGCGACCGCCACGACGTCCACGTCCTCGAGCAGCCGCTTGAGATCGGAACGATCGGCGCGCAGCGCCATGTCGATGATCGGCTCGGCGTGCGGCGACTCGGGATCGAGCACGTAGTTCTGCCAGTACGCGCTCAACACGGGACGATGGCGATCGAGATACTCGTGGTATGCCGCGGAGGGATCTGGCGCGGCCAGCGTTGCGAGGAACTCGGGAACGAGATTGACGAGCATTGCGCTGGTTGCCGCCCCAATCTGGGACCGCGTCCAGCGGATTTCAATCTCGACCGTTACCGGCTCCGACTTGACACTACGCCTTCGGTGGCGTACGCAACCGGCGGCTGATTTCGGTCAGGAACTTGCGCTCGGCAGGCGTCAGACTGTCCACGCCGCTCGCGATGATCTTGTCGAGCACGCGATCGATCTCGGCGTTGGCGCGCGCGTCGGGCTCGCTCCGTGACCTGGTGCGCTGCGCGGAGGGAGGGATCGCCCCGCTGCGACTGACGCGGGGCGGCTGGGACACCAGCACGCTCGACTCCGGCGGGTGCCGTCCATGCCGCTCGCCGCGCGTCGCGCGCCAGTCCTGCCCCTTGAGGTAGAGCAGCGCGGTCGCGACACCGCCGAGGTGGGCGATGTGGGCAATGCCGTCGGTCGCGCCGATCAACGCCAGCGCCAGATCCAACCCGATGAGGAACGTGACGAGCCATTTCGCTGCAATCGGGTCTGGGAGGGGGAAGATGAGCACGGCATCGTTAGGCCAGTACCAAGCGAAGGCAACCGCCACGCCGAGGACTGCGCCCGACGCGCCGATGATCTGTTGCACCGGCACCAATTGCCTCAGAATGAACGACGACGCCGCCCCGCCGATACCACAGAGGAGATAGAAGAGGACGAACACCCGGCCGCCCATCCGGTCTTCGACCGATGGGCCGAAGAAGAAGAGCATGAGCATGTTGAGCGCGAGGTGCAAAATCCCCGCGTGCAAGAACATGTACGTGACGAAGGTCCACGGGTGCTCCCAGGCGGTCTGCGGCGAAAAGGCGAACGCGTTGGAATAGTCTGGATTCGTGAACAACGTGCTCTGAACGAGAAACACGAGCAGATTGGCGACGAGCAGTCGCCGTACCCATGGAGTCAAACCGTACATCCGCTGCGGGCCCATCTGTTCTCCTACGTGTCCTGTGGGGCGTCTAGTTTTTATCCCCCTTTTCCAGCCTTGTTGTTCCGGGCCAGGCTCGCGATGCGCTCGCATAGCTCCGGAAAGGGGATGCCCGCCGCCTGCGCAGCCTGAGGAAACAGACTCGTGCGGGTCATGCCCGGCAGGGAGTTGGCTTCCAAGCAGAAGATGTCTCCCTCGGGGCTCACCCGGAAGTCGATCCTCGAGTAGCCGCTGAGCTTTAAGGCGCGGTGCGCCATCAGCGCATACTCCTGCAATTGTCGGGCTAGCTCCGTATCGATCTTCGCGGGGAAGGTCTCTTCCGACATTCCGGGTGTGTACTTCGTCACATAATCGAACAACTCGTGCTTCGGAACGATCTCGCCCACAGGCAGGGGGACCTCGCCCAGCACCCCTACGGTCAGCTCGCGCCCCGGTATGAACTGCTCCGCCATGACCTCCTCGTCATAGCGTTCCGCCAGCTTGACCGCATTGTCCAAGTCCTGTGCCTTCTTCACCAGCGTCAGACCGACGGAAGACCCCTGCTTGGAAGGTTTGACGATCACCGGCCAGCCCAGCGCGGTGGACACATCCTCAGGCCCGACGGGCGCCATGAACCAGGCTGGCACGGGGACCCCGGTCGAGCGGAACAGACGCTTGGATAGGTCCTTATCCATCGCCAGCGCGCTCGCGAGGGGGCCGCTGCCCGTGTAGGGGATGCCGATGACGTCGAGCACGGCTTGCAGTGTGCCGCCCTCCAGGGCGCCGCCGTGCACCGCGAGAAAGAGGACCTCGGCGTCGCGCACCGGCTGGAGCTCGGCCAGCTCTTCCGACAGCATCTGGCGCTGCCGCTCGGCCAGGGCGTCTACCGAGGGAGGGGTCTCACCGACCGCGCCGCCCAGCAGCTCCCGCTCGGCGCGCTCGTCGAGCAGGCCGCCGGCGAGATCCACGACGCGGACATCATGGCTCTTGCTGCGGAGCGCGGCGACGATCTGGGAGGCGCTCGCAAACGCCACGGCGCGCTCCGCCGTCGCGCCGCCTGTCAGGACCGTCACACGCATCAGCGAATCCCCGCCAGCTGATGCAGCAGGTCGTAGCGCGTGACGATGCCGACGACCTTGCCGTTGCGCCCGCCCCGCACCAATGCCGCCGGCGTCGTGCGTGATAACAACGTGGTCAGCAGCGCGACGGGCGACTCGCTGTCCACGACCGGGAATGGTGGGTCCATGACGTCCCGCACGGCGCGGTCCAGGATCTTGGGCTGTCCGATCGCGCGCGCCATGAGCGCCTGCTCGGAGATGGCACCCACTCCGTCGTCGCCGTCCAGCACGGGGAGCTGCGACACGTTGTACGTCGACATCAGATTGAGCGCCTGCCGGACGGATGCCTCAGGTGCCACATGAATCAGTGGCGGCGCGTCGCTGTTCTTGGCAGCCACGAGCCGGCCCACGGTAAGCCGCTCGTCGTCGATGAGCTGGTTCTCGCGCAGCCACTCCTCGTTGTAGACCTTGCTGAGGTAGCGCTCGCCCGTATCCGCCAGCACGGTCACGATCAGCGCTTTGGGGTCGTCGAGCCGGCGCGCCACATTCAGCGCCGCCACGAGGTTCACGCCGGTGGACCCACCCACGAACAGCCCTTCTTCTCGAGACAACCGGCGCGCCATCTGCATCGCGTCCTTGTCGCTCACGACCACCCATTCGTCGATCACATCCCAGTGCAGCGACGTGGGAATCTTGTCGCCGCCGATGCCCTCGACCTTATAGGGCTGGCCATCGCTCTTCTTCCCGGTCTGTGCGTAGTCGGTGTAGATCGACCCCGCCGGATCGCCCGCGACGACGCGGATCTTGGGATTCTTCTCTTTCAGATATTTCCCCGCGCCGCTCACGGTGCCACCGGTGCCGGGCGCGCAGACGAAATGCGTGACCCTGCCGCCGGTCTGCTCCCAGATCTCCGGTCCCGTCGTGTGATAGTGCACGTCGGGGTTCACGGGGTTGTAGTGCTGGTCGGCGAAGATCGCGTTGTCGTGCGCCGCTGCGATGGCGCGGCCCTTCATGATGTAGTTGTCCGGGTGATCGGGGGGCACGGCGGTGGGAGTGATGATGACCTCAGCGCCGAGGGCGCGCAGCAGCCGCGCCTTCTCCTGCGACATCTTGTCCGGCATCGTGAAGATGCAGCGATAGCCTTTCACCGCTGCCGCGATCGCCAATCCCACGCCGGTGTTTCCCGACGTCGCTTCGACGATCAACCCGCCCGGCTTCAGTCGTCCCTCGCGCTCCGCCGCCTCGATCATCGCCAGACCGATGCGATCCTTCACCGAGCCGCCGGGATTGAAGAACTCCGCCTTCGCGTACACCGGCGTACGGATCCCGCGCGTGACCTTGTTGATCCGGATCAGTGGGGTCCAGCCGATCGTCTCGAGGACGTTGTCGTACGGCTTAGTGTGCTGTGGCACTCGTATCTGTGCGCACCGTCGTCGTGTCCGGAGACGCCTTCGTGGTGTCCGCTCGCGTGCTGTCCACCCGGGTCGTATCCGGCTTGGGTCGAACCACGGGCGGGCGCCGTCTGGGTCTCGCGGGCGGAGGAGCAGCAGCCGGCGGCGGCGTGGGCGCCGGCGCCGGCGGCAGAGTCACGGTCCCACCCCCCGCGCGCGTCGTGCCCACCTGGCGAAACTCGACCGGCTGGAGGAACGCCGTCGCCACCGCGACGCCGTGTCGCTTTGCAGGCGCGAACCGCAGCGTGCCCGCACCGGCCAGCGCAGCGGAATCGAGTGCCGGGTAGCCGCTCGGCTCTGCGACACGAGTGGACTCAGGAATCAGCTTGCCGGTCGAGTCGACGAAGAGCCGCAGCGTCACGTCCCCTTCGACTTTTTGCTCGAATAGGGCCACGGGATACGCGATAGGCACGTCGGGATTGAGCGCGACCGGCGCCTCCGACTCGGGTGGCGGTGCGGCCTGGCTTGCCTGTGCGCCCGACTGCGGTGACGAGCCACGGCACGCTGTTAGGACGAACGCGACGAGCAACATCGATCGCACGTCAGGAGCCTCCATCTTTCCGCCGCTTCTGCCACGCCGCGAGTCGGTTCAGAGCATCGAGCGGCGATAACGCGTTGACGTCGAGACCGTCGAGCTCGAGCAGCAGCGGATCAGGTGCGGGAGCCGCGAACAAGCCCAGCTGCGTGGCATCGAGAGGTAAAGGCAGTGGGGGCCGCTGCGTCGCCACGTGATGACCAGCCTCCAGCAGCTTGAGTACCTGCCAGGCGCGCGTGACCACCGGGGCGGGCAGTCCCGCGAGCCGGCCCACGTGAATCCCATAGGAGCGGTCGGCGCCACCCGGCTCGAGCCGGTGCAGGAACACGATTGCCTCGCCGACCTCGCGCACGGCCACGTTGAAGTTGCGGACGTGCTCGAGCTCCTCGGTGAGCTGTGTCAGCTCGTGATAGTGCGTCGCAAAGATCGTCTTGCACCCGATGCTGTTGTGCAGGCACTCCGTGACCGCCCAGGCGATCGCCACGCCGTCGTAGGTCGATGTGCCACGCCCGATCTCATCGAGCAGCACCAGGCTCCGGTCGGTTGCGGCGTGCAGGATCGCGCTCGTCTCACTCATCTCGACCATGAACGTGGATTGGCCGCGCACCAGGTTGTCCGAGGCGCCGACACGCGTGAACAGACGATCCACGACGCCTATGATCGCACGGCGACAGGGTACGAAGGATCCGATCTGCGCGAGCACGACACAGAGTCCCACCTGACGGAGCAGGGTGGACTTGCCGGCCATGTTGGGCCCGGTGAGGAGCACCACTCGACCCGCTTCATCGAGCGTCACGTCGTTGGGGATGAACGCCTCGCGCGCCATCATTCGCTCGACGACCGGATGCCGGCTCCCCTCGAGCTGCAGTGCGAACTCGCTCGTGACCTCCGGCCGCACGTAGCGCTCGCGCTCGGCGACGTCGGCCAGCGCGGCCCAGGCGTCGAGACGCGCGAGGAGACCCGCGGTCGCCTGTACCCTGGCGATCACATCTCCGACGCGGCGCCGCAGCTGGTCCAGTACTTCCGCTTCGCGTGCGGCGATGCGCTCCTCCGCACCCAGTACCTTGGCTTCGTACTCCTTCAGGTCGGGTGTGACGTAGCGCTCTGCGCCGGTCAGCGTTTGGCGCCGCTCGTAATCGGCCGGGATGCGCTCACGATGGGTGTGCGTGACCTCGATGTAATAGCCGAAGACCTTGTTGAATCCGACCTTAAGCGACGCAATCCCGGTGCGCTCCCGCTCGCGTGCCTGCAGCGCGGCGATGTACTGCTTGCCGCCATCGCGCGCGGCCTTCAGGTCGTCGAGGTGAGCGTCGTACCCCGGCTTGATCGCGTCGCCGTCATCGAGCTGAGCGGGCGGGTGCTCGACCAGCGCGCGCGACAGCTCCTCTGCGAGGTCCGTGAGCAGGTCGAGGTCGTGCGCACTCGTTTCGAGAAGTGCGGATCGCTCGCGGCCCTCAAAGCCGCCGAGTGCGCCCGCCACGTCCGGTAACCGCCGGATCGAATCGCGCAGGGCGCCCATCTCGCGCGGCGTCGCCCGTCCGAGGGCCGCTCGTCCCGCCAAGCGTTCGAGATCGCGTACGCCGTCCAGTGCCTCGCGCAGCCGCTCCCGGCCGCGACCATCGCCGACCAGCACCCCGACCGCATCGAGCCGCGCATTGATGGCGGCTGGGTCCACCAGCGGCGCCAGTAGCCAGCGGCGCAGCAGCCGCCCCCCCATCGGCGTCAACGTGCGGTCGATGACTTCCAGCAGCGTCGTCCCCTCGGCGCCCCCCCCCGCCGGGCGCAGCGGCTCGACGAGCTCGAGATTGCGCCGCGTCATCTCGTCCAGCGCCAGCACGTCGCCGCGCCGCACGATGGTCGGGTGCGCCAGGTGAGGCAGGCCGCCAGGCTTGAGCTCGCGCGCGTAGCGCAACAGCGCGCCTGCGGCGCCAATGGCCAGCCGGTCCTCCGCGCTGACGCCCAGGCCATCGAGCGAGGCGACGCCGTAGGTCCGCATCAGATCTTCGCGCGCGAGCTCCGGGTCAAACTCCCAACCTTCGCGCGTCGTCACCGTGGTCGCGAACGTGGCAACCGGAAGATCTGCCGGGACAACCAGCTCGCGGGCCTCGTAGCGCCCCAGCGCTGACTCGACGTCCGCCGTGGGGACGACCTCGAGGATCAGCTCCCCGGTGGTGATGTCGAGGGTAGCGAGCCCCGCGGCCGCGCCGCGGGGATCCACCGCGACGATGTAGTTATTCCGGTTGCGCACGAGCCAGTCGTCCGTGAGGACGGTGCCGGGCGTGACCGTCTCGACCACGGCTCTGCGAACGACCCCTTTGGCCAGCTTGGGATCTTCGACCTGCTCACAGATTGAGACCCGATGCCCCTTGGCGATGAGCCGCCGGAGATACTCGGTCGCCGCCTTCACGGGAACTCCTGCGAGCGGGACCTCGGCCGCACCGCCGTTATTGCGCGAGGTGAGGGTCAGCCCCAGCTCGCGCGCGGCGAGCTTGGCGTCGTCCTCGAACATCTCGTAGAAGTCGCCCATCCGGAAAAACAGGATAGTCTGCGGATGGCGGGCCTTGATATCACGGTACTGCTGCATGAGCGGCGTTTCGGGGGGGGGCACCGCGGTCACGGCTCATCCACTACGAATGGCTGCCCGCCAACTTTTTGCTTCAGTCGCGCCTGCGCGCGCTGCGCTTCCTCACGCGTGGCGTAGCGACCTACCCGCACTTTGAAGAAACCGGTGGAGTCCCGCACCACGCGCGCGACGAAACCCATCACCTTGAGTCGGGTGAGCATGTCGTCTACCTGAACGGCGCTCTTGACGGCGAGTACCTGCACGGCGTAGGCGTGCGACGCCGGGGAGGGCGGGGGGGGGACCTTCGCTGCGGTATCGGGCGATGTCGGCGTCGCGGTGGTTGTCGTGGCGGTGGAAACGGTCGATGGTCGACTGCACCGCGACGCGTAGAAGCTCACCTGATTCTTGAATTCGACGTCGTCCGCGGAGCCGTCCAACGCTTGCTGGATCAACTCGCAGCCGCGGGCCTCGTTCTTGAGCTCGAAGTAGGCGCGCGCCGCGGAGAAGTTCGCGCGGGGACGCAGCGGCGAATCGGGGTAGTCGCGGTTCAGCCGTTCAGCGGCCTGGACCGTCTGCGCCGGATCACGTTGGGCGAAGTAGAGCTGCGTGAGCAGTAAGAGCGCATCGTCGGCCCAGGGACCCGTGCCGTATTCGACGACGATCCGGTTGAGATTGCTGGCGACCGTTTGCGCGTCCGGGGCTATCTTCGCAGCCGCAAGGAGCGCCTGGGGGAACGCCGAATCGCCCGGCGGAAGGGTCGCCAGCAACCGGCGCACGATGGCGCGGCCGGAATCGACCTGGCCCGACTGGGCGAGACGGAGCGCTTCGACCAGACGAGCGTCTGTCTGGGCGGTTAGGCGGTTCAGCGGTTGGGCGGTTAGAAGGAGAACCGCTGTTCCAACCGCCCAACCGCGCAACCGCCCAACCGCCAGAGTCACGCAGCCTCCCGATTCAGCTTCGCGAATCCAAGCACCAGCTGCGTCACAATCCCCCGATCATGAGACACGGTGGCCGTCTTCAATGCGTTGTCGGCCGCGAGTGCGGCGCGGAGGGCACGGCCCAGCTCGCGCGCGGTCCATAGGGCACTCCACGCGGTCCAATGCGCGGCTTCCTCTTTATAGCTGCGCATACCGTGTGGCCGGACGCTCTGCATTTGCCGGTAGATGGTGTCCGGCAAGCGAGCCGGGTGCACCCCGCGGTCGCGCTCGGCTCGTGCCAGCGCGGTCCCCACCAGATGCGTGCCGAGCAGGGACACGATCCTGACGCCGCTCATGCCTGCCTGCCCGAGCACCAGTTCCACGAGCTGTGCCGCGCGCGCGACGCGACGCTCCAGCGCGGCTTCCACCAGATCGAACACGGTCTCGTCGCGACGCACGCCCACCAGGTTGGAGACGTCCTCGGCAGTCACGGAGCGGCCGGTTCCCGCCACCAGAGACGTGAGTTTCTCGAGCTCGCCGCTGAGCGTGCTCAGATCGTTGCCGACGGCCTTGAGGAGCAGCTCGGTGGCGTCCGCGGCCAGCGTGAGACCCAGGGTCGTCGCGCGGTGCTGCAGCCAGCGAGGCACGCGCTCGGCCGCGAGGGGCTCCAACTCAACGGACGTGGACGCACGGACAAGATCGGCATCGGGCTCCTCGCCGGCTGCGACGACGAGCACAAGCATCGTGGTCGGATTGGGTGACGCGAGGTACCGAACCACCTCGTCGCGCAGCTTGGTTTTCCGCTTGCCCAGCTGCTCGACACCCCGAATCACTACGGCGCGCCGATCGGCCAGCATCGGCGGGGTGTTCACCAGCGCATGAAACGATTCGGGCGTCAGATCAGGGGCGAAACGCACATCCAGGTTGAAGTCCCGGCTGGATCCCACGGTTGCGTCCACGAGCGCCCGGATGGCCTCGTCCTTGAGGACATCTTCGTCACCGTGCAGCAGATAGACGGGTTCGGGGACGGGAGCGCCCTTCTTTAGACCGCGAAGGAGCGCATCGAGGGTGAGCGCCGCCATCCAGCGAAGTTACCGCGCCCCTGTGCCCGGAGAAAGGCCGAAAAAGATGCTAGCGCGACGCTGATGCGGGCTGAAAGAGCGTGGTGCCGTACGGATATGGATTTCCGCTGACGACCCGAGCGCGCGGGTCCTGGAACGAGACGACCGGCAACCCGGCACTGGCCACCGCTTTGGGGAATGCGACGGGAGGAAGCACCGGCGCTCTCATGATGCGCGGCCGCTGGGCCAGCTCGAAGAAGAAGAGCGCAAATGCCGCGAGCACCAGCATCGTTGCCGACACGCGCGCCCGCGCGGGAGGTCGGGGAACCCGGCGGCGCTCAACCGCAAGTCGCGCGTCGAGCCGCTGGCGAAAATCCGGTGAGGGGGCGATGGGTGATGAGGAGTGCAAGGCTTGTACGGCCTGACGGACGGTGGCGTCGTAGCGTCGACACGTCGCGCAATGGGCCATATGTCGGGAACAATGACGCAGCTCCCGGGATGACGTAATTAACCCGTCCCGGAAATCGCTATGCCGCTCGAGGAATTCCCTGCAACGCATGGTGAGAGTGTACCACCCCGGCCCACGGGGTGTTCCGCGGCCGGGCCTAAAACCGGCTAGTTATGACTAAACGAGGATGGGGCCGATGAGCTGGGCGAAGCTGTTTCGCGCCCGATTCAGACGGCTTTTTACTGTGCCCAAATTGCACCTGGTGATTTCGGCGATCTCCTGGTAGCTCTTCCCCTCGAGCTCCCGGAGCACGAACACCTCCCGGTGGTGTTCTGGCAACCGCTGGACGCACTGGTCCACGGCGTCTTTCAGAAACCGCTTGCGGTACAGATCGTCCGGCCGCGCGGTGGTGTCCTCGAACTGCAGGGGCCGATGATCGGCTTCCCAGTTCTTTTTGATCGTCTGAAACAGCACCAAGGGGTTGCGGCTGCGGTTGCGCAGCTCGTTTTTCGCGAGGTTCGACGCGATCGTGTAAATCCAGGTCGAGAACTTCTTGGTCTGATCGAAGCGGTGCAGGTGCCGGAAGACCCGGATGAATACTTCTTGCACGAGGTCCTCAGCGCGCTCCCGATCACCAATTGTCCGGTTGACGAAATTGAGGAGCCGAGTCTGGTAGCGGTCGACCAAGGTCCCGAATGCCTGCGGCTCACCTGCCAGGTGGCGCAGAACGACCTGTCCGTCGTCCAGCTCATGCAACGCTTCGCGCTGGAGTGCGCGCTGCGAGTCGACGGCCGGTGTGGGACGCTTCAGCGTGGTACGCATAGCTACCCTTGTGTTTCGAACGGGAACACGGAAAACACTGCCCTGATTAGCTTTTTGAGTACTCGGCACAAACCGTGCCTCCCAGGCTAGTGGAGTAACTCATTATAAGGCAACCGGTTGCGACTCGCAGCGCGCTGCGAAATGGGAATATTGTCCCAGCCTGGGGACGACGCAATTCCACATTTGATCTAGATCCGAAGAGTGGGGAGTACTAATGCTCCAGGACGAAACCAGCCATAAAAAGGAGCGCGACGACCGTCTTCGCGTCTGAAATCACGCCGCTTCGGATGAGCTTGAGGGCCTCCGACAGCGGTTTTGGCGTCACCTCGATGAATTCGTCCGGCTCGCGAGCATGTTTGCCCAAGGTTAGGTCCGCCGCCCAAAAAAGGTGAATGCGTTCGTCCGTGAATCCAGGCGTGGTCCATATAGTAGTAAGACGCTCGAGCCGGCCGGCTGTGACACCTACCTCTTCGAGCAGCTCCCGTTGAGCACACACCCGCGGATCTTCTCCAGGATTCAGCCGACCGGCGGGGATTTCGATCAACGACCCATTGGTGGCATACCGGTACTGTTGAATGAGCAGGATCGTGGGGTCGGCGCCGTGCGGATCCGACGCAAACGGAACCACGGCCGCGGCTCCTGGATGCCGGATCACCTCGAGCTGTCCCGTGGAGCCGTCAGGAAAGCGCACGGTATCCACGTCCAGGTCGATGACTCGTCCGGAGTGGATTCGTTTACTCTCGAGCTGCATCAGTGGCTCCGTTTAGCGCTGGAACAGCCATGTGAACGGCACCTTGAACCCCTCGGCGAACAGATAGCCGGTGTTACGCCGCACGTTGGCATGAATCGGTGAGCCTGGCGCCGGCGAAGTGTACGGCGTCAGCCCCAAGCGTCTCGCAATGATTTGCAATCTCAGCATGTGAAAGCCGTCGCTGACGAGCAGAACGCGGCGGCTGTCTCGGCCATCGAACCACCGCTTTACCTGCTCGATCGAAGTGAAGGTGTCGTGACCGCCGACGAGCGGGAGCACCACGTTGTCGGGGATGCCGAGTCGCACGAGGTACTCGCGCCCGACGTCGGCTTCGTTGAGCGTGTCGTGGGCGCCGACGCCGCCTGTGACCAGCACGGTCGGCGCCAGGCCGCGTTGGTACAGCGCCGCCGCGTGATCGAGTCGAGCGCGAAAAACGGGTGAGGGCCGGCCATTGTACTGCGCGGCGCCGAGCACCACGATGGCGTCGGCGCCGGTGGCGTCATCGTGAGCCGCGTGGATCGCGACCGACACGACCACGGCCGCCCAGCCGAGGGCGATCAGGACGACAGCAAGGAGTATCCCGCCGAGGGCACGCCGTCCCGTCCAGAAGGGCATGCCACAAGATACTCAGGGGTGGGTGAGCAACTCCTCGAACAACGACAGCGCGCGGGGATCGTCCGATTGACCCAGCCAGAAGATCGCCTTGCGCCGCAGGTCGGGGTCTTTGTTTTGCCTGGCGATCCGGATCAACGCGGGCACCCCTTCGTCGCGCGGCCGCTGCGACAAGGCAAATACCGCAGTCTCGCGCACTTCGCGGTCAGCACTGCCGTCATCGACCAGGTCGGTCAGTCCTCGAGTCGCGGCATCGCCAGCCGCCTGCCCCAGCCAGAAGACGGCCGAACGCTTCACCTTGCGCGAGACGTTGTCCGCTTTCGCAATCTTCAACAGATCGGGCCAGATCGTGACGCTATCGGCGAGCACGGCGGGGAAGATCGCCTTTTCGGACGCGCGGCTCTCGTCACGCCCCGCCAGGGAGAGCAAGTACGTCGCGGCGTCCTTCGTGCCGACCGTGCCGAGATCCGTCGCGGTCGTGCTGGGCCGCCACTCGCCACCGACGTAGACGCGCAGATCGGTTATCCGACCGCTGGTCTTGGTGAGCGCCACGCGGACCGGACCGGAGTCGCACGGCGTGTTCCAGTCGTCGTGGTCGTCCCAATTCCCGTCGATCTGGCGATTGTGGCAATTCCCCTTGTCGCAATCCCAGCTGATCATGTTGCGGCCGTTGCCGTAGACGCCGGGCTTGGCCGCGAAACTGAACCGTACGGAGCCGTCCGCCGCGCCGGCGACGCGCCGTTCCAGCGGCTGCTGCTGCACGAGCACCAGAGCTGCGAGTGTGAGCGCGATCATTGGTTGATCAGCTCCTGGAGATATTGCGCCGCGCGCGGGCTCCGCGATTGGCCGATCCAGAAGATCGCCTTCTTCCGGAGCTCACGGTCGGGATCGTTTTTCCCGATTTGAAACAGCTTGTCGAGCGCTGCCTCTTCGCGGCGCTGGGAATACACGAAGATCAGCTGCTCCCGCATCTCGCGGTCGCTCATGCTGTCGTACAGCCGCACGAGATCCGCAACATCGACGTTGTGCCCCTGTCCCGCCCAGAACAGCGCTTTCTTGCGGATCTCGATGTCCTCCTTCTGGTTCAACGCGATATCCATGAGCCAGCGATAATTATCCGCGCCGCCCATTTGCGACAGGGAGAAGATGATCTTGTCCTTGAGATCGTCGTTCTCCACCTTGGCGTACAGGTCCTTGAGGAATTGCGCGTTCTGCGGAGAATTGCGCTGGCCCAGCCAGAAGATCGCCTTCTCGCGCATTTCCTCGGGCGCGTCACGCCGCTCGGCGTAGGCGCGGAGGATCGAAGCCGAGCGACCGCTGTTGTGCTGTGACAGCGCGAAGATCGCCTTATCCTGGATTTCAGGATCAGTCCGCGTGTCGCGCAGGATCGAATCGAGCGCCGCGACGGTCTCGTCTCCAGGCACCTGCGACAGCCAGAACACCCCCTGCTCCCGCACCTCTTGATCGGGATCCGACCGCACGGCGTTGAGCAGAATCGCCGATGTTTCCGAGCTGCGCTTCTGCGAGACGAGGAAGATGGCCTTGCGCCGGAGGCACGTTGAACCGGTATCACGCCGCGCCAGGATGCTCTTTAGAATGGGCACGGCGCGATCGGCGTCCATCTGCAGCAGCGCGTTGACCGCGGCGATGCGAATGTCGTCGTCGTCATCACACGATTCATTGTGGAGGTG
>WNFD01003872.1_pt1 | contig 26426 bp, 28 predicted proteins | sample 5400491 | NCBI WGS metagenome assembly WNFD01 (sample SAMN13153343, study PRJNA577476) | soil metagenome | isolation source: 120 cm saprolite under Douglas fir tree site 2 hole 2 replicate 2 | place: USA:California | collected 2015-04-18
CGCCGGAAGCATGTCGCACGAGAAGGCGGTTAACTCCGCCTTCCCGATGTGATAAGTTCGGAGTCAGCCATGCTGGCGAGTGGCGCGGATGTGTTGACAGTCTTCGGTACCCGTCAGAATGAAGCAGCCACCCGCACGGGAATGACAAGTCGAAGCTTTGATGAAAGGAGCCCCCCGATGTGCAACCTCCTCCTCAGGCTCTGGACAGACGATCAAGGCCAAGACATCGCCGAATATGCGGTGATGCTGGCGGTGATCTTGGTATTAGTGGTGGGCACTATTCGTCTCGTCGGCTCAAACGCGAATAACGCCTTCTCCTCTGTCGCCAGTTCACTTCAGTAGCGCAAAACGTGACTACTGTATCCTTTCACTCATGCGAAGAAACAGCAAAGATGTCATTCATAGAAACTTGGGTCCAAAGTTGGGTCCAACTAGAAGGCCATTTTTGGCCCAAAAACGGGGTTAAGTTGCGCCAGATCAACGAAAGTTTGAACGGCTCATAACCCAAAGGTCGGTGGTTCAAATCTACCCCCCCGCAACGACGCAGCTCCACCGAAATGCAGACAACGCTAGAAACGGAAACCGGTTTTGCAAAGGAGAGCAGACGAAGACGCTGGGGCAGGGAACTACGACGCAGCAAAACGGGAGTACGAAATCGTCCTGAAGCTACAAGTCCGGCAACACTCCAGCGAAGGACTGTTTGCGCAAACTCGGCCTAAAAATCAGTGAGCGCTATAAGCGCCGATGAAGGTGATTACCATCGGCACAAACGAAGATGTGGCGGCAGAAATCGGGATCTTTACACTTGGACGAACGCTTCCCCAGACCCCATCCCGGCTAAGCAATGAACAACCTAAACTCAATGAAATGGCACGTGTGTCATTCCAAACTGTCTTACTGCGTGGGTTCACCCCAGGGGTTCACCCCAAATCAGTGTGCCGCAAATGTGCCACAGGGCCTGCAGAGCCGTGAGTTTTTCGAGGCTTTTGAGGGCCACCTCGGGACCTTCCGTGCGAGCGATTGTTGGGGGTAAGCGATTGATTTATTTACGTCAGAGGGACTTTCTCGATTGCTGCAAAGCCTGCCTTACAAGCAGGAGGTCGCAGGTTCGAGTCCTGCACTGCCCACCATATTTTCAACAGTTGGTCACCAGCCGCCGCGATATCCGGCTTGATCGCCTGCCACGATAGCGATTATGAGCTTCCAGTGCTTTCGCCTCCACTGCGTGGCGGGTCGGCAATGCGAGTACACGGATAGCACTGGCATCCCCACACTTCATTGAGAAGTTCATCCCGGGAGATTACTCTTCGTGCATTTTTGAGGAGAAACGGCCATCGTCTCTCCTGAAGCGTTTTGCCGCCGTGGATGAGGTTGCAGCGATGGCGACCTACCTAGCCGGCGAGCTTTCTTCAGCGACAAACGGGGCAGCACTGCGAATGGATGGCAGCGTGGTGAGGGCAATTCTTTAGGTTGAGAGTGAGGGAAACTTCTTACAGCGAGGACCGAGGGAGAGACTCGCAGCCCCCGGCCGCCGGATCTCTGGACGTCAAACCACTTTGGTCCGAACACAAACAAACTATTACAATTGCCTAAACGGGGCCCTTGTAATGGCTCAGGCCAAGCCGATTCGTATCCTGAGCGTAGAGGATCATCCGGTCCTCCGGCGAAGGACTGGCTACCATCATCGGATCTCAGCAGGACATGCTCCTCGTTGCCCAGGCGTCGAATGCGGTGGAGGCTATAGCTCGTGTCTTACCCATCCCACTCAATTCCAACGAACGAAAATCCCTGGAATCTTCAGCGTTAAATCTCTCCTGAAGCACAAAATGCCTTTGATCGTGGATGGAACATCCAGCCAGGAGGGCGGACCTAGAGAGCTCTTTCTTCTTGAGCGTTTGACTGTCATTGACTTGCCGCTAGGCGACTTGTTCTGAAGCTGCCGCTGGAAAATAGGGAACTCAAATACGCCTTTCACATCGACCTCAAGCCCGGAGGTGGCTTCGCCATCCATTCCGCCGATCCCAACGCGAAGCCGATCCAGGGAGCCACTCACGAAGGGATCGAGAGTCACTTCGCAGAGAAGTTCATCGGTTTTGTGGGAAAACACTTTATACCCGACCTGTCGCAGGCGCTCGCCGCGCAAAGCAATTCCGGAGACATCAAAGTGTTCGTGAACCGAAAAACGGGAGTCAACAGGCAGGCTCCCAGGAATTGAGTTTCGGCACAACGTCAGGTCTTCCCACCGAGGGCTCGATTCAACTTGATGACACCAAGATAGAAGATTTGAAATTAGTGGAGGCGAAAACCACAAGCGCGGACTTCAGCGGTGTGGCGATTGCCAACTCCCCAATCACTCCCGAGACTAGCAGCAGTTGGAGCATCTTCCGCATCCTGCTGGCATTACTGATCATTGCCGCGCTGATGTATTTCTTCCTCTGCCACCACTGAAGATTCAAGATTTCGTCCCGCAAAGGCCGAGGCGCCTGGTGGAGGAACTCACTTGGACACCGGCAGTGATGTCCGTGACTCTGGCAGAGTCTCACAGGTTCCCGTATGCGGGATTCATCAAGATTTTCTGGAAAGCCTTGACATATTCCTATATGGGAATATATTATCCCCTTCATGCCCAGGGCTGCCACAACGTCGGATGCGTTCAATGCTGTAGCCGAGCCTCGGCGGCGGGAAATCCTGAACTACCTGGCGCTCGAAGAGCGCTCGGTAGCAGATATCGTGGCCAGACTGGGTCTCGAACAGCCTTCCGTGTCGAAGCATCTGCGGGTGCTGCGAGATGTTCGGCTGGTGAGGGTGCGCCGCGACGGGAGGCATATGTTTTACCGGACTAACGCCGATGCGATCAGACCTCTCCACGAGTGGACAAAGACGTTCGAACGCTTCTGGGCGCACCAGTTGAGCCGCATTAAGGAACGTGCCGAGGGGAAGAGCAAGGAATCAGATCACGAGCAGTAACAGCAAGCGAGGAGGAATTACATATGAGCATAGCTCCGACACTACCAGGAATCGAGAGTCTGACATTAGCGGTAACGCAGGAAATCCACGTCCGGGCAACCCTTGAGGACACCTTTGCAGCCTTGCTTCAGCAGATCGGACCGGAGCATGACACGCCGGAAGGCAAGGCAATGCCGATGAAGATCGAGCCTTGGCCTGGCGGAAGATGGTTCCGCGACCTGGGCGACAACAACGGCCATCTGTGGGGCCACGTGCAGGCCATCAAGAAGCCGACTTTGCTGGAGATCACGGGTCCCCTGTTCATGTCATATGCCGTCGTTTCGAACGTACAGTACCGGCTGAGTGAGGAGAATGGCGGCACGCTGATCCGATTCCACCACAAGGCGTTCGGGGTCATTCAGGATGATCACCGGGAGGGAGTGGGTAAGGGCTGGACGCACATTCTTTCGCGCGTTCGCACCCGGGCAGAAGCCAGTTCGCGGTGAGCCGAACCGCAGGACGCGATGTGTCCAGAATGCGTAATGAGTGCGGGATGGATCCTAAGCGGCGCGATTTCAACCGGCGGGGTGAGCGCTCTGGAGTGAGGATAATTTGCGCCAAGAAGACAACAACCGATTCGAGGACTAGGAGAAAAGAAGATGGCTACGGCGACGAGCGAAAGACTGGCTGCGAAGGTGGTGACATCGGCCGACTGGCTGACGGCGCGGAAGGAACTGCTGGCAAAAGAGAAGGAGTTCACGCGCCTGCGCGATGAGCTCAGTCGAAAGCGGCGTGAAATGCCGTGGGAAGGGGTCGAGAAGAAATACGTCTTCGAGGGACCGGACGGGAAGGAGAGTCTTGCGGATCTATTCGACGGACGCAACCAACTCATCGTCTATCACTTCATGTTTGGTCCGGAGTGGAAAGAGGGATGTCCGAGTTGCTCGTTCCTCGCCGACGGCTTCGACGGGGCAAAGGTGCACCTCGGGCAGCGAGACGCCACGCTGGTCGTGGTTTCACAGGCAACTCTGGCATGTTCGTCCTTGGTCACCGACGCTTGGTAGTCAAAGTTAAAGTCGCTTCCGAACGAAGACACCCACTTGAAGCGCCAGCCCATACGCGACTTGAAGGTTTCGATCTCGGGCGCGTGTCGGGATCGACGGTGACCTCGCGCATTCTCGACAGATCGATCACCATGCCGCCATCACACGTGCTGAAACCGGCAAGGCTAAGTCCTCCGCAACGGACCGCGGTAAGAATTCCGATCTCCGAGGCAGCCCGGACTGCGTTTTGCACATCGGTTACATCTGCGCAACGCGCGATAAGGCCTGGTGTCCGAGCAACCATGCCATTCCATATCGTACGTGCGTCTTCATATCCGCTTTCGCCGGGGCGGAGCAGGTCACCCTTGAATCGCCGGTGGAGCGAACAGTAAACCTCTTTGCTGGCTTCGACCATCTCGTGCGCTCTTCGCAGAATGCTTTTGTTCACCAAGGATTAGTCGCTCAGTAAGAATCATTGTGCCGACGGCGTCGAACGTACAAAAGCGAGATAAAAGCCAAGAAAACAGAAAATGCCGGAATCGACCATTGCAATCCGTCCACGAAGAAGGTTGTAACTGAGATTGCGAGAAGCAACAGAATTCCGACGACAGTGAAAAACGGATGAGCCCATAGGCGCATGGGTAAAGTCAATAACCGCTCGTTCGTGATGGATTTGCGAAAACGAAGGTGCGTGTTAAGAATCACCAGCCACACGAAAAGCATTCCGGCTACTGCAGTTCCGTAAAGCATGAGGAAAGCATTCTTCGGGGCAAAAATGGCCAGCAGAATGGCAGCGATAATCCCCGCGGTTGAAGCCAGCAGTGCGCGATGCGGCACTCCATTGCGACTCACCTTGCCCATCCATTCCGGGGCATAGCCTCCCCGTCCGAGGGAGAAAAGCATTCGAGTCGAAAGATAAAGATTAGTATTCACGCTCGAGAGTGCCGCCGTCAGAACGACAAAATTCATGATCGCGGCCGCGAAGGGTATGTGCGCCGCCGCGAATGCCTTGACAAAAGGACTGCCCGAAAGCGTGGACGAACCGCCAGCCTGGTTCCAAGGAACCATTGTCACCATGATCGCAATTGCCAACACGTAAAACAAAATGAGCCGCCAAACAATATTCCGCATGGCGCGTGGAATGGTAACTTCCGGATGCTCGGCTTCTCCCGCAGTGACGGCAATAATTTCCACTCCCATGTAGCTGGTGACGGTTATGGTGAGAGAAAGCCAAACTCCTTTCCATCCCGCCGGCAAAAATCCTCCGTGCTGAGTTAGATTCACCAGGCCCATCGCGCTCCGGGAACCAATGCCAACAATCAAAGAGAGCCCCGCAATGATGAAGGCAACGATGGCAGTCACTTTGATCATGGCAAACCAATATTCAAACTCCCCCAGGCGGTTGACCTGCATGGAATTGAGTGCCACCAGAGAGGCAGAAACCAGCACCACCCAAATCCACTGCGGAACGTTGGGGAGCCAAAAAGAAATGTAGATGGCGGCAGCTGTGACTTCCGCACCGATAGCAATGATCTGTGCGACCCCGTAGGTGGTTCGCACGCTAAAACCTGCCCAGGGATTGAGATACTTCTCCGCGTAAACTCCGAACGCACCGGCAACTGGATGGACTACCGCCATCTCCGCCAGCGCATAAGACATGATCAGAGCGATGCCTGCTCCGAGAAGGTACGAAAGAATGACGGCGGGTCCAGCGAGGCGGATGGTCACACTACTTCCTAGGAACAAGCCGACACCGATGGCGCCGCCGATGGCCATCATGGTGAGCTGCCGTTGGCCCAAGCGGCGATGGAGACCTTCCACCTCCGGCGTCGGAGGCGTTCCACCGGCATGCGCGGTCCCAGCCCCTGAACGTGGGTGATCAGTCATAACTGCCAACACTGGCAGGGTCAAGCACCATAAGATTCAGATTCTTCTTCAGAACTTCCGTCACGGCCTTCACATCGTCCAAGGTGTTGTACACCTGGAACGAAATGCGCAAGCCGTCGTGACGGTTCGAGGCGACGATGTCGCTTTCGGCGAGCTTCTGCACCAACAAAGTCGAATCCTTCGACTGCAGCACCACCAATGGCCCAACGCTGTCAGCGGGCGTTTTGGCGACAATGCCCAGCTCGCGGGTGTACTTGAGCAGAGATTGTGTAAGTCTCTTTACGTGGCTGGCCACGTTGTCCATACCAATTTCCCGGAGCAGTTGGAATCCGGGCACCGCTCCGTACACATTGGGGATGGAAGGAGTACCTGACTCAAATCTTCGCGCGGTCGGAGAAAGTTCGAAATGCTGGGGATTGTAGGCGAATGGATTTGCCTGGGCAAACCATCCGGTCAGGGTGGGAACCAAGGTTGGAATGAGTTCCTTGCGAACGTACATGAAAGCGAGGCCGGGCGGGCCAAGTAGATATTTGAGAGTTCCGGTCACATAAAAATCCAGGTCCGTGGCTTTCACGTCAACTGGGCGGGATCCGCAATCCTGGTAATCGTCGAGCAACACCAGAGCGCCGGAGCGGTGTGCGATTTGCGTGATGGCCCTCACATCGGAACGAAATCCGTTCTTAAAACAGACGTGCGTGAGCGGCACGATGCAAGTGTCGCCGTCAATCATCTTTTCGTAATTCGTAGTCGGAATGCAGTTGCCTTCAGCTTTCACGAATTGCACGTCGGCTCCTCGGCCGCGCTGTCCGAGCCAGACATGACCCATGGTGGGGAATTCGAATTCGCCCATTACTACTTTTTTGCGTTCGCGAAAACTCAGCGCACTTGCGACGCTGTTGATCGCCGCCGACACGCTGGTCACGATCGACACTTCATCTGGGCTGGCATCGATGAAGGTCGCAAACGCGGTTCGGGCCGCCTCATATTGCTCCAGCCACAACTCCCACGGCGAGCCTTGCTCGTGCCAAGTCGCAATGTAATCCTGCAGCCCGCTTTCCACGGCATCGGATAGCGCACCCTGGGAGCAAGTGTTGAGATAAATCTTGCGCTGAAAGATTTTGAAGCGAGAACGAATCTCCAGGACTTGTTGGTCGGTCAGCATGAGCTCTTGATCTCGGCCAGAGCGATTCCGAACCTGTGTATTTCCGCCAGCGTATTGTAGTGCACGAGTGACGCTCGGACAGCGCCGCTCTCTGGGCTAAGCCCCAGTCGCTTCATCAGCCGCGGGGAATACATGTTGCCATCGCGCACACCTATATTTCGTTTCGCGAGTTCTTCGGTGACTGTCGCCGGGGATATATTCGGCAAATTGAAGCATAGCGTTGGCACTCGTTCACAGATCCGCTTTTTGTCCGCCACACCGTAGACTACCGCGCCGCAATCGTTCAGAACCCGAAGCATTTCGAGCGATAGCGATTCTTCGTAAGCTCGAATCGAGCCGAGCGCACGTTGCAGAGAGGCTCGCCTCGATTCCGATTCGGTTTCATCAATCCCGCCCGCTCTCCTGCCCATGCTTTCCAGATATCGCACCGCGGCATCCATCCCAGCGACATTTTCATAAATGAAAGTACCCACCTCAATTTTTCCTGGTGGCTCGTCAGGAATGAAATCCTCGCGGAAAGTCGGGAGTTCGTCTAATAGTTGGCGACGTCCCCAAAGAAAACCCATATGGGGCGCGAAGATCTTGTACCCCGAACACACCAGGTAATCGCAATCCATTGCTTGCACGTCGATCAGTCCGTGAGGGCCAAAGTGCACGGAATCCAGAAAGATCTCAGCTCCGACCGCGTGCGTCGCTTTCGCAGCGGCCGCAACGTCCACGATCGACCCAATGGCATTCGAAGTAACGGTGCAGGCTACGAGCCGCGTCGCGGAGGACAATAAGGGGATGAGGTCGTCAACGTGCAGATTCCCATCGTCTCTCATTTTCCAGCAAACAATCTTCACCCCGTTCCGCTCCAAAGCCATCCAGGTGGCGACGTTGGCTTCGTGGTCCATATCGGTGACGACAATCTCGTTTCGTTTGCCCAGCGTTTGTCCGACCGCCAAACTCACCAACCGAATGAAGGATGTGGCGTTCATGCCAAAGGCGATTTCGCTCACGTCGCGTGCATTCACTAAAGCCCCAACACTCTGTCGAGCACGCGAAATCGTCTCGTCCACTTCACGGCTTTTCGCGTATCGGCCACCGCGCTGCACATTGCACTCGAGCAGGTGATGATTCACCGCGTCCAGCACGGTCTGCGGAATCTGCGCACCGGCTGCGTTGTCGAAAAAGGTGAATCCCGGAGTCCGATTCAGCGCAGGAAAGCTGGTGCGAACGGAGTCAACGGGAAAGGGTGGTCCACATCGGACTTCGGCACTGAGAACGCCTTGGGGCTTGGCCTCCAAATCTTCGCTCCTAGAAGCTGAAAAGTAGCTGCACTCTTGCAGTGTAAGCTGCGGCCAACCTATACTGCGCTGCATCCCTCGTCAAGAGCGCATCCTCGGCCTTCTTGGGCTAGAATGTCCTCTCGTTTCCGAGGGAAAAGCGGCCCATCGTCTCAAGCGGCCGCGAATTGCTCCGTGGGACGACATTAGAAAACCGAAAGCGCCGCATGCCGGTATCCCTAGCCAACTCCAAACTGATTTACGAAACTTTGAAGGAGTGCGACATTCGCCTGGTTTCAGCGCTGCCGGAAACCTGGCTGGTACACCTTATCCGCTTGACCGACGAAGATCCAGAGATGACTCTCGTCCGACTGGCCAAGGAAGAAGAAGCGGTCGGCATCTCAGCCGGAGCACACTTTGCAGGTGTCAAGTCGGCCATGCTGATGCAGAACCACGGCTTTATGGCATCCATCAACGGCATCGTCTCGTTCGCACATCTGTATAAGGTCCCACTATTGATGCTGATCAGCTACCGCGGCACCTTTGGAGAGCGGGATCCCTGGCAAACGCAAGGCGGCAACGTCACAGAACCGCTTTTGCGGGCGTTGGCCATCCCTTACTTTTTCCTTGATGGCGTCGAGAGCGTCAAGAAGCGCATCCGGCACGCGCAGACGCTCGCAGAAAGCAGTTTGCAGCCGGTCGCCGTTCTCTTGACGCGCGACCTGATGTGGGAGGAGTGATGCTCCGCCTTGATTGTCTTCGGTCGGTTTATTCCGAACTGGAAAACTGCCTCGTTGTCACGATCATGGGAGCAGTCGCAGCTGAACTGCATTCCCTGGGCCACCGCCCCAATTTCTTCTACCTGCAACATGCGATGGGACTCGCGTCTTCCACGGGCTTGGGTCTCGCTCTTTGCCTGCCGGAACAAAAAGTGATCGTCTTCGATGGCGACGGTTCGCTGCTGATGAATCTTGGCAGTCTTAGCACTATGGCACGTTATCGTCCCCGGAACTTGGTCCACGTTGTTTTCGACAATGAGAGCCTGCTCTCGGTCGGGGGTTTCCCCACAGCGACGAGCACAGGCACGGACCTGGAAGGAATCGCCCGTGCCTCGGGAATTCCTCAAGCGGTCACCGTGCGCAGCCTGGAGAATTTTAAAACGGCTGTGAGTGAGGCCGCGCATGGCAATGAACTGACAACCATCATCGCCAAGGTGGAAGCTACAGGTCCGTCCGGCTACATTACTGACCTGTCGCTGCTTGAGAATCGATTTCAATTCCGCCGGCATATACAGTCGCTCAGGAAACCCTAACGATGGGACGCGTCGTTTACATCGATCGAGCGGAAAATAGAGTACCGAATTTAACCCTTGTGAGGAGCGCCAATGTCTCGGGTCCTGACTGAACTTCTCGAACAGCTTCACGATGGTCGATTGCGGGTTGTAGATCTGACCCAGCCCTTGAGTCCGCAAACGCCTTTACTGCCGCTGCCGTCGCAGTGGAACAACACGCCAGCTTTCAAGATCTGGGAACTATCGCGGTACGACGAACGTGGTCCCGCCTGGTACTGGAATGGATTCGAGACCGGCGAACATACGGGCACGCATTTTGACGCTCCAGTCCACTGGGTCTCCGGGAAAGATCTTCCGGACAATACCGTGGACCGCATACCAGCGAAGAAGTTTGTCGGCCCTGCCTGTGTGATCGACATCAGCGCGGAGGTGGGAAAAAACCCAAACTATCTGCTGACGCCAGAGCGCGTCCGCCAATGGGAAGAGCAATACGGTCGTATCCCGGCGCACGCATGGGTTCTCTTGCGGACAGACTGGTCAAAGCGGACAGATCCCAAGGCCTACATCAACTTAAAGGATGGTGGCCCCCACACTCCAGGATTGGCAAAGGAATGTTCCGCGATGCTTGCCCAAGAGCGAGATGTCCTGGGTGTCGGTGTGGAAACGGTCGGGACCGACGCTGGTCAGGCCGCCACCTTTGATCCACCCTTCCCGAATCACTACCTCATGCACGGCAGCGGCAAGTTTGGGTTAGCCAGTCTTTCCAACCTTGATCAGCTTCCACCAACTGGGGCCATCGTCATCGCGGCACCCCTGAAAATCGCCGGCGGCTCCGGCAGTCCTTTGCGCGTCATCGCCATCACGTCCTGAAGCGATGCGAGCCGCGTTGGGCAAACCAAAGTGACCAGCAGGCGATTCCACCGCTGGTAGAGGCACAAGAAGTGGACGGTCTCTTTTGCGGAGACGTCTGTTCTTTCTAATCGAGGGAGCCGACCTTCGGGTGCACGACCCAACGAAGCGCACGCCGCGGGAGGATCAGGCATTGGCGAAAGCGAAACCTCAAGAAAACAGTAAGCGTCAGAGGAGATACACGGTTGACAGACTGAATCTGGCAGCCAGCGTGACTTCGCCACTTCTCCAAATTCTCCAGGCGGCGGAACCCCTGATTTCGCTAATTATGCCCATCCAGCCGTCGTAAAACCAGCTTTCGTTCGGGCGCATTACTTCCGGTTAGCCCGTGAGAACGAAGCCGCTGGCGCGGCGGACGCTGCCGCGTGGGTGAGGTCGGCAGTTGTGATTCTTACCGTCAGATAAATTGTGGGTCACAAGGAGGTCCCTGTGACCCATCTACGCAGAATTGCTGGAAGAACTCCAGCGTCGTCATTACTCGCAGGCTACCACACAACGCTACATCCGCTTCGTCGAAAGATTCGCACAGCACTTCCACTCTTCTCCGGACCGCCTGGGTCGGCAGCACATTCGGGAGTACCAGGCCCAACTCTTCACGGTGCAGAAGCTGTCGCCCGGTACCGTGACCAACCATCTGTGCGCCCTGCGGTTTTTCTACATCCAGACACTGAAGAAGCCGTGGAGCATTGCCGACACTCCCTATCCCAAGAAACGCCACCGCCTGCCCAGCATTCTCAGTCAGGAAGAGGTCGGGCAACTCATCGACGCCGCTCCGACCGACTTTTATCGCACCGTGCGCATGACTCTCTACGCGACTGGCGTTCGCAACGCGGAGTTGACTCGCCTGAAGATCAGCGCCGCGAGTCTCGGGTTTATTTTTACGAAGGGCAAGGCGCCGGACCGTTCGTGATAGGCCTTGTCCAACCAATCGAAAGCTTGATCTTTGTTCCCTGTCCCCGCGTAAACCAAGGCAAACGCAAAGGGCGATACATATCGTTTTCGGGCGAGTTTGCTGAGTTGCTTCAATAAGTTGAGTGCTTCTGTGCGCCTTCCTGCCATGGGCAATGATTGCTCGATTGCCTGATCGTAGTGCCGGCCATAATACAGAGCCATTGCAGTATTTGACCCTGACAACAATGACACTGGGTCCAAAGCTTGGGCGCGTCGGGCCTCCGCGAGCGCATCTTGGAATTGCTCCATGACGAGCAAGTAGTGGCGTAATAAAAATGAGCGGTGGCGTAATTCGGGTTCAGCTCAAGTCCGCATTTGAATTCTCTCTCAGCCGCCGGCCAGTTGAACTCATGGAAATAAGCGTGCGCCAACGAGATGTGAGGCTCCGCTAGCATTGGGTCGAGGTGGAGCGCTTTGCGGGCAGCTCGCTTCGCTTCAGCGGTGGCCTTTAGAGTGGGCGGGTGGCCATCATCTTGTAGCGTCAAGTACGAGTCAGCCATTCCGGCATAGGCTGCCGCGTACGCCGGATCAATCTGGATTGCCTTCTCAAAGTACTTGATGCTTTTCTGCAACGCGTCCGGCGTCCGTTGGTTCCACAAATACCGTCCTTTCAGATACGCCTCATAAGCTTCTGGCAAGACGGAACCCGAGGCCGCGAGTCTCTCCCGTTCCTGCGGAATGAGTTTAATCTGGATCTGCCGCGCGATCGCCTGGGCCACGTCACTTTGTAGCGCCACGATGTCGCCCACATCGCGCTCATAGCTCTCGGCCCAGAGATGGCTTTGATCGCTAACTTGAATGAACTGGGCCGCGATGCGCGCCCTTCCGCTTGCCCGGCGCACGCTGCCTTCCAGAATATGTGTCACTTTCAACTCGCGGCCGACCTGCAGAATGCTCTTAGTGGTGTTCTTATAGTGCATGGCGGAGGTGCGAGCGATGACACCCAGGCGCTCGGGATTCATGCGGCCGAGTTGCGTGATCATTTCTTCCGTCAGACCATCGCTGAAATACTCCTGACTCTTCTGGCTGCTCATGTTTTCAAAGGGAAGCACCGCAAGCATGATTCTTGAAGGAAGCAAAGGTGCGGCGGATGACGATAATCCTTCGACCCGCGCGGCAAAGCGATAGCCGCGTTTGGGAATGGTGCTGACGAAGTCCAGCCCTCCACTGCCAGGTTCGAGAGCTTTGCGAAGGATCGAGATCGTGCGGGTGAGGCTGCCCTCTTCTACGAAGGCATCCTGCCACACATGTTTCAACAGGTCCTGTTTTTCGACCACATTTCCGGCGTTCTGGACGAGGAACAGCAGAGTGTCAACGGCTTTAGGGGGAAGGAGGACGGGTCGGTCTCCGCGGAAGAGGACACGCCCGGTTGGGTCCAGATGGAATCGCCCGAATTCATAGAAACGCCGTTCCACACGGTCAGTCATCAGGCTCACACCGCCGTAACAAATCGGTAAGAAAAATATCAGTTTCAGCGAAGGACTTCCACCCGCACATGCCGCTATATCTGCCCACACTGGGATGTGGGGCTCGCAGGAAATTACTCGGCTTGCAAGTCCAGGCTTGCCCTGCCCCGCCAGGAGGTTTCGGTTATGCAATTCGCGAAGCTTAAAAAAGCAATTCCGCTGGTGACTTTGGCTGGTTGTGCCTTGATTGTTGGTGCATGGGTGAAGCAGGACTCCAAGGCGAGCGAGGCGGGTTCAAGTCAACTGGCGACCCCGGCGGACGGCTACACCATCCATGTCACTGCCCCACACGTGGTGGCCGGTAAAGTAATGGGGCCGTACCATCATTACTGTAAAGTGCTGTCGCCTGAACCGATCATTGAGTGCCTGTGTTACCGATCGAGCGATCCGGGCGCCCGCCTAGAGCAAGTCGAATACATCATTGCCAAGTCAATCACTCGGACAGGGGCCGTGTCTCTGGGCGACTGGAACAAGAACTGGCACGACCACAAACAGGAGATCGCCACCGGGCGGGTACAGGTGCACGATTTGCCGCCCGACAAGGCCAAGGAAGTCGCCGACCTGGTGTCCACCACGGACGGAATCATCTTCCACTTGTGGTCACCTGATGACAAAGTGGCCGAGTGATGATCGCGCAATCGGTGGGGCACGTAAACCTGACGCAGGCCGAGTTGAAGAAGGGCACCCAGGAGGCCGCTGCCGCGAAGGCCTCTAGCAAATAACAACAGACTTTCTGTCGGCAACCGAATGGGGGCGAGTTGCCGAACCGCCCCCTCGGCCCCAACGTGGCAATCAAGCGCACCGTCAGACCGCTGGACTAAGCCGCGACACGGATCTTGCTCGTCACGACCTCGCGTGGCCTTTCGCGATGTTCTTGGGTGCTTTCGCCCGCTTCAAGGATTTCTCCGCCTTCTTGCCTCCTGATCCTGAGACCCGCCGTGTCCCCGGCACCTTGCCGATTCGGGCATCCCTGGCAACAATGAGCTCGCAGGCCCGAAGCGCCGCCTCCTCGAAATCCGGCGCATCGGCTGGAAGAACCTGCCAGCCCGTGACCTTCTTGCCCAACACCTGAATAGATCTCATGTTGGGAAACTCGCGGCGTAGACTCTGGTGGTGCTCTTCGGTCTTGGCACGATACGCGGTTACGATAGTCGCATAACACGAAATGGGGAAGTATCGCGATGAGCCATCCTCGCTTCCTCCCCTGAATTAGTCCGATTCCCCAAGAAGAACTTTATCTTAATACCTCTTAATGCGGGCATCCGCGTATGTTGAGGTCTATCGCGCGGTGAAATTTGTTGGCGAGGTGTTTGAACGCTAAGTCCAGCGAGGAGCGCGTGGTGTACAAAAAGTGAACTCAACGGTGCAAACGGGCTGGTGAGCAGGTGCACATTTGAGAAGCGTCGACTACTTTCTTGATGGAGAGAAATTTTCCGGATTGATCACCGGCTTGACCATCAGTTCGGTTCCGGTCGAGGGCACTCTTCCGTTGCCGTCCTCCAGATTAGTGGCGATACGGGGCCTAGAAATATCAGGCCCGCTATCCTGGCTGGTGGTATCCGTTCCTGATTCCTCAGAAACGGTAGCTGTTCGACAACTGGAGAGCCCTGGCGGCAGGGCCGTGTTGGCCCGCCCGAACAGCGGTGAAGTCATCACACCGACGTAATTCGGGTAGTTTGGACGATTCATCACGTTGAACACTACCCAGACCTATGCAAGAGAGACGTATGTCGACCGGCACGTTATCTCGGACATACGGATAGAACAGCCGGCTCTTGACAGACGGCCCGACCTAGTCCAGAGTTACGAGGTTTATTCGGTCAAACGGGTGGGTGGACGTACTGAGGTAAGTGTGGTGATTCCTCGATCGAAGGTCGAAGTCAAGGTATTTTTCCTGTGTGTGTTCCTGTCTTGCCTGGGCTCTCAAGCTGACGCACAGGCCTATCTTTTCAATCGAGCCGATTTTGCGGTGGGAACGCAGCTGGGCAGTGTCGTAACTGGTGACTTTAACCGTGACGGCATACTCGATGTGGCGGTAACTGACGCCTTGTCGAACTCATTCTTTGTTCTGCTGGGCAAGAGTGATGGCACACTCTCCACGCCCGTTGCCTATACGGCTGGATATTCTCCGGGAGGCTTGGGCGTGGGAGACCTGAACGGTGACGGCAAGCTGGATCTTGTGGTGGCCAACTGGATTTCCGGGACCGTATCGATCTTCTTAGGAAATGGAGATGGAACCTTTCGAAAAGGCAACGATTATGATGGCGACTCCATGCCCAGCGAGGTGGCAATAGCGGACTTCAACCATGACGGTAAGTTGGACATTGTCGTGACCCACAACAGCGGCTACGTCGTTAGCGTTCTGTTGGGTAACGGCGACGGTAGCTTTCAACCCAAAATTAATTATCCCGCTGGCACAAATCCCATCGGGATTGTAGTTGCTGACTTCAACGGGGACAAAAATCTGGACATTGCTGTGGCAGATTCCAATGGTGGCGTCGTTTCTATCCTGCTAGGCAAAGGAGATGGCACTTTTGGTGCAACCACTAGTTTTGCCGCTGGCCTAACTCCGATCGAGCTCGTTACCGGGGACTTCAACGGAGACGGCTTTTTGGACCTGGTAGTAGTTAACTCACCTGATTGCGGCTGCGCGTACATGTCCGTGCTACTCGGCAACGGCGACGGGACATTTCGGGCCCCCGGGACAAGTTCTATTCCGGTTGGGGGGAATATCGTCGCCGGGGATTTCAATCGTGATCACAAACTGGATATCGCAGTGGCAAGTGGAGGTGGGATCTCAGTTTCATTGGGCAAAGGGGACGGTACGTTCGAGCCGTCTCAAGACTACGGAGTCGACCATAGCGCGGGATCTTTGGCCGTTGGCGACTTTAATAACGATGGCCTGGTCGATTTTGTCGCGGGCAGTTTCAATGGAAATAATTTGACCACGGTGTCTATCCTGCTAGGAAACGGCGATGGTACTTTCGGACGAAGCTCTGTCTACGCAACCGGGCAGAATCCAGTTTCCATAGTTAGCGCCGACTTTAATGGCGATGGTCGCAAAGACCTGGCTACGCTCAACGCTAATGACAACACCGTTTCGATCCTTCTTGGGGCCGGGGGTGGCACTTTCAAACCGGCTGTAAGCTACCCAGTTCCGGGAGGCGGAGGCGTGATTGTAACCGCTGATTTCAACGGAGATGGCAAGCCCGATCTCGCTGTTACCAATCCGGCTGCCGGGTCAATTTCCGTCCTCCTGAACCTTGGAACCGGTACCTTTGCCGGCCATGTTGATTATGCCGTTGGCAGCTTCCCTCAGTCTTTGGCGGCAGGAGATTTCAATGGCGATGGAAAGCTCGATCTGGTTGTGGGTTATTCGGGTAGCTTGTCCATCTTGACGGGTGCAGGGGATGGCACGTTCGGAGCGCCCAAACCATTTGGCTCCGGGCTGAACACGAGCTCAATTGCAGTGAGCGATTTTAATCATGACGGCAAACTGGACCTGGCGATCGGCAACGCTTCGTACTACAGCAATGGGGTATCCGTCCTCTTAGGCAACGGCGATGGTACTTTTGGAGCACCTGTCAATTATCCGGCTGGAAATGCGCCTGCGTTAGTGGTTGCGGCGGACGTGGACGGGGATGGCAATCCGGATCTGGTCGTCGGTGGATCCGGAGTCTCAGTGTTGTTCGGCAAAGGCGATGGTACATTCTGGGGGCCCGCCAATTACACGCTTGCGGGATCTCCCGTGGATCTTCGAGTTGCCGATTTGGACGGAGACGGAAAGCTGGATCTTGCGGTGGTCACGGGATTTGCAGATCCCAAACTGAGCATCCTGCGGGGAAGAGGATACGGCACCTTCCTGCCTTTTGCGGACTTCCTGGCGGGGCCAAGTCCTGCGGCACTGGTGATAGCGGATTTTGATAGGAATGGGAGCTTGGACGTGGCCGTCACAAATACGAGCTTTGCCGGGAATACCGTGACGGTAGTCCTGAACAAGGCGGTAATTGCCTTGTCCACTGCCAGGTTAAGTTTTCCGTCGCAAAAAGTCGGCACTACCAGCCAACCCAAGACAGAGACAATCAGCAACCCAGGAAGCACCAAACTTGCACTGAATTCGATTACTATCACAGGCCTGAACGCTGGTGATTTTCTGAAGACGACGACCTGCGGCACCAGTTTGATGGAAGGGACGAATTGCGCGATCACGATTTCATTCCAACCCTCCGCCACAGGTATAAGAGTGGCCGAATTGAAGATCACCGACAATGCTCTCGGCCGAACACAAATAGTTGCGATACAGGGAACGGGTCAATAACTGCGATGGAGGTCCGTGTGCGAACTTATCATTTGCTACTGACGGCCGTGGTACTGACTGCAATGCCATCCGACGCCTCAAGTCCCGGCCCTGAAAATCGTCATAGGCAGGCCAGTCCTGTTGCGCATTCCCGTTATACTCGCCTGCCTCTTCTGTTTGAAGCCAACCAAGGTCAGGCATCCGCAGATACGGACTTCATTGCGCGCGGACCCGGCTATAATCTGTTCCTAACCCCGAAGCGAATGACCCTGTCTCTTGAAGCTGGGCAGTCAGCAAACGAAGGTCAGATTCCTGTTCACGACGCGATCGCGATTGAACCGCTGGATTCCGATCGACAATGTCAACTCCGCGGCGTCGAGGAACTCGACAGCAAGATCAACTACCTCATCGGTAAGAACCCGGCTAACTGGCAAATCGGAGTGCGTACGTACCGCAAAGTAAAATATGAAAATCTCTATACAGGAATCGATTTGGTGTTTTACGGCACGACGGAGCACATCGAATACGACTTCGTAGTGTATCCCGGGGCCGACGCCGCCAGGATTAAGTTCTCGCTCAGGAGTGAGGGGACCGCTGCAATCGAAGAGAACGGAGACTTAGCTTTGGCCACGAAGGCGGGCACAATGCTCTTTAAGGCGCCTCTTATCTATCAGGAAACCGCCAGAGGAAAGCAACGCCGATACGGTCGCTTTCTGCTAACAAAACCACAAGAATCTGGTGAGAAGACTTTATCTTTTGAAGTGGCCTCCTACGATCACAGCAAGCCGTTGATCATCGATCCGGTGCTCGATTACTCTACCTATCTCGGTGGAAGCGGCTACGATTGGGCAGGAGGAGTGGCAGTTGACAACACGGGAAACGCCTACATCGCGGGAACCACAACCTCGTTTGATTTTCCAACCACGCCCGGGGCAGTCTTTCCTGTCCACGGCGGCTGCATTGGTTCGTGTTACGACGCATTCGTTGCCAAGATCAATACTACCGGTACAGGTCTGGTATACGCTACCTATCTCGGCGGAGCTGGAGACGACTTCGCGAACGCCATCGCTATCGATTCTGCCGGCAATGCTTACGTTACCGGTACGACGAATTCGACTGACTTTCCCACCACCGGCGGAGCTTTGCAGAGAAGTTGTGGCGGCACCTGCTTTGACCACGATGCTTTTGTTGTCAAGTTGAATGCTACCGGTTCTGCTTTGTTGTACTCGACTTACTTGGGAGGCAGCGGAGAGGACGCCGGTACCGGCATAGCGATCAATCAGGGGAACGCCTACGTAAGTGGTTTTTCGGGCTCAACGGATTTTCCGACGACTCTCGGTGCGTTCCAAACAACCATGCAGGGACAAGGCAGCTCATTCGTCGTGCAACTCAATCCCAATGGCACAGCAATGAATTTTGGCACATTTCTGGGCGAAGTTGATCTCTTTGATGCAGGAGGAGCGATCGCCCTGGATTCTGCGGGTAACAGCTATGTAACTGGAAACACGCTGTCCGCAAACTTCCCCCAGACCGCGGGAGCGTTCCACACGACATTCCAATCGGGATTGTCCAGCAATATGTATATATTGAAGCTGAATCCGGCCGGATCGTCGCTTGTGTACTCCGCGTTGATAGGAGGGGCCGCTCCAGCCGGTATCGCCCTGGACGCCATGGGGAACACCTACGTTGCCGGTTCTGCCGGTCTATTCTCCCCGGTTACTCCTGGAGCACTGGATCAATCATGCGACAACGGAGCGCTGGTGTTGAAACTGAGTGCGGACGGCAGCCAATTACTCACTGCGGCTCATATCTGTCCCGACCGCCTGTGGCCCGCCGGTGTGGCATTCGATTCCTCATACAATGTAATTTTCAGCGGGTCTACGGACTCTTCTTCCCTTCCAACGACGGTGGGTGCGATGCGGTCTCGCATCGCCAACGTCTGCTGCTTCAGCGATGCAGTGCTGGGCAAGCTGAAGGCAGATGGCAGTGCACTTGTTTACCTGACCTATTTTGGCGGCAATAGCAGTGATAATACAAATGCCCTGGCCACGGATTCCACAGAGAATATCTACTTGGCAGGTGGCACGAGTTCTACTAATTTGCCACTGAAGAACGCCTTCCAGACGGCCAACGCGGGACCAAGCGACGCGTTTCTTACAAAAATCACACTGCCCCAAGCGAAGATCAGTGTGTCCCCGGCAAGGCTCACTTTCGCCACGGAGGGAATTGGCAATAGCAGTGCGGCTCTGCAAGTCACAGTGGCGAACCTAACCGCTTCTCCAATTTCAATATCGGGGATTGTCGCAACGGGTGATTTCACTGCCAACAGCGGTTGCGGCGGAGAAATCTTAGCCGGAGCGCAGTGCACAATCGCCATGGAATTCAAACCGGCCGCGGCGGGCAGTCGAACGGGCAAGTTGACAATTACAGACGGGGTGGGTGTGCAAAACGTTACCCTTGCCGGCACTGGCGTGTCTGGGCCATTCGTCGGCTTTTCAACGGCATATCAGATTAATACAGCAGCAAACACTGTTAGCCCGCCGTTTCCAATCACGGTTACCAACACCGGAAACACGACCCTGAACATCACCCAGCTGAGTCTGACGAACGGCCCAGGGTTCAATTTTGGGTCGACTAACTGCTTCAGTCCGGTAGCGCCCCTCGCCAGCTGTACAGTGAATGTGACTTTCAATGGGCAGTTGGCCTTTGGCCAGATATACGCTACTTTAAGCGTCACGGATAATGCTGCGGGCAGCCCGCAGTCAGTCGGCCTCACAGGCAACGTGATAGGCCAGGGCCTAGTTTTCACCGTCCCAGCGCTCAGATTCGGGCAGCAAGCGGTCGCGACGAAAAGCGCGCCCCAGAAAGTAAGTTTGATTAATGGTACGGGCGCGGCACTGACAATCAGCAACATCAAAGGGTCGGCTGATTTTGCCCAGGGGAACACGTGCGGGACGTCACTCGCTGCGGGAGCGTATTGCTATATCACAGTGAGCTTTAAGCCGGCATCAATTGGAATTAAGCAGGGTAGTATTACCGTGGTTGATTCCGCATCGGGCAGTCCGCAAGTTCTCCCCCTCATCGGAACAGGCAACTGATCCCTCGTTCGACTCAAAGTGTCGCAGGGAAGCGCGGTGCGGATGAAGCACTGGTACTCCCTAATTCTCACAAACTCTGGAGTGCGGAACTTTTGAAATGTTGAAGACGATTACTGCAGCGGTTGTGCTTCTAACGGCGGTTGTTCCGCTTTGTGGATCCTCTTACTATTCATCTCGCCCGGACGATGCCAAAGCCGTTTCTCTGACGCGCGAGCAGTTCTCGTTTCGTGGGGACGGTGTCGCGGATGACACCGACTCCATTCAGCAGGCTATTAACAGAGTTCAGGAGACACAAGGCCAAGGCATCGTTTTTGTTCCTTCAGGACGCTATCGTCTGACGAAAACAATCTATATTTGGCCTGGCGTCCGAGTGATCGGTTACGGCAGCACTCGGCCCACATTCGTGCTGGGTCCTAACACCACCGGGTTCCAAAAGGGACCCGCTTACATGGTTTTCTTTGCCGGCGGGCGTCCTGGGAACACGCGCAAGTCCAGCCGGCGCACGACGTCCCATGACGACAATGTCCCAGAGGATGCGAACCCGGGAACGTTCTACTCGGCGCTCAGTAACATTGATTTTGAGATTCAGGACGGTAATCCGGGCGCCGTTGGCGTGCGCGCCCACTACGCCCAGCATTGCTTTCTGGCGCACATTGACTTTCGCATAGGGTCGGGACTGGCTGGAATTCACGACGGCGGCAATGTCGCGCAAGACGTGCATTTCTTTGGCGGCCAGTATGGAATCTGGACCCGGAAACCTTCTCCAGGCTGGCAATTCACCGTGATTGATGCCACCTTCGAAGGTCAGCGCGAGGCTGCGATTCGTGAACACGAGGCGGGGCTGACCCTGATTCGCCCGCAATTCAAGAACGTTCCTACAGCGATTTCCATCGATCCTCACTACGCCGAAGAGCTTTGGGTGAAAGATGGCCGCATGGAGCACATTACCGGCCCCGCAGTGATCATCAGTAATGAGAACAACGCGCGGACCGAGATTAACATCGAGAACATTGTCTGCCATGAAGTGCCCGTGTTTGCGTCGTATCGAGAGAGCGGGAAACAAGTCGCCGGCACTGGAAAGGCCTATCGGATCAAAACGTTTTCCCACGGGCTCCACTTTGAAGACATTGCCGCCGCCTCCGCGATTCAGGATGTATACGACACTACAGCTTTAGACACCCTTCCCGAACCGGTAAGGTCCGACATTCTGGATCTTCCTCCGATGGATACATGGTTCAACGTGCGCACGCTTGGGGCGCGTGGTGACGGAATTGCGGACGACACTGAGGCGCTGCGGAAAGCGATCGCGCAACATCGCACAATTTATCTGCCATCCGGCCATTACCGCGTCAGCGACTCAATCACCCTGCGACCAGACAGCGTATTGATTGGCCTGCACCCGAGCACTACGCGGATTGTTATTTCCGATTCGACCCCAGCATTTCAGGGTGTCGGCAGCCCGAAACCCCTCCTCGAAACGCCGCCGGGCGGGACGAACATTGTGACCGGCATAGGGCTTTATACGAACGGCATCAATCCCCGCGCGGTGGCTGCGAAATGGATGGCCGGCAGCAATTCGATGATGAATGACGTGCGTTTTCTCGGTGGACACGGCACGGTCGATCCGAACGCGACCTGGGACAAAATCTATAACAACACCCACACTGCAGATGCCAATCTGGAGCGGCGCTGGGATGGGCAGTATCCGAGCCTGTGGGTCACGGACAACGGTGGCGGCACCTTCGTCAATATCTGGACCCCGAGCACCTTTGCGCAAGCGGGACTCTACATCTCAAACACCTCGACGGAGGGAAGAGTCTACGAGCTATCGAGCGAGCACCATGTGCGCAACGAGGTCGTATTGCGTCACGTGTCCAATTGGCGAATCTACGCCCTTCAAACCGAGGAGGAGAGGGGCGAGGGTGGTTTCGCGCTGCCGCTGGAAATTCAGGATTCGAGTGATATCACAATCGCGAACCTGCATATGTATCGCGTAGTCAGCAGTTATCAACCGTTCCCCAACGCGATTAAAGTTACAAATTCGAAGAACATACGTTTTCGCAATCTCCACTGCTACAGCGACAGCAAGGTGTCTTTTGACAACGCCGTCTTCGATACGACCCACAACGTCGAACTGCGACAGCGGGAACTTGCCTGGCTGACCATTTCGGGGAATGTGCCGCAGGCGCAGGTGAAAGAATCCTCTCCGGTTCTGGCACAGGGCGCGAAAGTCGAAAACCTTGTGAGCGGTTTCTTCAGCATCTCCGGCGGAACTGTGGACGGTTCCGGCGATCTCTATTTCGTGGATGCCAGACGGCAAACCATTTACCGCTGGTCTGTTGCCTCCCGTCAGCTCGATAAGATCTGCGATAATCCACTGGACCCCGTCCAACTCGCTTTTGATAAAGCTGGCGATCTCATGGTCATTTCCTACGCGGGAAACGGCACGGTATACAGCTTCAAACCCGATTCGCCCGGTGACGATGTGACTTTGCTGGAGCCAGTGCCCACCGCGCCGCGTCCAGGCATGAGTGCGATTCTGCCGGTTAACCATTGGAGAAATGAAAACGATTTTACGGACGCTGTACCGGTCCGGAAGCCTTATCAGTTCATCTCGCCCGACGGCACCACCTTCATTCCCGCGGGTCAGGACTTCGTGACCGGGGAGCTTTACTACGGGTCCAAGCTTCATGACGTGCTACGAGCATTCGGCATGGCGCCTGTACTCGCGGGCCAGCCTTTCTACGTATCCGATGAATCCGAGGAGAAGACGTACAAGGCCCAAGTGGGTGACGACGGTTCGATATCAACCTTGAAGCTCTTCGCCGAGCAGGGCGGAGAGAGTGTAGCGGCGGATACAGAGGGGAATGTCTATATCGCGGCGGGCCACATTTTCGTATACGATCCTGCCGGCCACCGGATTGATACGATCGATGTGCCGGAGCGACCTTTGCAGTTATTATTTGGCGGCAAGGACGGACACACGCTTTTTATCCTCACTCATAGTTCTTTGTATTCGATCGAGACACGAAACAAAGGGCAGGGAAGGCAATGAACCTGGTCAACCCGGCTTCTAGAAAACTGGATGTTAATCAGGAGAACAATCTGTGTTGCGTTGGTGGCATTGTCGGTTTGTCTTTGGATCTCGCCTCAGACTTCTACCTTTCTCCTGCAACTGGTGGACATCACCGCCTCGACCAGGATCAAGTTCACTTGCCTTGTCCATGATGTTCTTTCCGTTTACGGCGGACGACGAGGGAAATGACTTTGCTTGCCTTTCGGCAAAGGGAAAGGTCGGCAGGATAGCCGCCCGGTGCGGGCACCAAATCATGTCATTCGAAAGTTGGCACGTGTCAACGATTCCGGACGAATCAGACAAGATCGCCATGCACGAAATCGCTTCCAGGCAGTTCGAACTGTTCACTGGGCTTGTACAAAATATGCAAAGTCTTTTGATCGGAATCCCCTCCCCGAATCGCCACCGATCTGAAGAAAGGAAGATGGATCTCCGAGAAGAAAATCCGCAAACGCGTTTCCAGAGGCCGCCCCACTGAACAGATAATTGCCCACGAAGGCAGTCGTCGTTTCGGCATTCACTTGGGTCGCACCGCCCCGACCACCTGCGGTGATCAGGTGGCGGCCGCGCGCGATGCGCAAGATGTTTTCAAACACGAACACGTTGTCGACACGCTTTGCATCGTCGAAGTTACTTGTGCCGATAGCGGTAAGACCGGCTATCTGGGGAATCCGGTCGAAGGCGAACGCGATTCCGGTCTGAAGCCGAACACCATTCCGTTGTGATTCCGAACAGCATTCCGGTCTGAAGGTGAACGCCGATTCCGGTAGGAAGGCGAACAGTTTTGTCGTCTACCGGAATGGCGTTCGGCTTGGGGCGGAATGTTTTCCACAGGCGAACCGCAGGAAGGGGCAGAGCGACGCTGGACAATCACCGGCATTGAAACTCCATAAATAAAGGAGCTCAGGGAGCCGGCCGGGAGAAAGTCCATGCGGAAGACCAAGGAAGTCCTGCGGTTACGGTTTGAGTTGGGGTTGGGACAGCGCCAGATCGCGCGCAGTTGTGGGATGGGGCTGGCTACGGTCCACGACTATTTGGAACGAGCAGCCGCAGCCGGAATCGGTTGGCCGTTGCCCGAAGGCCTGAGTGAAGAGGAACTGGAAAGCAAGCTGTTTGGGAACCAACCCGTAGCAGTGCGAGCGGTGCGGGAGCGGCCACAACCGGACTGGAAAGCGATTCATGAGCAACTGCTGCAACATCGTCATCTGACCCTGCAGTTGCTGTGGGAAGAATATCGGCAAGCGAATCCCGAGGGCTATCCCTACAGTTGGTTTTGCGAGCGTTATCAGCATTGGCGGCGGCACCTGGATGTGGTGCTGCGGCAGGAACACAAGGCCGGGGAGAAGATGTTTGTGGACTGGGCGGGGGCCACGATTCCCGTCTACGACGCCACGACCGGTGAGGCGTGGCCGGCTTCGTTGTTTGTCTCCATGTTGGGCGCCAGTTCGTACACCTACGCGGAAGCGACTTGCGATCAGCAACTGGAAGCCTGGATTCAAGCCCATATCCACACTCTGGAATTTTTCGGTGGGGTGCCGACGCTGGCGGTACCCGATAACACGAAAACGGCAGTGACTCGCGCCTGCCGCTACGACCCCGATCTCAATCCCACGTATCAAGAGTTCGCGGTGCACTACGGAATGGGCGTGGTGCCGGCGCGTCCGTACAAACCCCGCGACAAGGCCAAAGTAGAAAGCGGAGTCCAAGTTGTAGAACGCTGGATCATAGCGGCGCTGCGGAACCGGAAGTTCTTCAGCCTGCAAGAACTCAACCAGGCGATCCGGGAACTGCTGGTGCGACTGAATGAGCGTCCGTTCCGCAAGCGGGACGGATCGCGGGCCAGTCTGTTTCACAGCCTGGAGAAACCGGCTCTAGCACCCTTGCCCGCCGAGCGTTTCGACATGAGCCAGTGGTCGCGTGCCACCGTCAACATCGACTACCACATCGCCTTCGACGGGAACTTCTGCAGCGTGACTTACACTTTGGTGCAGCAAATCGTGGAAGTCCGCTCCACCCCAACCACGGTGGAGATATTTCACCAGGGCAGCTGGATCGCTTCCCACCGTGCAGTGACGGGCGGGGTCAAACCATCACCAATGGGGCGCACCGTCCCAGAAGCCATCAAGCCCATCTGGAGTGGCCGCCCTCGCGCATGGTGAACTGGGCACGCAGGATCGGTCCGCACACGGGGCAGTTGTTCGAACGAATCCTCAACGAAAAGCCCCACCCGGAAATGGGCTACCGTTCCTGTCTCGGCATCATTCGCTTGGCTCAGACGAGTCCGCGTGAGGAGCAAGCACGTTAACGGGATCGTTGATCGTGCTTTGAAGTGAATCACTCCCGAGTGACGCTAGTGCTTTTTCGGAGGCGCGCCCTTGGTGAGCTGAGTGGAGCAGAACAGAGGATTGGGGGGCGCGCGTTCGAAAAAGCCGTTAGAAGGAAGCCGCTGGCACGGCGGACGCGGGCCTTATAGAACTTGAATGGAGCGAGGTAGAGGTGTTGAAGTTGGCGGGAGTCGGTACGAAAGCGGAGGAGGCAGGGGAGGGGGGTGGGAGCGAGAATCGATGGTTGAAAACGGTGTGAGAGAGGCGCGAAGCAGGGATCGGGTCAGGAGCGGGGCGGAGGCGGGCAGAGCGCGGTGAACCGTGCGGAGTTTTCGAGTTGTGGGTGAGCGATTTCATGCGGCCTTAGTGACCAACACTGGTGGAGAACGGAGTTGGAGTTGAGCAGCGGTAAGTCGTTCGATGACCGCCATCGGTCCGCCACACTTGGGGCAGCGCCAAAGAGGATCCGATTCCCGGGCGGAGGTTTCCGGTTCGATCTGCGCTGGAACTGTGCCCAGTGCTGCGAAGCAAAGCGGTAGCAGAGTGGAGCGTCGCCGGTTGGCAAGGAGGCCGAAGTGACGGATACGAACGAAGCCCTTGGGGAGCAGATGGAGTAGGAAGCGGCGCAAGAACTCATCCAGCGATACGGTCATCAGCTTCTGCTCATTGTGGTGAGCAGAGTCGCGCCAACGAAAGGTGACTTGGCCG
>WNFD01001178.1_pt1 | contig 26425 bp, 26 predicted proteins | sample 5400491 | NCBI WGS metagenome assembly WNFD01 (sample SAMN13153343, study PRJNA577476) | soil metagenome | isolation source: 120 cm saprolite under Douglas fir tree site 2 hole 2 replicate 2 | place: USA:California | collected 2015-04-18
TTCGGCTTTGGGCGGTCGCCGTCTTTGCGTGAGCGAGGGGGTGCTTCGGTTGGTAGAGGCCGATCCGTCCGCCCCCGGGCAGGGTGATCCGGGTGACGCGTCCCCAACGTTCCTCATCGAATGGCCGGGTGATGGGGACTTTTCTCCGTTCCAGCTCCTTTCCCGTGGCCTCGATGTCTTCGCACAGCAGGTAGAGCTCGTGATCGCCCTCGTCCTCAGTCGGGTGGATCGCAAGTTCAGCGGGAGGAAGGGCGAAGATGAGCCAGCCGCCGCCCGAATCCACCGAGTCGAGCCCGAGCACGTCTCTGAAGAACGCCCGGTCAGCATCCGCATCGTGGCTGTAGATCAGCGTGTGCACGCCCGAGATCAGAGGCTTCATCCGGTCAGTCTATCGAGGGTGAGGACATGGCCTGTGCTAGCGTGGACGGACGCTAGGGCAGCCGGTCGTTGAGCTCAACCAAGTTTACAAGCGTTTCGGCTCCGTCGAGGCCGTCCGCGGCATCAGCTTCGTAGTCAAGCAGGGCGAGGTGGTGGCGATGCTCGGTCCCAATGGTGCCGGCAAGACCACCTGCATATCGGTGTTGCTCGGCCTGCGCAAACCGACCGCCGGGCAGGCGCGGCTCTTCGGGCTCCAGCCGACCGACCGCCGCGCGCGCAGCCGCTGCGGCGTGATGCTGCAGGAGTCGGGTGTCCCCGACACGCTCACCGTGCGCGAGCTCGTCGAGCTCTTCGGCTCCTACTACCCGCATCCCATGCCTCCGGAGCGCGCGATCGGCCTGGCCGGCCTCGAGCCGCAGAGCAAGCAGCAGGCGGGCAAGCTGTCGGGTGGCCAGCGCCAGCGGCTCTACTTCGCCCTCGCCGTCGCGGGCGATCCGGAGGTCATCTTTTTCGACGAGCCAACCGTTGGCATGGACGTCGAGTCCCGACGGCTCTTTCTGCAGAGCATTCGTGACTTCTCCAAGCAGGGCAAGACGATCCTGCTGACCACGCACTACGTCGAAGAGGCGGACCAGCTGGCCGAGCGGATCATCGTCATCGATCGCGGCGTCCTGGTCGCCGACGCGAGTCCACAGGAGATCAAGTCGCGGGTCGTGGCCAAGCAGGTGAGCTTTGTCGCGACGGCCTCGCTGACCGAAGCGGACTTCGCGGGGCTGCCGGTCTCCAACCTGGCGATCGAGGATCATCGAGTCCGCCTGTTCAGCAACGCTCCCGAAGCCCTGCTGCGGGAACTCTTCCGACGGGGCGTTGACATCACCGACCTCCAGGTCGTTGGGGCCGACCTCGAAGAGGCATTCATTTCGCTGACGCATCAAGCTGAGAAGCAGATGGCGCCGTGAGTACCGCCACCACGCAGGCGATGCCCGTCGCTCCAATTGGCCGCATGCTCTGGATGGAGACCCGCGCCAAGTTCGTTGCCCGCTTGCGCAACCCGGCCTTCACGGTGCTGTCGCTCGGCCTTCCGGTGATGTTCTTCCTTCTCTTCGACGCCATCTTTGGCAGCCTGCAGGCGGCGCCCGGCGTCAGTACGGCCAAGCTGATCCTCGTCTCCTACGCGACGTACGGGGTGGGCAACGTGATGGTCTACAACTTCGGCATCGGCCTGGCGAACGACCGCGGTCGAAAGCTGGACCTTCTGCAGCGCGCCACGCCGCTACCCCCGATGGTGGCAACCCTGGCCTATGTCATCGGCGCACTGATCTTCGCCCTGCTGAGCCTGATCCTTCTCGGGGTGGTCGCTATCGTAATTGGCGGCGTTCGCCTCGATGTGGGGACCTGGCTCGACCTGACCTGGCGCCTGATGCTCGGGTCAGTCCCGGCGATCGGGCTTGGCATGGCGATCGGCTACGGTTCGAGCCCGAATGCGGCACCCGCCCTCGCGAACATGGTGTATCTGCCGATGCTCTTCCTATCGGGGATCTTCGTGCCGCTCAAGCAGCTCCCGAGCACGATCCAGCACATCGGCTCGGTGCTCCCCACCTACCACTACGCCCAGCTCGCCTGGAAAACGATCGGGCTGAACGATGAGTCGACCCTGGTAGCGCTCGCCTGGCTGGCGGGCTGGTCGATCGTGCTCTTCGCCCTCACGATCCGGCTGTACCGGCTCGACCAGGACAAGAAGTTCAGCTAGTTGTGGGAACTACAGCTAGTCGAGGGTCAAATTCGGGGCCCGCTGGCGCCGGACCCGGCCGAACGGCTTGCGGCCCTCGAGCGCCTGGATAAAGAGGTAGATGTGGCGGGCCGCTTGCGTATCCAAGCCACCCAGCCAGATCGGGTGCATCTTGAGCTTGGCCGCCAGCAGATCGCGGACCTCGCGGGCCTCTTCATTGCGACGCTCAGTGAGGTCCTGCACGTCTTTTCCCCTTTGCGTGGCCGTCCCCAACCACACGCGCCCGGCCGCCACTAAGGTGACGGTAAGCGCAATTCAGCCGCTAATTATTGGCTGTGGCCCGGCAAAAATCAATGCCGGCGCTAGTGGCGGAGTTTGCCGAGCATGCTGCGTGCTTCCTCGACGTTATCGCCACATGGGCTTGTTGCTCAATTTGGTCCCCCCAAAACGAACGGGTGGATACGGTCGCTCCAAGGGCCTGCCTAACAAGCTCATGGGTTATGTGATCGAGTGCCTGGTTGAGGCGTACATCCTGCTAGGCGCCCGTGGCCGCCTGACGACGGCGAGGCCGGATACTGATGTGGACCATAAGGACTTCATCGTCGATCTGCTTGGCGGCTACCGGAGCTTGTATCTGCAGATCAAAGGTTCAGCCAACCTTCACCCACACGCCATGTTTGAAGTTTGCGTCGACTACGCGAAACACACGATCAGAGATGATCCCCGCCTCCTCTACGTTATGTGCCTCCTGGACATCAAGTCGATGAGCCTCACTCGCATATGGTTGGTTCCAGCCTCGGACTTACGACGCCTCGCGCCCAAGGTCAAACTAGAAAATGGCCGCACCCGCTACACATTCACGGCTGGAAGAACCGGTAAATGGGCACGGTACGAGGTTGACCCACTCTTCTTGGGTCCGCGGCTTATCCGCTATATGCGTGAGCTCAACCGGCAAGCGGCGGCCTGAACTCGAGGATAACGTTCTGATCCACAGGCGCACAAGCTGGTATGCCGGGTGAGGGGCACGGCTTAAGCGATTCGTTCTGGCGCCATCACGTTGTACGGGCGATAAAGGCCCAACGCTTAGAAAATATTAGAGCGGCTCTTTCGGAAGTTCTTCGAGTTTTCCAGTCGCTCGGCTGACCCAATTGCTTCCGGCGCGACCCTGTGCTTGCCCGGGAGTTGGCGAGGAGTGGCCGAAATCCTCTAGTTGTTTGTTCTTGGCGCTATTCAGGCGGCGACTGTTCCACCCTTGGTGCCGAGCTTGCCGGCGCCAGCTTGCGCTGCGTCAGTCCCTTCTGCTCACGCAGCGCCTTAAGCCCGGTGGCTCGAACCTCGATTTCGAGGCGCTTATACCGGCTCGCTTCAGTTCAACTGCAATGTGGGCGTATTTCAGATCCTTTGCCAGCATGGGCTTCCAAGCGCCTTCTGCGTCAAGAGCCACTCAATTGACTCCGCTCAGATCGGAGGGCATCTCAACTCCCTCCTCATACAACACCCTCACATCGGAGCGGCCTCTTTTGCCAATAAAGAAGCCGAGTTCAAAGATCACGTTCTGCCGTGCGCGCAGGCGCCACTGCCTTTGCTCCGACGGGCCGACCTTGGTCATCGGCCGTTACAAGATCGACGGCGTAAGCTGCGCGGGCGGCGTTCTGCTCAAACTTCTCTATCACCGTTCGGCCCATAGGGGCCTTCTTATCCGTGATGGCCACATGGAGCTTGGTCACCCGCCTGAGGAATGCGGCGACCTCGAGTTTTCGCTCCTCATCCTGCCCGTGCACCAAAAAGATTGTGTTGCCACCTTGTGGAGCGGCTGCTGGCGCGCGGCGCTGGGTCAGGCCGTTTTTTCTCTGGCCTGCCTTCAGGCCCGCCGCCGGCATGTCCAACCGTCAGGGCGCTACCGCCGGCACGCTGGGCTTGAGCAGCTCCTCTACCAACGCGTTGATGGTTCCATCGATGCCATCCTTGACGAGCGCCCTTCGGATGATTTGGCGAGCCGCTACGAAAGGGTGGCCCTTCGGAATGGCGACACCGGCCGCAACGGCCTCGGCCTGCCGCGCTGCATCGACCAGCTGCCGATGCAGAGCATTATTTGGGTCGAAGGTTGGGATGGGAAGCTGGAACATGACCTTGTCGAAGTCGCGGGCACCCCACTGGCCACGGCTTTGCAAGTTAGCGACCAGGGCGCGCGCCGCCTCACTGTTCAAGATGGCTTCCAGATAACCGGCTTCGTCCTCGTCGGCACCGGACCAATAGAGCTTGTGTTCTGCAACAGCACGTGCGTCACGCAAGATCGCCACGGCCGGTAGCGTTCCAGATGCTGCGTAAAGCACGCGCAGCGGCGGTGGAGGGAGTTGCGAGGTTAGTTCTTTGTTGTAGTCCCACCGTTCAATAAGTTTCATAGTTCCCCGACTCTGCTTGTCCCACCGCTTCTCGGCTTTCTGGAGCCAGTCGGCCAGGTGGACATAACCTGCTGCACTCGCAGCGTTGGCGTCCAGAAGACGTCCATTACTTCCGTCTGTCCAAGGGATGACAGCCTGAAGCGGACTCAGTAGTCGGAAGGGTGCTACGGATTCGCCCATGTAAGCGGGACGCAGAAACTCAGACTCGACTTGGCCAGAGAGCGACGGCAACTCACGCCAGGGCTTCTTCTCCTGTGGCGCTCGGTGACTGGTGATTCGTGGTGCCGCCTGATTGCCGCCGAGCTTGCCAGCGAGGACGAGGGAGACGAGCGAGAGCGAGTGCGGAATCAAGGTGGCGCCCTGGCGGAAACGAGGCTCATAGGGTGACAGATTTTCCGTCTGCCATGCCTGGGGCCATGGCACAGCCGCGCTGGTCAGGGCTGCATGAGCCTCGGCGAGGGTGGCGTCTCGTTTAGGTAGTCGGCCGTGGTAGGCGGTGACGGTCGTCGGCAGCGCGCCCGGCGTGTCGTGCTTCCCGATGAGAACAGAGGACGGCACTCGGAAGAGCGGTTGGACGGAGTCATCGAAGGCCCACGCCTCCAAGAAGCGGACTTGAGCGTAGGGATGGTCCGGGGAGTACTTGCCTGTTCGGAACGGCTCGAACTGCTTACGACTGAGCGCTGCAAAAGGCATGACGAAGGCAACGGTCCCGCCCACGCGGGTGTACATCTCCGCGCTTCGGGCGAAGAAGTATCCGGAGAGGTCCTGGTGGGTGGCAACCTTTCCGCCAGCCCATACGCCCAGGCGTTTGGAATCCCTCTTGAACTGCTTCTGCATATCCGTGGACATGTAGTGGTACGCGAGCCATGGCGGATTGCCGAGTACCACGTCAGCACGCTCTGGCTCTGACGACAGCCAGATGGGTCGCGCAAGGTTCCGAGCGACGTAACCCCAGATGTGGTTCTTGCCCTTTTGCCTTAGCTCCGCGATGCGCTGATACGTTTGGACGAGGAGGGTCCGGTCGGCCGCATCGCCGACCTTCTCGCGGTCAAGCCAACCCTGCATGGCTCCGGGCGGGGCCGCTTTCGCGCTGAGGTCGAGCATGGTGTCAACGACCTGATCAAACAAGCCGGGGTTCTCGGTGACCGACGACGGGAACTCCAACGTCGGGCCCTTTGGTACCTGAATCGCGACGGGACGTGAACCCACGATGTCGCGGGCGTTCCATTGGAGCGAGTCGCCCAGGTAGACAGGGATGCTCAGGCTCGGCCGGTCGCCTCGCAACCGGTCCCCGATGGCCAGCAGATAGGTCACGCGCGCGATGATGACGGCGACAGGGTGAATATCAACGCCGAGAACCTTTTTCGTGCAGAGGGCGAGGGCTTCCCGGTTGCTCAAACCGGAGTCAGTCGCGGCCTTCAGCACTCGCCGGACTGCATGAAAGAGGAACGTCCCGGAGCCGCAGGCTGGATCCAGCACGCGTTGCTCCTCCGGCTTAGCAATTACGCGGTCGCACATCTTTTCTGCCAGCCAGTCGGGCGTGTAGTACTCCCCGAGGTCGTGCCGTTGCTCGGGATCGATGAGCGATTCATACAGGCCTTTCAGGACGTCGTGCTGGACGTTCTCCAGCTTGAAACGAGCGACCTGGCGACAGACGCGCCTGACCCACCCCGGCCCATCCTTGGCTGTCAGCACCCAATCGAAAAAATCCGACTCCACAGCTCCGAAGATCCCGACTGCTTGGAACGGCTCGCCAGGAAGAAGTTGCTCTGGGTCAGGCAGGGCAATGCCGACCACAGTGGTAGCCATCGTCTTAGCGACGACAGTTAGATAAGTGTGCTGCAGGAACAGGTTGTCCTCGTTGTCAAGACTCGACCCATACACGATGTGGAGAAATTTGGACCAGAGGTCGCGCTTGATGGCCACGTCGGGATGCGCTTTGACTTCGCCCCACAGCTCGGTCAGCTGCGAGCGCGCGACCTGATAGGCGAGGCTTTCCCGACCGAGTTCGCGGCTGACCAGGAGCGGCGTCGGCGCCAGCTGCGCTTGCAGGGATACCACGCTGGCGAGCCAAGTAACCAACTCCTCCGGCTTGTCGCGGGAGGTCTTGTACGGCATGAGGGCGTCGAGCTGGCTAGCTCGCAGCCTGTAGGGCAGAAAGTTCGCCCCATCGGTAGCGATGCCGATGAAGCGCTGGCCTGTCTTTTTCTCCCGGTCCGCGATGTATTGGGGCAGCTTCTCCTCGACGGCTGCAATCTCCTCCTTGAGGTTTCGCTTGAACTCGAACACGGTGTAGCCGAGGAGAGCATCCGTGCGGCCGCGAACCTCGGGCAGTGGCGTCTCGAAGTCGATGTCACTGCTGGGTACGTCCAAGCCGTGAACGAGTAGCTCATAGACCAGGGCGCGGACTTTCTCGTGACCGGGGCGCCGGCTCAGCTCGTTAACAATCGCCGCCAGTCGCTCGGGCTTTACCCCCACCCGTCGGTTCGCTCCCTACTCAATAGTTCTGGCAGCCAATCTTAACGCCAGGAACCGTACAGAAACCACTGATTCGGCAAGGGCGGCGCGGGCTGCTTCAAGTAGTTGGTGCCTGCACCAGGATTCGAACCCGGGACCAACTGATTAAGAGTCAGCTGCTCTACCAACTGAGCTATGCAGGCGCAGCGGTAATTGTATTCGCCGAATCATCCTCCGTGTGTCGCCGCGGCCACGGACGTCCACCGGCGTTGTTGTCAAAACTGTTGTCAAACCCCAAAACTGTTGTCAAATCTCATGGCGTCCGAAAGGGCAAAATTGCTGGAGTTTCCGGGGCATCGCTTCCGACGCCAGGAACTTGATGTCGCGAGCGAGAGGAGTCTCGGACTCGCGAAGGACGCAAGCTGGAGTGGGAAGCGGAATCCTCGCACAGGCGGCTTAGGCAGTCTGCTGGGCGGCTGCCAGCACGTCCTCGACGATGGCGGCGATGTCGTCGTCGGTCGTTTGATGGTTCACAATGCAGGCGAGGAGCGCGAACTTGGCTCGCCAGAGTCGCATTCGACAGATACACGCGCCCTCGGCGAATGAGGTGCTGCAGGATCGCGACATTGCGACTATTCGAGGAGCCGGCGTAACAAACCTGGTTTGGCTCAGGTTCGCTGAAAATCAAAGGCCGGATGTTCGCCAGCCTCTCCAAGCGGGGCGAATTCATCGTCAAACTCCCGCGGTCGCGGGTCGATGCTCTGGTGGAGACCGGGGATGGAGTCCGGTTCGATCCGGGACATGGACGCCTGATGAAGGAGTGGCTCGCCGTGTGCCCGGAATCGCCCCTGGCCTGGGAGAGCCTTGCCAACGAAGCACTGAAATTCACATCGTCTCGCCAGGCACGTGCATGAAATCAAGTCGAAGACTCTCACTACGAGGTGACGCTAAACGCGCCACCGCCTGCCATCTACGACGCATTGGCCAAGTGCACCCGCCTCAGGAGTGTTGGCCAAGTGCACCCGCCTCAGGAGTGTTCTACTGATCGAGACACCGGAAGGCGGCCAGACTGCGCGCTTAGGACTATTGGAAAGGCGCCAAGACGTAGAAGTTGCGGGTGGGAGCGTTGGACGGCGCGGGGTTGAGGTCGACAAAAGTCATCTTGACTTGGGCCCCGTCCGACCAGACCTTCTCAAAGCACGGGGTAGTGGCGCCAGGGTCATTGCAATTCGTCAGGCCAGCGGCCTGGACAGGGGATGCCGCGGCCATGATAAGCGTCAAGGCGGCGACGGTTTCGGAGCCCGGCCGATGCCGGGCTCCTAGCTATGCCGAGTGGAGGCGTGAGACGTTACCGAGCAGCCACAGGGGCCATGGAAGCGTTGTCCACTCCGACAGGTCGGCTGTAAAGGGCGGTGATAGCAGAAGGCTTAAAGCCTTTGACGACCAAATAAACGCCCAGCGAAAACTCCCAGACTGCGATCGGGATTGCGAACAGCCCTGTCGTCGAGGCATGCTGCCCGATGAGACCGAACAGTATGGCCGCATCGCCGGCGACCAGCAGGGCCGCTCCGGTGAATCCGAGCAGCGGAAGCCACCGTGGCACCAGGCGCGACTGGTACAGCAGCGAGCCGATCAACAGGGCGTTGACGGCCGGAATGAAGCTCTGGCTGAGCAGGGCGATCCGGTCATACATGGTGATCAGCGCATGGCCGGTGACCAACGCATTGGCTCCGGCTCCGGCCTGCTGCAAGGTGACGAGCGACAGGACGCACGCCGCACCAGCGAGGATGGCACCGCCTTCCAGGGTTCGCGTGCCGACGAAGCCGAGCGCGACTCCCTCATTCTGCCTCTTGACCACCGGGAACAGCGCGACGGCCGTGCCGATACCGGCGAGGGCCACGATCATCTCCAGGATGGCGCCGACGATGATGCCGGTATTCGAGCCATGCCCGACGATGTAGTTCGAAGCGCGCAGCGGATTGTAGAGAAAGATGGTCGGGATCGAGACGAAGCTGAGCAGATAGAGCGCGCCCGCGGCAAACGCTGTCTTTCGAAGAGGACTCATCTGAAAACTCCTTGTTTGAAAAGGTCATCGACGCGACGACCACTGATTGATGTTCACGTGGAGTGCTTCAATCTGCCGACATCAACCACCTCCCCGATGTGAACGCCTTCATTTCGAGCCCCAGTCGTTCCCGTACCGAATCACGGCGTCGATGTGGTCTTCTCGCCGGGCCGCCTCCTCGCAGGCCCAGACGAACTCGATGAGCTCCGACAACTGCGCATCGAGCCCGGCAATGGCTTTCGGTTCGTTGCACACGTTCTCCGCTTGCCGAATTAACTCGTTCATGGCTTCTCTCCCTCTTTTACCCGTGGTTGCAGTTCAGCCCTGGAAAGCGTCGGCGTGGAGGTCAGGCTGATGACCTCGTAACCGCGGAGTGCTTCGAGAAATGGCTGAAAGCTGCCACAAACAAGACAGCGCAGTCGGCAGCCGTCGAGTTCCACCTCCGTGACCCCTATCGCCCGCGCGATTTGTCGTGCCGGAGGCCGGCCGACGAATGTCACTTCGACTCGCTGGCTCGGTAGCTGCTCCTTCATACTTGTCAGCCTGAGGCAGCAGCCGGACCGGCGAATCGTCCGAATTAATGAGTCGATCCGTAGTCATGGCCAGACCTAGGCATCGGTTGGGTAACCTGCCCGCGGAGGCGACGAGCTTCGTCGGCCGCCGACGGGAGCTCGCGGAGATCAGAAAGAGGCTGACGACGGCCCGCCTGATCAGCCTCGTTGGGCCGGGTGGTGTCGGGAAGACCCGACTCGCACTTCGGATGGCCGCCGACCTCGGACGTGGATTCGCGGACGGCGCCTGGTGGGTCGAGCTCGCCGAGGTTCGCGATGAGGCCCTCGTGACCACTGCCGTGCTCGCGGCCCTGGACCTCAGAGACCAAGCCGCAATGAAGCCGCTGGGGATCCTGGTCTCCGACTTGCAGAACAGGCAGCTGTTGCTCCTGCTCGACAACTGTGAACACCTCCTGGGAGCGGTCGCTCAACTCGTCGCCGAAGTCCTTCGCGCCGCGCCCAAGCTGAGGGTGATCGCGACCAGCCGAGAGCCGCTCCAAGTGCCAGGCGAGCACGTCATCCCCATTCCGCCGCTCCAAGTGCCTCCAGGAGACGGAAGAGAAGCGCTCGCTCAACTGCGACAGAACGAAGCCGTCACGCTGTTTATCGAGCGGGCGTCGGCAGCATCGGGCACATTCGAGCTCACAAGCTCGAACCAGGCGGCCGTCGTCGCCCTGTGCCGAAGGCTCGACGGTTTGCCACTGGCGATCGAGCTCGCGGCGGTCAGAACCCGCGTGCTCAGCGTTGAACAGATCCTCGATCGCCTGAGTGACCGATTCGCTCTCCTGACCGGAGGAGGCCGCGCTGCGCTACCGCGTCATCAAACACTCCGATTGGCCATTGACTGGAGTTACGACCTGTTGACGGCAGCCGAGCAAGCTCTGTTGAGGCGGTTATGCATTTTCGCCGGCCGATTCACCCTGGACGATGTCGAGTCTGTTTGTACATCCGACGAGGTGCCCGCCACCCTAGCGTTGGACGTCCTGTCATCACTGGTCGATAAATCGCTGGTGACCAAATTGGACGTCAGCGGCCTGGCTTGCTATCGACTGCACGAGACGATGCGCGAATACGCCATTCTCAAGTTACGAGAAGCTAACGAGGAGGATCTGCTGGAGGAGCGATGCCTCCGGTACTACCGGACGAGGTGTTTGGAATCTGCGGACCAAGCTCGGTACCGGCTTCTCGAGTGGCTCGCGTGGGCTGAGCTGGAAATCGACAACATCCGAGCGGTCCTTCAGCGCTGTCTGGCGCGCGGCGACTTTGCCCGCGGGCTGGATATCGCCGCCTCGATGAAGTACTACTGGATCACGCATGGGACCACCGAGAGCCTGGGCTGGCTTGACCAGCTGCTCGCGCCCGGCGAGGCGTCGCCGCTCACGCTGGTGCGGGCCTATTACCTTCGTGGGTGGTTGAGCCTGCTGCAGGCCGATGCGGCTGCGGCCAGGCCATGGATTGCGCGAGCCATAGCGACCGCTCGAGAGACGGGGCAGCCCGCGCTATTGTCCGAGTCACTATCGATAGCCGCGACCGCTGAGAACGTAGCCGGCGACCTTGACGCCGCGAGACGATTCCTCGATCAGGCCGAAGCGATGAAGGCGGGTCTCGATGACTACCCCGCGACGATCGAGTTGGTGCTGTCCCGCTCCATTTACGCGTTCTTCCAGGGTGACCTGGACACTGCCAGAGCCGCGTCTTTAGAGGGCGTGCGCCTCAGCCGCGACGCCGGTGACCTGTACCAACTTGACACGATGCTTCGCAACCTCGGCATGGTGGGAATGATGGCCGGTGACATTCACGCGGCACAGTCAGGGTTCGTCGAAGCGTTGAAGGTCTCTCGGCAGGTCGATAATCGGCTCACTCAGTTTTACGGGCTTGCGGCTTTAGGCTGGCATGCTGCCAACGCTGCCCAGCCGCGAATTGCAGCTCAGCTGCTCGGCGCCGCAGAAGCCGTGGGGACGCGCGCTGGCGCAGACATCATCGGACCGTCTGTTCCATTCTTGGCCCAGGCTAAAGAGTCCGCGATTGGAGCGCTGGGGGCGTCGAAGTTCGAGGCAGAATTTGCGGCAGGCAAGCGAATGAGCCGCGATGCGGCAGTCCGCCTGGCGCTTGGCGAATCCGATCATGTCGACGTCGCTACGGAACGCGAGGCGGGGCCACTGGCGAGGCGGGAGGTCGAGGTCGCGAGGCTGGTCGCCCAAGGCCTGAGCAATAAGCAGATCGGCGCGCGCCTGTTTATCTCCGAGCCCACCGTCGCCACCCATATCCGCAGCATTATGAACAAGCTCGGGTTTGACTCACGGGCACAGATCGCGGGCTGGATGGCATCGTCGAGTCAATAAAGGTGATGGTTACTGGATCCTGCTCTTGGGACCGATCAGCGCCTAGCACGCGCAATGACCGTAAGGGCCTTGAATCTACGGGGGGTACGACGTGTGGTCCTGGCTTCGGATTACGACGACCGCATCGCGCGGGTATGCGCAGTCGCAGCGCGTCACAACCTCGTACAGAAGCAAACGCTGAAGGTGAACTCGTTTGGGTGGGCGAGTCCCGTCCGAACGTGACGGAGCTACTAAATGACTTGCTGCCGGCCGCCCGGCTTTACCTCCGTTCTCGGCGAAGGATTGCCCCGAGGGCAATCGCGCCGGCGAGCGCGGCAAGAGCACCGATCACCTCGGCCACTGGAACCGGCACCGTTTCCCCGGCCCGTGATTCAAAGATGAAGCCACCAAGGACGCCAGCGGAGGTGAGCAACACCCAGATGAGCATTGGCAGGGCAAAGACCGCTGCGGTCGGTCGCCGCCGTAAGAGGCCGGACCGCGACCGGCACTTTCAAGCGATGTATGTCGACCAGCTGGATTTTCCCCGAGCGAAGGACGCCCTACGTCTCCGGCTGACGAGCTACGGCGTCCGGATGATCCGGGCGGAACGTGCGCCTGAAGGCGAGCAAGACTGGCTTCCAAAGCGTGAACGCTGGCACGTGGTCTGGGAGGGGAAGCCGTAGCCTGCGGCGGATGGAGGGTCGATGGTATGGCATCTCCACGAAACCCAGGGCAATTCACAGTTCGGCCCACAAACCCCGGTTTGAATACGAAAAGAGCCCCCGGCCGCCAGACCGAGAGCTCTCCAGGACGCAGCACGTCTGAGGCTCGTCCAGTACGCTCAACTTACTGTCTCCATTTGGGAGCTGGCCATGGCCACCTGCGTGCACTGGGCGATTATTGGAGTCAGAGGCGTCATGCGCGATGACTTTCAGACCCAGACAAAAGAGCTACTAGCGAAGCGCGTCGGCAACCGCTGTTCTAATCCCGGCTGTCGGCAGCCGACGAGTGGCCCTCACGACGACCCGAATCGCGCAGTTAACCTGGGCGTGGCAGCGCACGTTACCGCGGCATCGCCTGCCGGGCCTCGCTATGACTCCACCTTGTCGGCTGAGGAAAGGGCCTCGGCTCAAAACGGAATCTGGCTGTGTCAGACGTGCGGCAAGCTCGTGGACAGCGATGAGTCGCGGTATTCAGTCGAGAGTCTCAGGGGGTGGAGGCGGATTGCTGAGGCGATGGCACTGGGAGAAATCGAGCAGCGTCGGGAGTTCACAGCGGAGGCGACACCAAGGTTCATGAAGGCTGAGCAACTGATGCGGGGACTTCTCATGGAAATGCGGACCGATCTGGCCGAGCACCCGCTAAGCCGCGAGTTCGTGATGTTAAAGAGAGCATGGTCGTACTGGGCCAAGGGAAACGAACTCGCGTACTTCTTCGACGACCACCCCGATCTGGAAAATAAGGTGCGAATTCTTGAAAACCTCGGGCTCGTCCAAGACATCACTTACAACAATGTCAAGCGCTTCGTCTTCACGGAGGAGTTAGTCGACTATCTAACCGCAACCAATCCTGCCCCGCGTCGCGACTGCTAATGGGCTTCTCGAACAGATTTGCTCGCCAACCAGCGTCCTAAATAATTGCGCCCTCGAAGCGGCGATCAGCCGGGTGGCGGTGTTCCTGGGTTGACCGCGAACACGATGAACTCGGTGAACACGTCTCCGTCCACCTGAAGCCCAAAGCATCCAGGGTTGTCTGTGGCGAGCCGCCCGAACCAGGCTCTCCAGAACGAAGTCGGGGCCACCGCGCCCAAATACAAGCCGCCTCCCGTCGTGTGGAGTGCCGAAACCATCGCCACCCCATGCTGCCTCTCCTTCTCCGCGACGTTGGCGTTGGGCGAAGGCAGTATCAGTGAGGGACGATCGCTGGCCTTGCCACCGCTACCCAATCCGCTGGGCCCTGCTACTGGATCCGGTGCGAAGGGGCCGCTCGACTTGGGGGATCCTCGCCAACATTCTTGGCGTGAGTCTTCTGGAACTGGATGACTGCTGCTATCAAGTTGACCGGAGCGCCGCGCCGGCCTCAACGTCACCGGAGGGCCAAGCCCCTGAGGACAGGAGGGTGGAGTTTCTGGCTACCCTTCTCGCAACGATGAGAAAGACCGCCCGGGTCCTCCTCATCCACGGCAACGTTCGATGGCGCGGTACCGTGCTAACGCCTAGCGACCGCTGGGGGCAGGCGAACTATCGCCTCACAACCGCCTTTCTCGGCACCGATCATCTCGACGAAGGTGACGAGTTGCAGATCGGGCGGCAGCGACTCCGGATTTTCCGCAGCGGGTGCCAAACCGCGCTGTGGACATGGGCGCCGGGCGCCCGCCCAAATAAGGCGTACATCTCGCAAGTCAAGGAACTCGTCAGCGAATCTCTCTAGCAAGCGCAGTGATTCTGGCCCGGGAATGCGACACGACTGTCGAGCCTCGACGTGACGGGAATATCCAGCCGTGAGTCACCGCTCTTGCCCGGAGCCTCATTGCGCACCGGTTCCCGAATCTGCCTGAGGGTCTCAGCATCTCGCGGCCGGCTGCCTCGACCTCGATCCGGTCTGGAAATGATCATTGCGCTGTTCAGATGCCACAAACTTCTCAGTAGCGCGGCGGTGAGGTCCCAGAGATTCGCTTGACGCGCGTCACGAGGTCACCAGCCGGGGCCGCCACCGAGAAACTGTTCGAGCTACGGGCCATCAGGCGGCTCGCAGAGGGGTCGGAGCGCCAGAGGGGCGCGCTGGAGCCAGTGGCACGCTGGGCAGGCGGGCAAGGCTGACTCACCGCGTCCTCAGACGGTCCGACAAAGGGCGGTTGGGTACGGCGGCCGTGTACTCGCGGCTGTACATCCTGAATACGAGCTAGGGATCCGAGAGGGATATAGGGCTGCCAGTGGGTCGCTGGCAGACAAGGACGGATGGTTCGTCGTGGATCATCTCGAAAATGGGCAGCGAGCGCACGTTAATCGAAATCAGCGCGGAATGGAGGGAACGTTTGGGCAGGCCCGAGCCCGGGTAATCCTTTGGTAACCAACCGCGTCCCCGGCAGCCAGTCGGGATGACATCGGTAGGACCCTCGCCCACACAAATTTGTCTGGTCGATCGAGCACCCGCCATCCAGGCGGGCCGAACTGAGACCGGGCCGGAGGGCGAGGGTTTCCTGTTTCTTTGGGTACGACTTACAACAGAAGTGCTTGCCCTTGCAGGGACGCGGCGGACATCCACGCGAAACAGATCAGCCCGCACGCGCTAAGGCACGCTTACGCGATCTGGGCGCTCCGCTCCGGCAGCAACATCATCGCAGTCAGCAAGCTCATGGGGCACTCGAATCTGCAGACCACGATGCGCTACCTTGAGCAACTCGAGCTAGGCTCCCGCTCGGTGACTGACACGGAAGAGTCCTTATCGAAAGCGCCACATAGCGCATGGCACGCTTTCAAATCAGCGGACTTATCGTCGCGGCTCGCCTTCCGCAGGCGGCGTTTTCCATGTTCGATTGCACGATCGAGCCGACGCAGGCACCGGTATCGTGGCCCGATGTTCGGAGACCTCCCCTCGGCTTCGTGGCTGCGCCATGGATCGCGTTCGCAGTGGTTGAGACCCTGCCACCCCACATCAAGGTCCAGGCGCGGTACCTTATCACCACTGACGTCGAGGCCGCCTCACTGGACGAGGCCCTCAGTCTTGCCAACGAGCGGTTCGGCCGCTTCTTATCCGCGATCGCCTTCTCCAGCAACCCGCTGGTGCAGGGGATGGTAGTGATCACCGGCTGGCGCGAGCTCGCAGCCGACGGCGCGGTCGCTCAGGGTGGCGAGGCCGGAACGTCAATGGGTTTCGAGCCGGTGATTCTCGCACCATTTGACGGACCGACCGAGCAAAGCATCCGCGGACTCGAGCGCCTAGCGGCACGCGACGGGGCGACGCAGTCGTTACTCGTGCTGTGGTCCGAGGCGGAGCGGAGTAACCTGCTGGGCTTCTCGAATGCCGACAAGCAGGAAGTCCTCATTCGCTACGCACATGTGCTCGAGAAGATCGGCAAGCGATGGCTGTGGGAGGGCAAAAGTCGGCCGCTAGGCCAAGGGGCGGTACCGCCGGATAGTGTTGATCGATGATCGACCTCTTCCACCTGCTCATCTGTACCCTTGCTTCGGCATTCCGGAACCGCTCCGCCCTGATCCTTGAGAACCTGCTGCTGCGCCAGCAGTTGCAGGTGGCGCTGCGCCCCAAGCGTCGGCTCCGGCTGCGAGGCAATGACCGGCTCTTTTGGATCCTGGTCCGGCGGCTGCATCCGGACTGGCGCCGGCATCTGCTCTTCGTCCGGCCGGAGACGGTGGTCCGCTGGCATCGGCGCGGCTGGCGATGCTACTGGCGCTGGCGATCGCGGACCCGGCTCGGCCGGCCTCGCCGGACCCGGCTCGGCCGGCCTCGCTTGTCAAAGGAGGTGCGGTCGCTGATTGCCCGGATCGCCGGCGAGAACCCACTGTGGGGGACAAAGCGCATTCGGGGCGAGCTGCTGAAGCTGGGCCTGGTGGTAAGCGCGCGCTCGATCCGTCGCTACCGGCGACCCCGGACCGCCCGGCCACCCAGCCAGGCCTGGCGGACGTTCTTGCGCAACGAGCTGGCCGGGATCTGGGCAGCCGATTTGTTCGTGGTCCAGACCCTGACGTTCAAGACGCTGTACGTCTTCTTCTTTATTCGCCACCAACGTCGCCGGCTGGTCCACTTCAATGTGACCGCCCATCCGTCAGCAGCCTGGATCTGGCAACAGCTGTTGAATGCTACTCCGGAGGGAAGCCAGCCACGCTATCTGATCCATGATCGAGATGCGGTGTACGGCGCGGACTTCGGAGAGCGGACGGCCCGGCTCGGCATCCGAAATATCCGGACGCCGATCCGGGCCGCGAGAGCGAATGCGGTCGCCGAACGGGTGGTGGAGACGTTTCGCCGGGAGTGCCTGGACCACCTGATCGTCCTGAATGAGGAGCAGCTCCGGGCAATCCTCCGAGAGTTCATTGCTTATTACAATCGCGACCGACCGCATCGGAGCCTGCGGCTCGAAACGCCCGACATCAGAGAGCGTCCGCACGGCAGCCTGCTTCGCTGCCGACCGATATTAAGCGGCTTGCATCAGAGTTATGAATGGGCGGCTTGATGACGAGACTTTTGCCCCCTCACAACGGGGGCTGGGAGTCGCATCGGTCACGCTCCTTCCCATCTCCCGTCCGACGGCGCAGGCTGCGCGCCTCGCCTACCTCGACAACCTGAAGGTCGCGTTGGTGGTGGGCGTCATTGTCGTCCATGCCGCCAACTTCTACTACGGAACCGTCCGGTGGCCGGGCAACCCAGGCACCACGCTGTCATACGGCGGGGCATCGGCATCTCCTTGAACGTTTGCTGGGACTGCTCAAGGGAGCATGCCGCCCCGTCTCACCTCACGCCAGCGCTCGCTTTGCCTCCTTCACCAGGGTGGGACATTTCGATCGGAATGGGTGGGCCATTAGCTTCGGAATCCGCACCATACAACCAACCCTTGTGTGCAGCCTCCAGCGGGATCTGGCAATCGTCCACTCGAACGATGACCACCCGCGGCTTGTGATGCTCGATCTCATGGGTCAAGGCCATCACCATCTCGGTCCGGACCCATTCTTTGGTGAGGGCCTTCACGCTCCAGAAGGACTGCTACGAGATCTTCAGCTTCGAGTGCCTGCGTGATCTGGGACAGTAACGTGTCGCCACCCTGGATCCTTGTCTCGTCCATCCAGAAGTCCGCGCCTGAGTTGGCCAGGAGAATATTCAGCTGCTGTGCCCAATCTACATCCTCAGTCGCGTAGCTGATGAATAATCGCTTGCCGGCCTGAGCTCCATTCGCCGCTGGCATGTCGTTAGATTCACCTGGGCGCGCCTGTATCGGTGGGGAGCCTGGGTACCCCCGCGACCTCCGCCAGCAAATCGGCATAGTCCGAAAGGGTCGCCCTTACGTCGTCGAGCACTCCCCTCATCTCTGCATTCTGCGGCCACGCGCGCTCATGCTGGGCCTGCGATACGGGCGAACGTCTGCGACTTTCGTAATCCAGCAGAAGCGGATGCCATTTGGCGAGGACTGGACGCAGAACTCGATTCAAGATGATCACGGCCAGGTAGCCAAATGAGTAATCGCCGTCACCTTTGGCAACCGCGACGGATGGGCCCTTGTCGCGGAGGATGGCCCGAGTCGTGGCGAACAGGCTGTACAGCGACGTGAGCGCCTCCCGAAGCAATCCCTCTTCTTGCCTCAGCTCGGCGACGGAGATACGGGTAATGAGCTCCACGTACATCTCCCAGGCCGCCGCCCTTTCGCTTTCGTCGGGCTCCCACGTCCCCTTGACCCCACCAAGACCGAATGGCAGGTTAATACTGACATCGACTGACTTCGGTGCTCTCATGACTTATTGAGTGGATGAGAGGAGGTCACCGAAGTATTGTCGGTCGGAAGCGTCTGCAGCTCGGTTAATCTCCGTTGCGCCGCGAAGACGGTTGGATCATCCGGCGGGAGTGCGCTGGCGAGCTCCTTAATCAATTCCTCTTGCGCTGACACGGCCTGTTCTCGGGCGCCGGTCTGAACCAGCATCGTTACGTGGTTGCCAAGGGCGCGCGTGATTTCGTCGAGGCGTCGATGTGGTATGCGCCGGCACGCCTCAACGTACAACTCCTGCAAACGGGCGGCCTCAGCAAAATGCCGGGTTGCGAAGAGGGTGCCGGAGACTCGGAGGGTGAGGGCATGGCCTGTATCCAATCCGGAAGAGCCCGGCGGAGAGTCAACCAGCGGCTGAAGCAATTCCACGACGAGATCGCCTTCGCCTTCCGTGACGAGCAGCCACGTGATGTCCCGCAAACCTTCGAGAACTGTCGGCTCAGTGTATCCGTCACCGGTGCGGACCGCAGTCAGGGCTTGCCTGACCAGGCTTCGGCTTTCTTCTCTTGCTCCCGCGCTCCAGCAGGCACTGGCGAGGTTGCACATCGACAGGATGGTCGAAGGGTGTTGCTGGCCCAGCACCGCCTGTCTTGCCTTTAGCACCTCCTGGCCCAACGGCAAAGCCTGATCCAGCTGGGCAGCTTCGGCGAGCAAGACCATCAAGCGCGACTTCGCCGTCAGCGTGCGGGGATCGTTGGCGCCCCAGGCCGCCGTCAGCGTCTCTACGATCAACTTCTGCTGCGAGATGACCCCCTCCTGAACCGGAGCGCCGGGATCTCGACCGCGGATCCGAGACAGGTTGCTCATGGACATGAGGGTGTCCGTGTGGTTAGTACCCAGCAGCCGCCTGGTGGTCTTAAGTGTCTGCTCAGCCAGGCCGATGGCTTCCCGATGCCGGCCTAGGTCGCTGAGCGTCAGGGCCAGCGAGGTTCTTGCGTGCAGAGTGACCTGATCAGCCTCAGCGTGCTCGCCGGCCCAGTCAGCCGCGTTTCTCTGATAGCGTTCCGCCGCAGCCAGATTGCCCTGAGCTTTCGCAAGCGCACCGAGGCTCAATGAAAGGGCCGGAGCCGCATGCCAATCCACGTCTCCCGGGAGTTGTCGCAACGCGGCGACCAGGTACTCCGCGTGTGGCCGGCAAGCCTCCATCAACGGCCACCGCGAAGGTTGGCGACATGCCGTCGGGCTGAAGACCCCGACCAGAGCCTTCGCGACGATAGCCAGCTCTTCGCCCACGTTGTCTGGCTTGGTCCTCAGGTAATCGGCAAGGACGCTGTGCATTCGACCGTACATCTCGATACGGTCACCCACCACGCCGGTCACGAAGGACCGGCTGCTCAGCGCGGCCCACGTGGACGGCGGAACCACTTGTTGGGTCAGGGCATTGATCAGCGCTCGTGGAATGGGAGCAGGCGAAAGGAGGGCCAGCAGCCTGGCTGCACGCTTGGTGGTCTGGTCAAGTCGCTCGTACGAAATCTCCAGGGCTTCCGTGACGCCTCGAAGCGTGCCGGTGGGCACCGATCCGCGCAACGCGTCGATCTGGCGGTCAAGAACTGCGGTTGGGCTGCTGGCCTGGGCCATGTCGTCCAATTCCGCGGCACCGACAATGGCAGGCGGCCGCAGCGCGGCATTGAGAAGCTCCAACGCGAGGGGCCAGTGGCCAACCCAGGCTGCAATCCGATGCCAGCCGGTCTCAGACAGTGCGCCACGGTCGGCCCCGCGAGTGAGAAGGGCGACAGCCGACTCGGGAGCGAGCTCGCGGATCTCTAGCGCGTGGACCCCCGGCACCAGTGCATGGCGAGTGCGCGAAGTCACGACGAGGGCGACGCTTCCAACGCCTGGGCACCAGTGTTCAAGCGGATACGGAGGCAGATCGGAGCCCCTCTCAGGGATGTTGTCAACCACAAAAAGTGCGGGCGAGTCATGAGGTATCTCGCGCATCGCATGGGCGAGTTCCGAAGCCACGTTGCGACCGTCCTGCCGGAATTGTCTGCGGTCCGGCGTCGCCGGCTTCAGTGTTGCAAGCACCCCGTGGAGCTGATCTTCGAGCTCCGCATCGGTCGCCGTGTCTGCGTTCACCCAGAAGAGGCCACCGGGATAACTGTCGGGACCGTAACGGTGCAGGTACTCCACCGCCAGGCGTGATTTGCCAAAACCGCCGCCGCCCTCGAGCGAGCTGGTCAGAGCTGCTGGGCGTAACCCGACCGTGCGCGTGGAAAGAGCGGTGTGCAGGTCCCACATCTCGCGGGCCCGACCGACAAATGAGTCACCGATGGAAGTCGGGAGGCCGAAAGTCGGATAGAGGTGCGCTCCGTGCAAGGACCTCGGTGACGGAACCGCCATCAATTCGCGCAATCTGTCGCGTACCTGATCGAGTTCCCCAAGCGCCTGGAGCCGCTCGCCGAAGGAATGAGTAACCCGGTCCAATCGCTTCCTGACGAGCTGCGCGATAGCCTTCGTTTGTCCCTCGTGCAGCCACTTCTCAGCACTGAGCGGCCCAGGCAGCTGTGTAAAGTCCGCTGGCGCTCGAGAGGTCGCCGGCATGACTATGACTAGCGGCATCAATGCGTCACGCGACGCCGCACCATCGGCCTGGCTGCTGCTCAGCACCCGATACGCATGAAGCGCGGTGGCCAGCTCCTCCACGCAGTAGGTGCGCGTGGAGTACCGCTCGTTGGCGATGACAACGATTACCCGGGCGCCCAGAAGTGAATCGAAAACTTCCGCCGGGATGCTTTCCCCCGCCGCGATAGAGGTCGAATCCAGGAAGGCGAGGCCCATTGCACCGCCCAAGGCGCGATGGATGGCACGTGCCGTTTTCTCAGCGGCTCCGCGCGCATAAGAGATGAAGACCGGCTTAATTCGTCCGAGACCCATGGGTTGTCCGTGTGAACCGCCACGAACAGCGGCTCGGCGGCGATCGGCGAGACCACCCAGGTCAAACGGCCGGTTTTGCGGGTCGGCGAAAGACATCAACGGGCCTGCATAACCCATCGAATGCGCCTCCCTTACGAGGGAATTATGGGGCAGTATCTGACAGCTGTCAAAGCAAGTAGAAGCGGTAGGCGTATGCACAGGAATAGGTGCTGCGAGCAGCCCTGTTAGTCGCGCTTGAGACGGATGCTGAAGCCGGCTGATATTCTTCCGCGGCGGTGGTGGGCCTCCTCAATCTGTTCCTTCGCGTCCTTATTTGTGATCGCGGGGGTTGCGAATGCGTGTCGCCAGATTCTCGAGGACAACGTCGCGGCGGGAGCGAATACTCGCGTCAGCCGATCCGGCGTGTTGTAGGCGATAGCTGGGACGACAGGATTCGAACTGCCACTGCCAGCTCGAATCGCCCGTCCACGCATCACCGTTGGAGCCCACCATGTGCCAGCGATTAAGAGTCAGCTGCTCTACCAACTGAGCTATGCTGGCGCACCGCATATTGTATTCGGCTGATCGTCCGCGACGTGCCGCTACGTGCCGCGGCGAGCCGCCGGCGTTGTTGTCAAATTGTTGTCAAAGCTGGCAGCCTGGGTCTGGTTCCGCTGCGCATCTTTGTGGTCCTAGGGCCGTAGTCCGAGCCGTCGTATGCCAGATAGGGCGCAGACGACGATATGGATGAGGCCGCTTGGGCGTGTCGCGACCATCGTGGACAATCATGGTGTCTTCGTATTTCGCGTGACCCTGGGGATCGGTCTGGCAGGGCCTCGAGGTCACGGACTTGCAGAGGACGAGCGATTCGCTTACCGAGCCGCCGTTAGAGCGTCGGCCCTGTGATCTCGGTGGTGGCGTCATCACCGCGCCCTGGTTGTTGCCGTTGTTCGAACTATTCGCCCAGGTGACTGCGGCTGCGCCGGCCCGATTGATGTTTACCTGGAAAAAGTCGGCGGGGCCTGTGCCCTTTAGGGAACAGAGACGTTCCTGAAATCTTATCCGGGCCGGTCTTGACGGCGGTGTTCGACGGTGTCGCTATAAGAGGGCATCCAATGGGTGGGGCGACGCGCATGCGGGTCAGCCAGCTAGCGGGAGACTCTGTCGCGCATGCACGCCCGTCTGCTGATCTTCAGGGATCGAACGCGTGGTCGGCAATTGAAGCGCAGCTGCTCCATTTGCAGCGAACGGCGGGGAACGCCGCCGTTACCTCGCTGATCCATGTGCAGGCCCAGGCACATTCCACGACCGAGCTCGCAGACCTTTCTCTCGACCCGACCCGGCGGGTGCACAACCCGCTGCGCGCACCCAGCCTGTTGCCGAGCCTAGAGTTGCCTACGCTAACCTCTCAGCCCACGATCTCGACGCCAAGCCTGGTTCGCGACCCGGGGTGCCCGGTCACCGCGCCAGACCTCCCGGTCACGCCAACCCCGATTCCCTTCACGCCTGACCCGACGCACGCGCTGCCGGCTAGGGAAGGGGCGCCTGACCTGAGCATGATCACCGACTCCGTTGACTTCTGGGGTCATAAAGACGCGCAGGACTTCGCCGGCGGTCTCGCCGATTGCTACGCGTCACGCACGGCTTCAAATCCGAAACCGGTCGACCGAGACAGTAAGGTCGCCGAGCTGAAGACCGACTTCAGCAGCGTGGTGCGCGCCTCCTTTACCCGTCATCCCGACTTTGGTGTCCCGTGGCCGTTGCCGAGTCGACTCGCTGGCATCCTCACCGATCGGCGCCTCAAGATTTCTGAGGAAATCCAGAAAGCCAACCTCGCTCGGAAGACCGGAGAGCGTCTCTCGAAGGATCAGCTCGATGCCCTTCTCGAAGAACGGATGCAACCCGAGCGGCACCAACTGGTGGAAGACGTTCGACAGGCGGTGGAAATCGGGATCTGGGGATGGATGGTTGAGCGCCGAGAGAAACTCGACTTCGACACCATCAAGAAGACCTACACGGGCAAGGCGGCCTCGCTTGCCGACATCCTCTCGAATGCCGAGATTCGAAAGATGGTTCACGACATTCTCGTAGAGGCCAAAGCCGAGCTCACGCCCGAGGAGACGCAAAAGGCGATCGATGCGGCTCAAGCAGCCAAGGATGCGGCCGCTAAGAAGAAGAAAGAGGAGCCGACACCGCTGGCGGATGAGGAAAAGGCGGTTGCCATCGGGCAGGCGGAGCGTGCCCGCCTGGAGCAGCAGATCGGCAAGGGGAAAGTGAAGCGCGGCGAACTGAAGACTCGGGAGATCATGGCGCGGACCGGAAAGGAGGCGGCGGACCTCGTCCTGCCCGAGGATGTCAAGGTGAAGGGCTGGGGCAAGTCGGATCGGCAACACACGCGGATCCATAAGGACGTGGTGACGATCCTTCAGACCCTCGAGACGGAATTCCCAGCAGGGTTCAGTGCGGGCACATACACGACCAACATCGAAGGCGATCACGCTAGTAGTGGTTTCGAAGGTCGGTTTCGCTCCGTTGATATGCGACCAAAGGTGGGTCTCATGAAGACGGGGAACCCGGCCTTCGACAAGATCTTTGGCTTTGGCTTCTTCGACCAGCAGGTAGCCTTCAGCTTTGCCCTTGCCATCGATCGTGCCTGCGGTTCGAACGGCGCTACGTTCCAGATTCTCTACAACGACTTCATCGTCGCCCGCGAAGCGAACAAGGTAATCAAGAATGGCCGCATCTTCAATGTCGACAATGTCGTGGGCGACGGCCTGAACTTGAACTGGCATGGCCCACTGGTAACCCACTTCCACGTGGACCTCGCGACCTGAGACTTGGGACTGGAATCGACGGTCGGCGTCACGATGCTGCATGGGTGCAGCCCGCGTAATGAACCCGCCGACTGCCGATCTCCAGGAAGAACAGCACATGCAACCGCTCAAGCCAGGCCGTTTACATGGTAAAGAAGTCCGTGGCCAGCAACTGCTCGGATTGTCCCAGTAATGCGCTACCTGGACTTCCCGGTTGTGCGCGTGCGCCCAGGAGACTCGGCGCGGGGATGGCAAAATGGGTTGGAGGGTGTGACTGCCCTTGTGGTGGAGGGCGAGACGATTCTTCTTTTCGGGGGATACGGGGACGAGCGCAATCGCTGTCGAATCGGGCGCCTGGCAGGCCTCAACGTCGTAGGCGTGGAAGAAGTGCAACTTGAACTTGAAGATGGCGCTGGGTTCGCGGACGCAATAGTCGCAGGCCGCGCTTCAGCCTTGCATGCCCTCGTTGGCTCAACCTGGTTCCGCCTGGACATAGCCGACCTGCGGTAGGCGTCACCCGAGGCCATGGCATGCGCTTGAAGGCGATGGCTGGGCTGACTGGTCAGGTTTGGCAACTCTGCATGCTAACTTCGATGGGACCGTGAAGGGCTCGATCGACCGGCTGCTCGCCGGGTAAGCAGGGAAATGGACCCTTACCATGGGTGATACTAAATTAGGTGGATAGCACCGTCGACTTCAGCTCGGTTGATGGCTTTGTTAGCCTGTTCGTGTCCGCCGCGCTTGGTCTGTGCTCGCAGATCCAAACTGGCCTACCTGCGGGAACCGGCCTCGACCCTCTTCAGGTCATCGTGGCGGGCAATCTATTCCGCTTGATCGAGCAAAAGGGCGAGTTGAATCGGGTCGGCTACTTTAAGCACGGAATCGGCGCCACGTTGTGGGATGCCCGTAAGCCTCGCCTGATTGCAGGCATTGTGGATATCGACCTCGGAAGGGACCCCGACGGCTTGACCTGCTACAAGATCGACCCTCTTCGAATAAATTACTTCGCGACCTCCACTGGGCTTGCGGAGCGGACGAACGAGGAGATCGAGGAGGCCTGTGAGAAGCTGGTGCATGCAGGCGTCCTGAGCGCCTGCACCGATCCGTTTACTCCCCCGCCGAGGTCGGTGATCCCTGGTCGATGGTGCATTCCTCGGCTCAGACAAGACAGCCAGTGCGCCTGGGTGGCCGACCTCGGCTTCGAGCTTTATTGGGGACCGATAGGCCCGGTTCCAAATGATTATCGCGAGCACCTCATGGAAGCCCGAAGGTATCTGGAGCTGTCCCTGCTGCTATATCCCAGGCCGGTGCAGCGCCAGCAGACCTTTGAGTGGAGCGAAGTAACGATCCTCGAAGACAAGGACATACTCCCGCAGGACAATTAATTTCCAAGTATCAAGCCCACCTCTCGGTGAAGGCGATGGCTGGGGCAACAGAATTCGAACTGGCCCTGCCATGTCCGAATCACTCGCTCCGAAAGGCCTGCAGAACCAACAAGCATCGCAGCGCCCTCTTGGGCAGTTGCGGACACATCCTTATATGTATGTAAGGGCTCCGCCAGCTGATTTCAGTCAGCCGTAGGTCTGTCCGCTGGTGACCGTTGGAGTCCCCGAGGTGCCGCCGAATTAAGAGTCAGCTGCTCTACCAACTGAGCTATGCAGGCTCACCGGTAATTGTATTCGCCGAATCGTCCGCTGCGTGTCGCCGGAACCACGGACGTCCACCGGCGTTGTTGTCAAAACTGTTGTCAAACCCCAAAACTGTTGTCAAACGTGACGACCCCAAAAGGGGCAAATTACTCGAGTTTCTGGACCTCGTCTCGGCCGCCAAGTCCACGCTTAGGTGAGACTCCATCGCGACCTTCATCCAAATGATGGCGCGACTCTCGGCCGGCACCGCCAGATATGCTCGGGAACCTTGTGAGCCGCGGATCCGATTCTTGAGCGGGCCCTTTTTATGTCGAAGAGCGAGGCTGGAGAATTAGCAAGAAAGCTCCCGCAAGCAGCCCCACTCCAAAGAGGCCCATGAGCACGAAAAGGCCGACGGCTACATAGGTTCCCTGATCGGCACATGGGACGAAGTCACACATGCCCTGCCTTTCGAGAAGGATAAGGCCGAGAAGCCGCCAACTTTGGAGGACACTGACGCTTAGACAGGCGACACCGAGCACGATCACGCTGGAAATCCCGATAACGCTGGCGCCAAGACGAAACAAGCCCGGGAAGGCTCCTAAACCAGGTTTCATGTAGGTTAAAACGCACTCACCCTACAAAAGTTCCTGCGTCACCACCGGCGTGGGGCCTTTCCGCCAGCCCCTACCGGCGCGGCAGAAGGACCTAGCGATAATCCCATACTTCTATCAAAGG
>WNFD01008133.1_pt1 | contig 26412 bp, 23 predicted proteins | sample 5400491 | NCBI WGS metagenome assembly WNFD01 (sample SAMN13153343, study PRJNA577476) | soil metagenome | isolation source: 120 cm saprolite under Douglas fir tree site 2 hole 2 replicate 2 | place: USA:California | collected 2015-04-18
CCCGCGGATAAGAGCCAGATCAACCGTCGTCCATGCTTCCTGCCGCCCACATTGGGCACCGATATATCCCAAGTGTCACCTGCCAAGGCGGGACGGATTAACTTGCCTTAGTCTTGACATCACGGACATAAGAGCCCGGTTTTCTCAGGCGAAACCGCAGGATCCCGCCGGGCTGTTCGCTGGCTTCGACGAGGTCGCAGCCAGTGGTCCGGCAGAAATGCTCGAAATCCTTGGTCGCCCCGGGATCGGTCGCCAGGACTTCGAGGATGCCGCCGGCCGGCACCGCCTTCAACGCGCGGCGCGCCTTCAGTACCGGCAGCGGGCACAACAGCCCGGTCGCGTCGAGCGTGCTGTCGGGCGTCGGCGTCCCGCCATCTGCCTCCGCCATCATGCACCTCAAGGGTTGTGGGTGCTGGGCACCTGCCATCGTCAGCTTTCTACCGACCGGGGCGGCGCACGGCAACCCGCCGGGCGGATTTTGCGCGAACCCTGGCACGGGATGACGCAGCCGACTAGGATCGCTGCGCAAACGGTTTAACGAAGATAACGGTCGGAGGAACCATTGGCGTGGCCGATTCCATCCTCCAGGTGAACGGCGCTGCCAATCTCGATCCGGTCGGCACCGGCGATGTGCCACCCGTCGACGCGACGGTCGTGGATGTGTCGAGCGGAGATGCCGGCGCGGCGCTCGTCGTCGGCGATCCCGGTCTTGCGGCAAGCGCGGACGGCGGCGCCCCCGCCGCGACAGCGAGCCCGCTTCCGCCGCCGCGATCGAGTGGCGTCGTCGGCGATGCGGTAAAGCTCAGCGGGTCGCTTGCAGAGGGTGGCCCGGACAACAGCATCGCCGCGGGCAGCGACGCGATCGCGACCCTCGGCTTTGACCGGTTCGCCCCTGCCGATGCGGCGGCGGCATCCGGCGTTACGGTCACGCAGTTCAGCGGGTCGGTCGTCGCGGGTGGCGTTACGGCGGACAGCGCTGAGCCGGCCAGCGCCGATGGCGGGACCGCGGCATCCGGTGGTCCGATCATCGCGGCCGGGCTGGCCGGCGGCGCGGTCGCGGACGCGGTCGTTGGCGGTGGCAGCACCGGCGCGTCGTCCGGCAGTGCGTCCACAGCCTCCGCCGCGACGTCCGGGCTCAATAATTTTGGCACCGGCTTCGACGCGGTCACCAGCGTCGTGGTGAGCGGATCCGGTGGGCTGACCTTCGACATCAGCTTTGACGCCTCGGTGAGCTCGGCGCCATCCGGCTTCGACGCCGGCGTGGAAGCCGCTTTTCAGTATTACGCCGATACGTTCAACGGTTCGGGGGTAACGCTTTATTTCAATGTCGGCTTCGGGGAACTGAGCGGATCGCCGATTGCTTCAGGGGATCTCGGGGAAAGCTTCACGTTTTTTGGAGGACAACAGACGTACTCGACGCTCAGCTCGACAATGAGCGCCCGTGCGACGACCGCAGCGGACAAGGCGGCGGTCGCCAACGACCTGCCGGCGATCGATCCGACCGGTGGGAAGACGTTGGACATGGCCCGGGCTGAAGAGAAGGCGCTGGGCCTCGTCTCCGGCACTGTCGGATCCTTCGCCGATCCCGACGGCGATATCGGGTTCAGCAGCACCGCTTCGTTCGACTACACCTCGGGCCAGACGCCCACCTCGGGCAGCTACTATTTTCTCGGCGTCGTCGAGCACGAAATCTCCGAGGTAATGGGCCGCGACTCCTGGCTTGATTTGAATGGTACGACCGACTATTCGCCGATGGATCTGTTCCGCTTCAGCGGATCGGGTACTGATCAGTTTACCACCGGCAATCCCTCCTATTTCTCGCTCGACGGTGGAAAGACCGATCTTTACCACTGGAACAATTTCACGACCGGCAATTTTGGCGATCTTGGCGACTGGGCCGCAACGAGCCCCTATACCCCCGATTCGTTCAACGACAACAGCAGCTCAGGCGTGATCAACCCGATCACCTCCAGGGACACGACCCTGATGGATGTAATCGGCTGGGAGCGGACAAGTTCGACGATCTATACGGTCAGCTCCGGTCAGACCAGCAAAGGCATCATCATCTATTCCGGCGACCAGGAATTGGTGCAATCCGGCGGCACGGCGAAAGCCACCTACGCCCTCAGCGGCGGTGTCCAAGCGGTCGCCGGCGTGGACAGCGGCGCGACGATTGGCAGCGGCGCCCTGCAGGATGTCTTCGGCAGCGCGAGCGGCGTCGTCCTCGACGGCGGTCTCCAGGTCGTCGAATCCGGCGGCCGCGCGACATCGACCACGATCAGCAGCGGCGGCCGCGAAACCGTGTCTTCGGGCGGCACCGCGAGCGCTCCGACAATCAGCGGCTCGGGTGCGGTGCTGGATCTATCGAGCGGCGCGATCGTCAGCGGCGGGATCACGTTCAGCGGCAGCGGCGGGCAGCTGCGGGTCGGTGACTCGGCGGCGCCGAGCAACACGATCTCCGGTTTCACGGGGGTCGGCGACGTGATCGACCTGACCGGCCTCACCTTCTCCGGCAACACCAGCGTCGGCTTCGACCCGCTGACGGATGTGCTGACGGTCACCGAGGGCGCCAACTCGGCGACGATCCAGCTCGACCTCGAGATCTATGCCGGAATCACCTGGTCGGCGACGCAGGATTCCGGTTCCGGCACAGCCGTGGCGGCGTGCTTCCGGCGTGGCACGCTGATCTGGACCGAACGCGGCGAGGTGCCGGTCGAGGATTTGGCGATCGGCGACGAGGTGGTGATCCTCTCCGGCGAAGCCCGGCCGATCAAGTGGATCGGCCGGCGCGCCTATGACGACCGGTTTGTCGCCGGCAATCGCACGGTGCTGCCGATCCGGATCGAGGCCGGAGCCCTCGATGATGACGTGCCCACGCGCGATCTCTGGATCTCGCCCGAGCACGCGCTCCACATCGACGGCGTGCTGGTGCCCGCCTGCCTGCTCGTCAATGGCGCCACGATCACGCAGGTCGAGCGGACCGAGCGGCTGGAATATTTCCATATCGAGCTCGACCGCCATGCGGTGATCCTGGCCGAGGGCGCGCCGGCCGAGAGCTTCGTCGATTGCGACAACCGCTTCATGTTCCACAACGGCGAGGAGTTTGCCGCGCTCTATCCCGACGACACGCCGGCGCCGTGGGACTTTTGCGCCCTGCGGCTGGACGAGGCTTCGCCCGAGCTGCCGGCGATCCGCGCCGCGCTGCGCGAACGCGCCGAGGCGCTCGGGGATCGCCTTGCCGATGACCCCGATCTGCGCCTGATCATCGATGGGGAGGTCGTCCGGCCGCAAGCGGTCGGCGAGGAGGTCTACAGCTTCACAATCCCGGCCGGGAGCGGCGCGATATGGCTCGCTTCGCGCAGTGCGATCCCGGCGGAGGTGGAGGTGTCATCGCAGGATCGGCGCCGGCTTGGCGTTGCCATCGCGCGGATCATCCTGGCCGAGGCCGATCTGCGCATCGAGATCGGCTACGGCCATCCGGGCCTGCGCGAGGGCTTCCATGATAGTGAAGGCGGTTACCGCTGGACCGACGGCATGGCCCGCCTGCCGGAGGAATTGCTGCGCCCCTTTGCCGCCGACGTTACGATCGGGCTGCACCTGATCAAGCCCGGCTTCCGCTACCCAATCGGGACGCCGGCCGGCGAAGCAGCGCCCGCGCGCCGGCGCCGGTCGCCGAGAGCCCGGCGCTGACCCTCCGTTGCGGGTTCGGCCTCGGGCCTCAATTCCGCGGGGCGTGCTTCGACAGGATGCGCTGCAGGGTGCGGCGGTGCATCTTGAGGCGCCGCGCGGTTTCCGAGACGTTGCGCTCGCACAATTCGAAGATCCGCTGGATATGCTCCCAGCGCACCCGGTCGGCCGACATCGGGTCCTCGGGCGGCTCCGGCGTCTCGCCTTCGCGCGCCAGGAGCGCGCGCTCGACCGCGTCGGCATCGGCCGGTTTCGGCAGGTAATCGAGCGCCCCGGCCTTCACCGCGGCGACCGCGGTCGCGATGTTGCCATAGCCGGTCAGGACGACGATGCGCGCGCCCGGCCGGCGCTCGCGCAAGGCGCTGACGATGTCGAGGCCGCTGCCGTCGCCGAGCCGCAGATCGACGACCGCGAAGGCCGGCGGATGCGCGGTCGCCGCGGCCACCCCCGAGGCGACCCCGTCGGCGGTCGCCACGACAAAGCCGCGCCGCTCCATCGCGCGCGCCAGGCGCTGGCACAGCGGCGCATCGTCGTCGACGATCAGCAGCGAGCGCTCGGATTCAGGGAGCCCATGCAGCGGCGGGGCCTCGGCCTCGGGCCGCTGGGGTCGATCGCTCGCATTCATGCCGGTTGCCTCTCGTTCCCTTCTTGGATTTCGGCCGATCCAACACCCGCCGCCGCGACATCGGGTCGCGGCTGTGCCTCCACATTGGCACGTTCCCAGGAAATGACAACATGGGCGCCGCCTTCGACAAGATTATCGAAGGTTAGTTCCGCGCCGCTGCGCTCCAGGAGGCTTTGCGCGATGAAGATGCCGAGCCCCATATGGTTCGCGGCGCCGGCGCGCGTCGACAGATAAGGTTCGCCCAGCCGGCCGAGCAGATGGGCCGGGAAGCCGGGCCCGTCATCGGCGACTTCGACCGCAACGGTGGTCTTGTCCCAATGGATCGCGACGCTGACCTCGCTGCGGGCGAACTGCACGGCGTTCTGAATGAGGTTGTTGAGGCCATGCATGATCTCGGGGCTGCGGCGGACGAGCGGCTCGGCGTCGGCCGGTTCGCCGGTCGTCGCGAAGATCAGCCGGACGCGCGGGTCGTGGTAGAGCGCGCCGGCGGCCTCGACCAGCGCCGAGATCGGAAGGCGCGTGTAGGGCGAGGCGCCTTCCTCGTCGGGATGATGCGCCAGCTCCGCGAGGATCTGGCGGCAGCGTTCCGACTGGCTCAATAAGAGGTGAGCATCCTCGCTGTGCGGCGAATCGGCGGGGAGGTCGCGCACCAGCTCCTTGGCGACGACCGCGATCGTCGCGAGCGGGCTGCCCAGTTCGTGCGCCGCCGCCGCGGCCAGCGCGCCGACCGCGGAGACCCGCTGCTCGCGGGCCAGCGCCAGCTGAGTCGCGGCCACCGCGTCGCGCAATCGCCGCGCCTCCTCGGCGACGCTCCAGGTGTAGCCGCCGATAAACACGGTGGCGAGCACCAGCGCCGTCCACAGGCCGAGCACCAGTTCGGGCGGGAACACCAGCGGTATGCCGCGCCACGGCAACGCGACGTGCCACAGCGCCAACAGCGTGATGATGGCGATCGCGAACACCGCCAGCGCGATCACCGCGCGCAGCGACAGGATCGTCGCCGCCACGGTCACCGGCGCCAGGATCAGGATCGCGAACGGGTTCTGCAACCCGCCGGTGAGGTAGAGCAAGAGCCCGAGTTGCAGGAGGTCGTAGCCGAGGAAAAAGGCGGCTTCGCGCTCGCCGAGCCGGGTCGCGACGCGGCGGAAGAGGGTGACGAACAGGTTGAGCGCCACCGAGCAGCCGACGACAAAAAAGGCGGCCAGCAAGGGTACACGGAAATCGAAGGCGAAATGCACGACGAGCAAGGCCACCGCCTGCCCGGCGATCGCCACCCAGCGGATCAGCACCAGCCGGCGCAGGCTGATCCGGTCAAAGGTCGCCCGTTGCTCGGGCAGTGCGGTCAGGGTTGCGATGCTCACCGGATGGGTCTCCCTCTTCGCTCCGTCATGCCGTGCGCCTTCAGCCCACGGGCTCGTCCCGTGGGGAAAGCGGGCATCCAGAGCCAAGCACTGAGATTGTAACCCTGGATTCCCGCTTGCGCGGGAATCACGGGATTAGACCGCGACAATCACCTCAAATGGCGCAGCCCTGGCCGGCGCGTCCTGGCCGTTTGCATACCAATGCGCCATATAGGGGCGATGTCTGAGCCCGTCATCCTGGTCGACGATCTCGTCAAGCGTTATGGCCAGACCGTCGCGGTCGACGGGATCGGCTTCGCGGTCGAGCGCGGCGTTACCGCGGCGCTGCTCGGCGGCAACGGCGCCGGCAAGACCACGACCTTGTCGATCCTCCTCGGCCTCCTTTTGCCGAGTTCCGGCACGGTCCACGTCTTCGGCGAGGATGTCCTGCGGCATCGCTATCGGGTGCTGCCCAGGATGAATTTTTCCTCGCCCTATGTCGACCTGCCGCACCGGCTGACGGTCCGCCAGAACCTCTCGATCTACGCCCGGCTCTACGGCCTCCAGCGGCGCGAGGAACGCATCGAGCAGCTTGCCCGCGACCTCAAGATCGTACCCTTCCTCGATCGTCCGGCCGGCAAGGTGTCGGCCGGGCAGAAGACCCGGGTCGCCCTCGCCAAGGCGCTGTTGAACGAGCCCGAGCTGCTCCTCCTCGACGAGCCGACCGCCTCGCTCGACCCCGACAGCGGCGATTGGGTGCGCGCCTATCTCGAGGACTACCGCGACCGCACCGGCGCCACGATCCTCCTCGCCTCGCACAACATGGCCGAGGTCGAGCGGCTATGCTCGCAGGTGATGATGATGAAGGAGGGCCGCATCGTCGACCGCGGCAGCCCCGACGAGCTGATCGACCGCTACGGCCGCACCAATCTCGAAGAGGTGTTTCTGCAGATCGCCCGCGGCAGGCGGGCGCTGGAGCCTGCCCTATGACCAGCCCGGCGCTGCGGCGTTTCGGCGAAGCCGCGTTCTCGCCGGCACGGGTGTGGGCGATGCTGCTGCGCTACCTCTACATCCTGCGCAGCTCGTGGCCGCGCACGCTCGAGCTGTTGTACTGGCCGACCTTGCAGATGCTGATCTGGGGGTTCATGAGCCAGTTCCTGCGTGGGAACAGCAGCTATGTCGCGCAGGCCTTCGGCGTGCTGCTCGGCGCGGTGATGCTGTGGGACCTCCTCTTCCGCAGCCAGCTCGGCCTGTCGATCTCGTTTCTCGAAGAGATGTGGGCGCGCAACCTCGGCCAGCTCTTCGTGACGCCGCTGCGGCCTTATGAGTGGCTGATCTCGCTATTAGCGATGAGCGTCATCCGGGTCACGATCGGGGTCGTGCCGGCGGCGCTGTTGGCGATCCCCCTCTACAATTATTCGATCTTCGACCTGGGGCTGCCGCTGGTCGCCTTCCTGATCGTGCTGATGGGAATGGGCTGGTCCCTCGGCCTGGCGATCTGCGGCGCCATCCTGCGCCACGGCATGGGCGCAGAGAGCATGGCCTGGACCGTCATTTTCGCGCTCGCACCGCTGAGCTGCATCTACTACCCGGTGACGACCCTGCCGGCCTGGCTGCGCCCCCTCGCCTGGGCGCTGCCCTCGACCTACATCTTCGAGGGCATGCGCGCGGTGCTGTTCGGGCAAACCTTCCGCACCGATTATCTGCTCAGCGCGCTGGCCCTCGACCTGGTCTACCTGGCCCTCGGCGCCACGGTTTTCTTCATCGCCTTCCGCGACGCCCGCCGCCGCGGCGCGCTGTTGCAGATGGGGGAATAGACGCTTGATTGAACCATATTCCTGGACGGAGATCATGGGTCAAAAGCAAGCCCTTCGACCGGGCTAATCTCCGAGCACGTCGACGCCGACTTCCCGTGCCGCCCTGAGCATCGCGTTATCCCCTGTCGCGAGAATTTGTCGGCTGCGGAGCGCCAATTCGAGGTAGGCGGCATCGTAGACAGTCAGGTCGTGTGCGCGCGAAAGCTCGACTGTCGCGCCCCACGCGTGGCGGTCGGTCTCGCTGTCGACGGTAATCCGCAGGCGGCCGAGGCGGCGGAGAGACCTTGCCGCATATCCCTCGTCGCAGCGCCCGCGACGCACGGCGTTCCGGAGCACATTCGCAACCTCCAGGCGCCAAATCGACGGCACCAATGCCCCTTCCGCTGCAACTCTGCGCAACACGGCCTGCGGCAGGTCGGTGCGCTCGTCGCGAAACAGCCAGGCGATTGTCATCGAGGCATCGACGACGAGGCTCACTCGCGCCGTCCGTCGTCGAGCAATTCGCGGATCGTCGCGTCGCCGAGCGAATGGCGGCGGCTCTCCTCGATGATCTCCTCGGCCGCCACCTGCGCCTCGGCCGCGGCATCGGCATCGGGCCGTCGGATCACGATATCGCCATCGCGCGCCTCGATCTCGACCCGCTCACCATCGCTGAGGCCGGCCGCCCTCGCAATGTCGAAAGGAAAGCGGATCGCCAGATTTTTCCCCCATTTCCCGACGGTCGCGTAAGCCATACAAGCCCCCTACCTGTTGAGATATCCTGGCATATCCCAACGGGGCTGGCAAGGCCGACCGGATTGTTTCGGTCCTCCGAATGTTTCTACGGGAGTGATGGCGCATGGGCGCCGCTCCTTGGGGCCGGAGGCATCGGTGAGAATTGCTGCGATTGTTGTGCTGACCCTGCTGTCTCTGCCGGTCCAGGCGCAGACCTCAAGCCCGCAGAGCGTCTGTCGCGGCGTGTATTTGCTCGGTGAGAAGGTACCGGCCGGTTGCCAGGTGGTACGCAGGGGCGGGTCGCCGGAATACCAGCAGTGGGGCGACGGGCACGGCACGAATTCGGTGACGCCTCCGCCGGACTATCGCCGACCGTCCGATTACGGGCTCTACCATTTTGGCGGGCACAACGCCCTCTATGGGCTCGGGCGTTAATCCGTAATCGGCTGAGGCATCTCTGCGAGCGTGTCGCAAAACACGATGGTTGTCGTTGATTTATGCATTGACAAATTGAAATAATTATTATATAAATACGATGTCGTTTGACTTGGCACCAAACGGCTGCGATTCCGTTGGATGAGGGGCGTTGAAATGGATTTTCCATCTGTGGCGGATTTACCGCTGTTATTTTTGCCAATTTTCCTTAAAACCTGAGGAATCGCGCCGCTCTCGTGCGCGGTTTGCTGTATTTTTCCTGTATTTATCAGCGAGAGCAGCAAATCGGCACGCCGGCTGTGCTTGATGCGAGGTCGTAACTCGCTATGGCGCCCGCGCTTTCAGCTTTATTGCGAGGCACGCAACGGCGCCCCTTTATGCGCTCGGGCCGCTGATACCGGCGTCGGCAAAAGTCGCCATGCCGGTGTGGCACGCGACGGCCGCCTGCAGCAGCGCCAGGGCCAGGGTCGCGCCCGAGGCTTCGCCGAGCCGCATGCCGAGATCGAGCAGCGGCCGCTGGCCGATCCGTTCGAGGAGGCGGCGATGGCCGGGCTCGGCCGAGACGTGACCGGCGATGCAATGGTCGAGCGCCCTCGGGTCGGCGGCGTAGAGCACCGCGGCGGCGGCGCCCGAGCAGAAGCCGTCGAGCACGACCGGGACCCGCCCGATGCGCGCCGCCAGGATCGCCCCGACCATCGCGGCAAATTCGAGCCCGCCGAGCCGGCGCAGCGTCTCGAACGGGTCGCCGGCATCTCGGTGGCGGGCGACCGCGGCGGCGACAACCGCGCGCTTGTTTTCCAGCGCCGCCCCGACGATTCCGGTGCCGGGCCCGGTCCACTCGGCCGCCTCGCCGCCGAAGAGCGCCAGGCACAGCGCCGCCGCGACCGTCGTGTTGGCGATCCCCATCTCGCCGATTGCCAGCGCGTCGATCCGGGGCTCGACCGCCATCATGCCGTAGGCGATGGCGCGCGCGCATTCCTCCTCGCTCATCGCCGGGCCGTCGACGATATCGCCGGTCGGGGTGTCGAGGCTCATCTCATAGACCCTGAGATCGGCGTCGATGACCCGGCACAGCTGGTTGACCGCCGCTCCGCCGGCGATGAAGTTCTGTACCATCTGCGCGGTCACCGCGGCGGGATAGGCCGAGACGCCGCGCGCAGCGACGCCGTGATTGCCGGCGAACACGATCGTGCGCGGATGGTCGATCCGCGGCGGGTGGCGCCCTTGCCAGGTGGCGAGCCAGGCCGTCAGCTCCTCGAGCCGGCCGAGCGCCCCGGCGGGCTTGGTCAGCTGAGCTTCGCGGGTCGCCGTCGCGCCGCCGGCGTCGAGATCGGGCCCGGGTAGATGCGTGAAGAGGGCACGGATCTCGTCGAGGCTGGCGGCCGACTCGGGCATCACGCCGCCCGGGCGCGATGGTCGGCCAGCACCTGGGCGATCACCCGGGTGATCCGCCTGGCCGTGGGTAAATGCAGGAATTCGTTAGGCCCATGCGCGTTGGAATGCGGCCCGAGCACGCCGGTTACGACAAATTGCGCCGCCGGAAACCGCTCGCCGAGCATCGCCATGAACGGGATGCTGCCGCCCTCGCCCATATAAGCGGGCGGCGCGCCGAACGCCGCCTCGGACGCGCGCGCCAGCGAGACGGCGAGCCAGGGCGCCACCGCCGGTGCGTTCCACCCGGCCGAGGCGGCCTGCGGCGTGAAGACGACCCGTGCCCGCCTCGGCATCGAGTGTCGGCGGCAGGCGCAGGCTCAGCTTGGCGCTGGTATGGGGCAACAGCACATTGCCGGCATCGCCCGGCGGCGGGAGCCCGTCGATGCCGATAACCGCCAGCTCTGGCCGCCAGGTGCGGTTGAGCACCAGCTCGGTCAGATCGTCCGACATCGGCCTGGTGCCCGGCACGAACGGGAATTTCGTATAAACCGCGTCGCCGAGCGCGGCCGCGGCGCGCTTCGCCTGGTCGAGCCGCTCGGCCGGGATCTGGGCATAGAGCGAATTGGGGATCACTGCGCCGTTTGCCTCGTCTTCGAGGCGCGACAAGAGCTGCCGCAGGATGCGGAAGCTCGACGGCACGACCCCCGACGCATCGCCCGAATGGACGCCTTCTTCGAGCACCTCGACCCTCAAGGTGCCGGCGGCGATGCCGCGCAACGAGGTTGTCATCCAAAGCTGCTCATAGTTCCCGCATCCGGAATCGAGGCAGATCACCAGCGAGGGACGGCCGATCCGCTCGGCGAGGTGATCGATGTAATAGGGCAGGTCATAGCTGCCGGACTCTTCGCAGGCTTCGATGACGATGACGCAGCGCGCATGCGGCACCCCCTGCTCGCGCAACGCCGCCAGGGCGGTCAGCGCGCCAAACATCGCATAGCCGTCATCGGCGCCGCCGCGGCCATAAAGCTTGTCGCCGTCGAGAAGCGGGGTCCACGGCCCAAAACCTTCCGCCCAGCCGACCATCTCGGGCTGCTTGTCGAGGTGGCCGTATAGCAGCACCTTGTCGTCATTAGCCCCGGGGCCGACGCCCGGCACCTCGATCAGCATCAACGGCGTGCGCCCGGGCAGGCGGACGATCTCGAGCGTCGCGCCCGTCGATAGGGCGACCCGCTCGCGCGCCCAGCCTTCGAACAGCCGGACCGCCTCGTCCATATAGCCGTGCGCCGCCCAATCCGCGTCGAACGCCGGCGATTTATTGGGGATCTTGATATATTCGACGAGGGTCGGGACGATCGAATCGCCCCAGCACTGATCGACGAAATTCCCGAGCTTCTTGGCATCCAGCATGCGACCGGTCCCCGAATCTATGCCGGCGCATGCTATCACCGGCGCGGGGCCCGGGCCACGCGCCCGGTGACAGAGAAGCGATGACAGGGGGCTTCGATACGCTCTGGACAGATCCATCCGTCGTTCTGATTGTGCTCGGCGCCGTTGCTGGCGGGCTCGTGCAGGGCCTGTCGGGGTTTGCTTTCGGTCTCATCGCGATGGCGTTCTGGGCCTGGGCGGTGCCGGCGCAATTGGCCGGTCCGATGGTCGTGTTCGGCTCGCTGCTCGGCCAGCTTTTGGCGCTCCACACGGTACGCCACACGCTGGCGCTCGGTCTCGTGGCGCCGTTCATCGTCGGGGGCGTCATCGGCGTGCCGATCGGCGCGGCGCTGCTGCCCTATGTCGACCAGGACACGTTCAAAATCTCGATCGGCGTGTTGCTGACGCTATGGAGCCTGGGCATGCTGCTGGCCCGCGAGCTGCGGCCGATCAGCCGTGGCGGGCGGCTCGCCGATGCAGTTGCCGGCTGGATCGGCGGCGCGATGGGCGGGCTCGCCGGGTTGAGCGGGCCGGCGCCAATCCTGTGGTGCACGTTGCGCGGCTGGGACCGGGACATTCAGCGTGCGGTGTTCCAGTCGTTCAACCTGACCATGGCCGCGCTGACGATGACGGTCTATCTCGGCCTCGGGCTGATCGGCGGCGAGGCATTGCGCGCCTTTGCGCTGATCGCGCCGGCGCTCTTGATCCCGACTTTGCTGGGTACGCGCCTCTACCGCAGGTTCAGTGTCCAAGCTTTTCGCCAGCTGGTTCTGTTGCTGTTGCTGGTCTCCGGGATCATGCTGCTCGTTGGATCGGTGCCGCAGCTGCTCGGACATTGATCCGCGGGAGCGGCCGATGATCCTCGTCTTCGGTTCGATCAATATCGATGTGTTGGTGCCAGTGCCACTGCTGCCGCGCCCGGGCGAGACCGTGCTCGGCGGCGACTACGCGCTGCTGCCCGGCGGCAAGGGCGCCAACCAGGCGCTCGCAGCACGCCGCGCCGGGGCGGCGGTCATGCTGGCCAGCGCGGTCGGCGATGATTCCTTTGCCGACCTGGCGCTTCAATCGTTGCGCCGCGACGGCATGGATCTCAGCCTGGTGAGGCGCGTCGATCGGCCGACCGGCTGCGCCGCGATCATGGTCGGCGCGAGCGGGGAGAACATGATTGCGGTGGCGTCGGGTGCCAATATGGCCGTCGCCGCGGCAAGCGTTCCCGATTCGATGCTCGGCCCCGAGACGGTCGTGGTGTGCCAGATGGAAGTGCCGGCGGCGCAGAACTGGGCGCTCATTCGACGCGCCCGCGCCGCCGGTGCCCGCACCGTACTGAACCTGGCGCCGGCCGCGCCGATAGAGCCCTCGGTATTTGCCGAGATCGACATTCTCGTCGCCAATCAGGGCGAGGCAGCATCCCTCGGCGCCGACCCGGCGGGGCTCGCGCGCCGCCTGCGGCAGGCTCTCATCGTGACAGGCGGCGCCGCGGGGTCGACCGCCTTTCTCGCCGATGGCGGGCGTGTCGACACTCCGTCGCTGGCGATCGATCCGATTGACACGACGGGCGCCGGCGACACCTTTGTCGGGGTGCTGGCGGCAGGGCTCGATCGCCGGCTCGCGCTGACCGCGGCGTTGCGCCAGGCCAGCGCCGCCGCCGGGCTCGCCTGCCTCGCGCACGGCGCGCAAGCCGCGATGCCCGACCGTGCCGCGATCGAGGCCGCCGTCGTCCGCCTGTCGGGTTGAACGCCCGCCCCTCTCGCTGTTCCTTTTTCCGCCGCGGCTGATAACATCGCCCCGATTGGAGTGCCTGCGGCCTGCGCCAGCCGCCAAGAGAGCACGCTGAACGGGAGGGGACCGATGACGACAGCCGAGATTTCCCCCGCCGGCCTAACCGACGCCGAGCACAGCGCGCAACTGCGCCGCGCCGTGATCGCCAGCACGGTCGGAACGGTAATCGAGGCCTATGATTTCCTGCTCTACGGTCTGGTGGCGCCGCTCGCCTTCGGGAAATTGTACTTCCCGGGATCCGATCCGCTGGTCGGCACCTTGCAGGCCTTCGCGATCTACGCCGTCGGTTTTGCCATCCGTCCAGTAGGCGCCGCGATTTTCGGCCATTACGGCGACCGCATCGGCCGCAAGGCGACGCTGATCACGACGTTGCTGCTGACCGGCCTTGCTACCTTCGCCGTGGGTTTTGTGCCCAGCTACGCGACGATCGGCATCTGGGGCGCGGTCATTCTGACTCTGCTGCGCTTGATCCAGGGCATCGGTGTCGGCGGCGAATGGGGCGGCGCGGTGCTGCTGTCGATGGAATGGGCGCGGACCAGTGCGCATCGCGGCTTTATCGCCTCGTGGCCGCAATGGGGAGGCCCGGCCGGATTGTTTCTGGCGAATCTGGCGGTGCTCGCTTTCAGCGCGATTTCCGGCGATCAATTCCTCGACTGGGGATGGCGCGTGCCGTTTTGGCTGTCGATCATCATGGTCGGGATCGGCCTCTGGATTCGCCTCGGCATCCTCGAGACACCCGTTTTCCAACGCGTCATCGCCGAAGAGCGAGTGGCGCGCGCCCCGGTCCTTGAGGTGATCAGACGGCAGCCAAAAGAGATCATCCTGACGGCGCTGCTACGGACCGGCCAGCAATCGCCGTTCTACATCTTCACAGCCTTCGTCTTCACCTATGGGACGACGGTGCTGCACAGCTCGCGCGATCTGCTGCTGACCGCGCTATTGGTCGCCACCGCTATATCGTCGGTGACGATCCCGATCTTTGGGCATCTGTCGGATCGCATCGGGCGCAAGCGGATCACCCTGATCGGCGCCGCAGCGATGGGGGTGTGGGGCTTCGTCTATTTCGCACTGCTGAACACCGCGATCCCCGGCTGGATATTCCTGGCGATCGCATTGTCGCTGATCGCGCACGACATGATGTGGGGACCGCAGGGGGCATTGATTGCCGAATGCTTCACGCCGCGGCTGCGCTACAGCGGCTTCTCGCTCGGCTTCCATCTCGCCTCGATCACCGCCGGCGGCCCGGCGCCGCTGATTGCGACGGCGTTGCTCGCCGCGACCGGGTCCGGCTATGCGATCGCGTTCTACATCCTGGTTTGCGTCATCATCACCATCGCGTCGACGATCTTCCTGCCTGATCACACCAATCGCGACATCTCGCAGGAGGCGGCCTACGGCGCCGCGGCCGAGCGGGCTGCCGGCACCTGAGCATCGGCGGCACGGCGGTGCGTTATTTCTGATTGGGCGACCAATACTCGCCGAACTCGGCGAGCACATCGAGATAGAGCCGGCGCTTGAACGGCACGATCAGGTCGGGCAGCCGCCCGGGCATGACCCATTCCCAGGCGTCGAATTCGGGATGCTCGGTGGCGGCCGGATCGATATCGGCATCCGCGCCGGTGAATCGCATCGCGAACCATTTCTGCCGCTGGCCGCGGTAGCGCCCGCCCCACATGCCGCCGAACTGTTTCCACAGCTCTTCAGGCACGTCGTATTGCAGCCAGCCCCGGCTTTCGGCGAGGATCTCGGCCTTGTCGGTACCGACCTCTTCCTTCACCTCGCGGATCGCCGCCTGGCGCGGGGTCTCGCCCGGATCGATGCCGCCCTGCGGCATCTGCCAAGCCGCCAGCCCGGCCGGCATGTCAATGCGGCGGCCGACGAAGACGTTGCCCTCAGGGTTGAGCAGCATGATCCCGACCGCCGGGCGATAGAGCGCCGGCTCGCTGTCGGGCGGCATCACGAAGGCAATCTGGAGCTGGGGTGGTGGCCGACAGTCAATTCACGACGCGGCCGTTGAATAGCGCGATGCCGCGCAGCATGTCGACCGCTCGGGCGAGCTGATAATCATCGGCGGTCCCCATGATCGAAGGGTCGACCGAGCTCTGCTCGGCCGCACTCTCGCTCTTGTCGTCCTTCTTATCGGCCGCTGCCGCGCTCTTGTCGTCCTTCTTGTCGGCCGACGGGCGCTCGATCTTGGCGGCCTCGACGACGATGTCCGGATTGATGCCCTTGGCCTGGATCGAGCGGCCCGAGGGCGTGTAATAGCGGGCGGTGGTCAGCCGCATCGCGCCATGCCCGGCGAGCGGGATGATCGTCTGCACCGAGCCTTTGCCGAAGGAGCGCGTGCCGATCAGGATCGCGCGATGGTGGTCCTGCAGGGCGCCGGCCACGATCTCGCTGGCCGAGGCCGAGCCGCCATTGATCAGTACCGCCACCGGCAGACCGCTGGTTGGCTTGGCGCCGGGGCGGGCGTTATAGCGCTGCGCGTCATCCGAACGACGGCCCCGGGTCGACACGATCTCGCCCTTGTCGAGAAACGCGTCGGAGACCGCCACCGCCTGATCGAGCAGCCCGCCCGGGTTGTTGCGAAGGTCGAGGATCACCCCGATCAGCTTGTTGTCGGCCTGCTGCTTGAGGTTCTTCATCGCGTTGGCGAGGCCGACATCGGTCTGCTCGTTGAACGAGGTGATCCGGATGTAGCCGATGTTCTTGCTCTCGACATGCGAGCGGACCGACTGAATCTTGATGTTGGCGCGGGTGAGCTTCACGTCGAACGGCTCGCGCCCCTCGCGCCGGATCGTCAGGGTGATGTCGGTATTGATCAGCCCCCGCATCTTCTCGACCGCTTCGGGCAGCGTGAGACCCTGTACCGGGGTGTTGTCGATATGGGTGATCAGGTCGCCGGGCTTGAGGCCGGCATGCGCCGCCGGCGTATCGTCGATCGGCGAGACCACCTTGACGAGCCCGTTCTCCATCGACACTTCGATCCCCAGCCCGCCGAACTCACCGCGAGTCTGGACCTTCATGTCGTTGAAGTTCTTGGCATTGAGGTAGTTGGAATGGGGGTCGAGCGCGGTCAGCATGCCGTTGATCGCGCCCTCGATCAGCGTCTCGTCGCTGACATCGTCGACATAATCCGCCCGCACGAGCTCGAAAACGTCGCCGAACAGGTCGAGCTGCTTATACGAATCCGGGTTGTTCGACGGAGCGGCGCCAACATCCTGGTGCAACGTAAACAGAAAGACCGCTCCGGCAGCCGCCGCGATCAGCCCCAATCGCTTCATTCACGTACCCTTTGGTCCCCGCTTGGTTCGTTGCGCTCCGCGGCGCCAGGCGCCAGCCACGGTTGGGGGTCGACCGGGCGGCCGTCGCGGAGCAACTCGAAATAGAGCGCGCCGCCGAAACCCTCCGGCAAGGCGCCCATCGGCTCGCCGGCCAAAACCCATTGATCGGCCTTCAGGTCGATCCGTTCCAAGCCGGCCAGCAGCGAATGATACAGGCCGCCATGTCGGATGATCAAGACGAGCCCGAGATTGCGGAACGGTCCGGCATAAATGACCCTGCCATCGAACGGCGCGACGGCGACCGCGCCCGGGAGTGCGGCAAGGCCGAGACCCTGGTTCGCCGTCGCCCCAGCCTCGATTGCAGCGTCGTCGGCGCCGGAGCGTCGGGCGATCGTGCCGGCGACCGGCATTACCAGGCCGGAATGCGGCGGATCGAAGGCGTGCAGCTGATGCGGCCGGGTCGGGTCGACGGCTTCTGCGGTCAGCGCGCTGGCTTTGTCCTTGGGGAGCGCCGCCCGGGCGCGGTCAAGCACCTCCTTGTCGCGGCGCTCCGTGGCGGCATTGCTTCGCTTGATCAAATCGCCGATATCGCTCGCCTCATGCCCAAGCTTGGCAATTCGTGCCGCGCCGGCGCCGGCGCTGTCCTCCGGCAGGGTGCCAAGGGTCAGCGCGAGCCGGCGAGCGGTCAGCTCGGCGAGCTGACCACGATCCCCTCCGCGCGCTTGAAGCGCCCTCGCCAGCTCGCCTTTTCTGCCGGCGATCTGCTGGCGCAGCACCGCGATCCGCTCGATTTCACCCACCAGCGCCTGCGCTTCGGCCCGCAACCCAGGGAGCGTGCCTTGCAGCAACATCTCGCCGCGGATGCGCTCGATTGCCGCCACGGGAGCAAGGGCGGTCCGCTCCGGCGGATCGCGCGCGAGATAGGCGAGCATGCCGAGCAGGCGTGCCTGCTGGGCACGGCTCTCATCGAGGCCGCGCTGTCGCCCCTCCGCATCGCGGCCGAGGAGGGCGATGGTGTGCTCGATCCCGGCGATTGCCTGCTCGTGCTGCTGCGCGTCGCGCGCGGCGGCGATGCATTCCTGACGCACCGCGTCGAGCTCGCCCACGGTACTTGGCGTCGCCCCGATCACTGGAACGGCGGCGACCAGTACCGCAAGGGCCGCCCCGGCGGCCAACAGCGCCGCGTCACTCAGCCGCACGCCTCTGATCCGAGGCGATCAGCGAATGCCCGGTCATTGCTGCAGGCTTGGGCAGGCCGAGGATATCGAGCAGGGTCGGCGCGACATCGGCGAGCCGCCCGTTATCGACCCGCGCGACCGCACCGGGCGGGTTCACGATGATGAACGGCACCGGGTTCAGCGTATGCGCGGTATGCGGCTCGCCGGTCTGCGGGTCGCGCATCACCTCGGCGTTGCCGTGGTCGGCGGTGATGACGAGGGTGCCGCCGGCTTTTTCGACCGCTTCGTCCAGCCGGCCAAGGCAGCGGTCGACCGTCTCGACGGCCTCGATCGCGGCGTCGATATGCCCGGTATGCCCGACCATGTCGGTGTTGGCGTAATTGAGCACGACGACATCGAAGCGGCCGGAACCGATCGCCGCGACCACTTTGTCGGTCACCTCGGGGGCCGACATTTCGGGCTGCAAATCATAGGTCGCGACCTTCGGCGAGGGCACGAGAATCCGTTCCTCGCCGGGAAACACGGTTTCCCGCCCGCCATTGAAGAAAAACGTCACATGCGCGTATTTCTCGGTCTCGGCGATGCGCAGCTGTTTCATGCCGGCATCGGCGACGATCTCCCCGAAGGTGTCATGGAGGTCTTCCGGTGTGAACAGCGTGCAGAGAAACGGGTTCAGCTCCTCCGAATACTCGACGAGGCCTACCGCGGCTGCGAAGGCGATGCGTTTGGCACGGGTGAAGCCGGCAAACTCCGGGTCGAGCAGCGCGCCGGCGATCTCGCGGATGCGATCGGCGCGAAAATTGGCGAACAGCACGCCGTCGCCGTCGCGCATCCCGCGGTAGTCGTCGATCGCCGTCGGCAGCACGAACTCGTCGCTCTCGCCGCGCGCATAGGCGGCCTCGACCGCCTTCACCATATCGGCGGCATGTTCGCCGTCGCCGGCGGTCAGCCCGCGATAGGCCTTCTCGACCCGGTCCCAGCGTTTGTCACGGTCCATCGCGTAATAGCGGCCGGACACTGTTGCGATGCGGAGATCGCCATACCCGGCAACATCGGCCTCGAACTGCTTCAGATCCCCGATCGCCGATTTGGGCGGCGTGTCGCGCCCGTCCAGGAAGGCGTGCACCGCGACCGGCAGGCCTGCATCGCCGAGGATGGCGGTGAGTGCGGCGACCTGATGCTGATGCGAATGCACTCCGCCCGGCGATATGAGCCCCATGACATGCGCGGTGCTTTGGCGCGCCTTGACCTTGGCGATGAAGTCCTGCAGCGCCGGTATTCCGGCGAGCTTGCCCTCGGCGATCGCCCGATCGATACGCGGCAGATCCTGCATCACGACACGGCCGGCGCCGAGATTGGTATGCCCGACCTCGGAATTGCCCATCTGCCCGTCGGGCAGCCCGACATAGTGCTCGCTCGCGTCGAGCTGGGCATGCGGCCATCGCTGCATCAGCGCGTGCCAGACCGGCGTTTTGGCGCGCGCGATCGCATTGTCGTCGCCGTTCGGGCGCTCGCCCCAGCCGTCGAGAATGCAACGCGAACGCGGCGTCATCGCGGTAGTGCCGCCCGCCGGCGCGCGGCAAATTCCCTGCCGGCAGGGAATTTTTCGCGAAAATCACTGCAACGCATTGAAAACACGAAATTCCATCGAACCGAGCAGGGAATTCTTGCCGCTCTGGCAGGGAATTTTTCGCGTTGGGCAGGGAATTTTGCGCATCGAGCAGGGAATTTCCGGGATTTTTCGGAAAGCTAATTATCAAATTAGTGATCTAACACAAATGGATAGCAACAGCGCTTCTGTCAATCCCGGCGGTCCGGCGATCCGCTCATTCGATCACCTCGTCGGCGCGCTGGAGGATCGATTGCGACACTGTGAGACCGAGCGCCTTCGCGGTCTTGAGGTTGACGATCAACGAGTATTTCGTTGGGTATTGAACGGGGAGATCGGCCGGGCTGGCGCCCTTGATGATGCGGTCGATGTAGGATGCCGCCTGCGCGTACACCTCGACTGAATCGTACTAGTAGGACATCAGGGCGCCGGCTCTGGGAAAAAGATCGCCCGCGCCGATTAGGGGCAAACTGTGACGGGCCGCGGCGGCGATGATTGCATCGCGGTGTGTCACGTTAAAACTGTCCGGCAAACAGATCAGGCCGCCTCCCGGCTCGCGCGCGTGGGCGGCGATGGCTGCTTCCATCGCCGCATCGGCGTGCACCGGAGCAAGCGTTACCGTCACCCCGAAGGAGCGCGCGGCCTCGATCTCGCGGTCGAACGATGGAGCGAGAGCAGTGTCCGGGTTGAAGATCACCGCTACCCGCGTGACACCTGGCGCGACTTCCTTGAGCAATTGAAGCCATTTTCCGATGATCGGCGCGTCGTAGGAGCTGAACCCGGTGAGGTTGCCGCCGGGTCGCGCGAGGCTCCGAACAACGCCCTGCCCGACGGGGTCGGGCTGGAGTACGAAAACGATCGGTATCGTCTGCGTCTGCTGGCGCATCGCCGCGACCGCCGGCGCGTTGCTTGCCAGAATTGCGTCCGGCATCAGGCCGACCAGTTCTGCCGCATAGGTCTTAAAGAGAGTTGGATCGCCCGCGGCGAAGCGATAGTCGATCCGGATATTCTTGCCCTCGGCCCAACCAAAACGCCCCAGCGCTTGCGCAAAGGCCGCGACAAAGGCCTGAGCCCTCGGGTCGTTCTCGGGGTAAGCGATCACCACCCCGACACGGCGAACCCGCTCGGGCTGCTGCGCAAGAACGGCGAACGGCCACGCGGTTGCCGAGCCGCCGAGAAGCGTGATGAACTTGCGGCGCCTCATGCCCCGGCCCTCGATCAGGCGGCGAAGATGCACGAGCGGGCGCGGGCGGGAGATCATGGGAGCCTCGACGGTGCCTCGATGGCCCGCTGATCGACCTTATACTCGAAAGCGCGGCGCCTCACGCACGCCCAACTCCGCTGCTGCTTTGGCGTTGCGTCCCGCGTGGCGCAAGGAACGATGGCGCACCATATAGAAGCCGGCAATCGCGCTTGCCTTCGACGACAGCAGCAGCATCGGGCCGCTGCGCTGCGTCGGTCAGGATCGCCGATTGAGGAATGCACGCATGAAATGGTCGAAATGGTCGATTGCTACCGGCGACTCGGGTGATTTCCTTCCGATCATGATCGGCTGCATCTTTGTGTTTCTTTCGCTGCCGGCATTCGTTCTGCTGCTGGTGATGCCGGATCGGAACTCGGGAGAGATCGGAATACCATTGCTTATTTGGCTCGGGGCTGGGATCATTATCGGTACGGTTTTTATCGTCTTCGGTTTGCGGATCCTGTCATTCCCGGGATCGCTGTTGTACCGCATAACGCGGGGCCGGATTTTTACGAAATAAAGCCTACTCGGCGTCGGGCTGCTTGGCCGGGTGGGCGTCGGCAAAGGCCGGGATCGCCATCGCGCTTTCGTAGACCCGCACGACCCGTGGATAGGGCGTCAGGTCGACGCCAAAATTCTTGGCCGGGGTCACCTGGGTCACCACTCCGATATCGGCGATCGTCGGCTGCTCGCCGTGGCAAAAGCGGCCGCTCTCGGGGTGCTCGGACAACAGCGTCTCCATCGCCGCGAGCCCGGCGCCGAGCCAATGGCCGATCCAGCCCGAGAGCTGCTCGTGGCTGAGCCCTAGATCGTCGGTCAGGTAATGACGGATGCGCGGGACGATCAGCGGATGGGCGTCGGCGATGTTGATCAGCGCCAGCCCGCGCACCCACGCGCGCGCCGCGATGTCGGGCGGCAGGAGGGGAGGTTCGGGGTATTTCTCCTCGAGGTATTCGAGGATCGCGAGCGACTGGAACAGCCTCGCCCCGCCATCGATCAAGGTCGGCACCACCATCTGCGGATTGACCGCGCGGTACTGCGGCGCGAACTGATCGCCGCGCTCCAGATGGAGGAACACATCGTCGCGCTTGAGCCCCTTCAGGTTGAGCGCGATGCGCACGCGGAAACTCGCCTGCGAGCGGTAATAGGTATAAAGCTGCACTGATACCTCCCCGAGCGTCTGTTCCAAACGAGATTGTTATCCTATCAAGCATAATCGTCACCCCCGCGAAAGCGGGGGTCCAGAGCGGCGGGCAAATGCTTGCCGCCCCTGGATTCCCGCTTTCGCGGGAATGACAGCAGAAAGCGGGGTCGGCCGCGTTTGCTGGGTGCTTCCCAGACCGACTCCAATCTAACCGAACGGTGGCTCCCCATGTCCGACGCCCTGTCCGATACGGCTCCGCAACCGACCCGGCTCGCCGATTACCGGCCCCCCGACTTCCTCGTCGACACGGTCGATCTCGTCTTCGATCTCGGCGAGGCCGATACAAGCGTCGCATCGCACGTCAAATTGCGTCGCAATCCACAGGCGGCAACCCCTGGGGCTCCGCTGCGCCTCGATGGCGACGAACTCGAACTGGCCGCGCTGGCGCTCGACGGCAGACCGCTCGCCCCGACTGATTACCGGCGCGAGCCGGACGGCGCGCTGGTCGTGCCGGAGGTGCCCAACACCTTCGCGCTCGACATCGAGACCCGCATCAATCCCCAGGGCAACACCGCGCTCAGCGGGCTCTACATCTCGGGCGGCAATTTCTGCACCCAATGCGAGCCCGAGGGGTTTCGCCGGATCACGTATTTTCTCGACCGTCCCGATGTGATGGCGCGCTACACGGTGACGATCCGCGCCGACAAGGCGCGCTTTCCGGTGCTGCTGTCGAACGGCAACCCGGCCGGAGGCGGCGACCTGCCGGATGGGCGCCATTGGGCCAAATGGATCGACCCGCATCCCAAGCCCTCCTATCTCTTCGCCCTGGTCGCCGGCGACCTCGTGCCGTTCGAGGACCGGTTTACGACCCGGTCGGGGCGCGTCGTGTCGCTCGCGATCTGGGTGCGGCAGGGCGACGAGGACAAATGCGGCCACGCGATGGCCTCCTTGAAAAGGGCGATGCGCTGGGACGAGGACGTGTTCGGCCTCGAATACGATCTCGACGTCTTCAACATCGTCGCGGTCAGCGACTTCAACATGGGGGCGATGGAGAACAAGGGCCTCAACATCTTCAACACGCGCTATGTGCTGGCGCAGCCGGCGACCGCGACCGACACCGATTACCAGAATATCGAGGCGGTGATCGCCCACGAATATTTCCACAACTGGACCGGCGACCGGGTGACCTGCCGCGACTGGTTCCAGCTGTCCTTGAAGGAGGGGCTGACGGTCTTTCGCGATCAGCTGTTTTCCGCCGATCAGGGGAGCCAAGCGGTGTGCCGCATCGGCAACATCCGCACCCTACGCGCGGCCCAGTTCCCCGAGGATGCCGGCCCGCTGGCCCATCCGGTGCAGCCGCAAAGCTATCTGCGGATCGACAATTTCTACACCTCGACGGTCTACAACAAGGGCGCCGAGGTGATCCGCATGATCCACACCCTGGTTGGGCCGGAGGGGTTCCGCCGCGGCATGGACCTCTACGTGCAACGCCACGACAACCAGGCGGCGACGATCGGCGATTTCGTCGCGGCGATGCAGGAGGGCGGCGGAGTTGATCTGAGTGGCTTCGAGTTGTGGTACCATCAGGCCGGCACCCCCGAGATTACGGTCGAGGACCGCTATGATCCCGCGGCGCGCCTCTATGAGTTGAGCGTCGCGCAGCGTGTGCCGCCAACCCCGGGACAGCCCGACAAAAAGCCGATGCCGATCCCGCTGGCGGTTGGGTTGCTCGGGCCTAATGGCGACGAATTGCCGACTCGGCTCGATGGCGAGGACGCAGGACATGCCGGCACCCGGGTGCTGGTCCCTGACCGCGAGCGCCAGGTGTTCCGCTTTGTCGATGTGCCGGCGCCGCCGGTGCCGTCGCTGCTGCGCAACTTCTCGGCGCCCGTGAAGTTCCAGGGCGTGCCGCTCGATCGGCTGAAGTTTCTCGCGATCCACGACAGCGACCCGGTCGCCCGCTGGGATGCCGGGCAGCAGGTCGCCACCCGGATGCTGCTCGACCGGGTCGCCGCCTATCAGCAAGCTTCGGCGATAGACGGACCGCGGGCGTCCCGCCCGCACGCGGCCGGGACGGCCGCGCTCCAACAAACGCTCGACCCCGATTTTGTCGCGGCGATGCGCCAGACCCTGGCCGATGCCGAGCGCGACCCGGCCTTTGCCGCCGAGGCGCTGGTGCTGCCGAGCGAGACCACCTTGGCCGACGAAATGGCGGTGGTCGCGGTCGAGGCGATCCATGCCGCGCGCGAGAGCGCCCGCGCCGCGCTCGCTGGCGCGCTCGCCGCGCCGCTCTCGGAAACCTATCGCCGCCTCGCCGATCCCGGACCCTACCGCATCGACGGGCCGTCGATCGGGCGGCGCGCACTGCGCAATGTGTGCTTGGCCTATCTCGCCGCCAGCGACCGGACATCCGGCGCCCGGCTCGCCAAGGCGCAGTTCGATGCCGATTCGAACATGACAGACGTCCTGGCCGCGCTCGCAATCCTCGTCGATATCGACTGCCCGGAGCGAACGGCGGCGCTCGATGCGTTCTATCGGCACTGGGAGGCGGACCCGCTCGTCATCGACAAATGGTTCGCGCTACAGGCCCGCTCGGCGCTGCCCGGGACGATCGAGGCGGTCCGCGATTTGACGACGCATCCCGCCTTCACCCGGGCTAACCCGAACCGGCTGCGCGCGCTGGTCGGCACCTTCGCGCAGGCCAACCCGCTGCATTTCCACGCGGCGAGCGGCGCGGGCTACGCGTTTCTCGGCGATGAGGTGCTGGCCCTCGACAAGGCGAACCCGACCACCGCGGCACGGCTCGTGCAGCCGCTCGGCCAATGGCGACGCTATGATGCGGCACGGCAGGGGCTGATGTGCGGCGCGCTCGAGCGGATCCTCGCGGCCCCGGGCCTCAGCCCGAACACCTACGAGATGGTGGCGAAGAGCCTCGGCAGGGCGAGTTGAACGGCAGCCCGTATCCAAACATAATTTAAGGATATTCGAACTATTAATTATTGAAATAAGGAAATGGTGTGAACTAGCGCACTTGTGATACTTGAAAAGTCCAGTAGCGTGGCGGTCCGTCTGATGAGTAGCATCTTTTGGTCATCAACGATCCGGGACGGGCCAAGAGGATGCTTGCATTGTCCGACGCAAAAGACAAGATCCCCCGGATATAGGACGAGGTCAGCGCGTATCTGCTGACCGCGCCGCGCATTCTGCGCAATGTCTGTCGTTCGACGGGGCGCGACGAGGACGGTCGGCTGTGCCCGCAGTGTTGCGTGCGCAGTTTCTGCGAAAGTCAGGCGGAGCGGGCTGGCAAGCTCGGCGAGCCGGATTAGGCGGGCCGGCGGGTCAGACCCGGCCGTGGCAGTGCTTGAACTTCTTGCCTGAGCCGCATGGGCAGGTGGCGTTGCGCGGGGTTCCCGCCCAGGGCGCGCGCGGGGCCGAGTTTCGCTCGCCAGGGCGTTGGCTACCGCGCTCGCTGGTACGGCCGCGCCCATTGCCATTGCCCTCGGAAGAGCCGTTGCCGCGCGGCGATGCCCGGGAGGCCCGGCTGCGCGTCGCCCCGTTCGGGGCGCGAGCCGACTGCGAATCGGCTTCCGCCAGCGCTTCCTCGCGCTCCATCGGCGCCGCTTCGGCATAGGAGAATCCGGCGAAGGGCGGCGGCTCCGGCGGCGGTTCGACGCGCAGCTCGACATGGCTTAACACCGAGGTGACCTGCTGGCGCAGAGCGACCAGCATCTCCTCGAACAGCTCGAACGCCTCGCGCTTGTATTCGTTGAGCGGGTCGCGCTGCGCATAGGCGCGCAAATTGATCCCCTGGCGCAGATGATCGAGCGATAAGAGGTGATCCTTCCAGGTCTGGTCGAGGATCTGTAAGAGGAGGCTCTTCTCGGCCATGCGCATCAGGTCAGTGCCGTAATTGGCGGTCTTCTCGGCCATCCTGCGGTCGGCCGCGGCGACGATCCGCTCCTCGACCGTGGCGGAATCGATGCCTTCCTCCTTGGCCCACTCGGCGAGCGGTAGATCCAGCGCAAAGAGCCGCAGGCACTCGGCGTGCAGCGCGGCGATGTCCCATTGCTCGGGCAGCGCGTTATCCGGAACCGCCCGCGCGATCATCTCAGAAATCGAATCGTTGCGCATGTCGGCGACGGTCGCGGCGACGTCGCGCGCATTCATGATCTCGCGGCGCTGCTCGTAGACCACCTTGCGCTGGTCGTTCATCACGTCGTCGTACTTGAGCAGCTGCTTCCTGATGTCGTAGTTGCGCGCCTCGACCTTCTGCTGCGCCTTGGCGAGCGCCTTGTTGACCCAGCTGTGGATGATCGCCTCGCCCTCCTTGAGGCCGAGCCGCTGCAGCATCGAATCCATCCGCTCGGAGCCGAAGATGCGCATCAGATCGTCTTCGAGCGAGACGAAGAATTTGGAGGCGCCGGGATCGCCCTGGCGCCCGGACCGGCCGCGCAGCTGGTTGTCGATGCGGCGGCTCTCATGGCGCTCGCTGCCGACCACAAACAGCCCGCCGCTGAGGCGCACGACCTCGTTCGCCGCCTCGATCTCGGCGCGGATCTCAGCCGCGCGCGCCTCGCGCCCGTCGGGGTCCTCGTTCTCGGCGAGATCGGCTTTGAGCCGCATTTCGAGATTGCCGCCGAGCTGAATGTCGGTGCCGCGGCCGGCCATGTTGGTGGCGATCGTCACGGTCCCCGGCCGACCGGCCTGGGCAATGATGTACGCTTACTGCTCGTGGTAGCGCGCGTTAAGCACATTGTG
>WNFD01001182.1_pt1 | contig 26396 bp, 25 predicted proteins | sample 5400491 | NCBI WGS metagenome assembly WNFD01 (sample SAMN13153343, study PRJNA577476) | soil metagenome | isolation source: 120 cm saprolite under Douglas fir tree site 2 hole 2 replicate 2 | place: USA:California | collected 2015-04-18
CCATCAACTTGATGCTGGCGTGGTCACCTTCGCGGATCCTAGCTATGCTGGTCTCTTCGAAATAGCCGTCGATCCAGAACGAGTCGGCGTCGACCAGCGAGACGACGTTTGACCCGACATTGACGTAGTCGCCGCGCTGCGCCAGCAGGTTGGTAACCCAGCCGTTCACCGGTGAGCGGATTTCTGTGCGCTCGAGGTTTACCCGCGCTTGCGCCAGATTGGCCTGAGCCTGCTGGTACTGCGCCTGGGCGGCGAGTGCATTGGTCTGGAAAGTCTGCTGCTCCTCGACAGTGACCGCCAACGTGGAAAGCTGTTGACGGCGCCAGGACTGCTTGCCGGTATTTTGGGCGTTCACCAGGGCCTGTTGTGCCGCCGCCTCGGTCAGGCTGACCGCGATCTTGAAGTTGGTCTGGTCGATGACCATCAGCAGCTCGCCCTTATGGACGAACTGGTTGTCGGCGACCGGCAGCTCGACGATACGGCCGGCAACCTCCGGTGCCATAGTGACGACATAGGCGCGGACGGTCCCGTCGCGGGTCCAGGGCGCCCCCAAATAGGCGTTCCACATCGCCCGCCCGAGCACAACAGCAATTGCTACCGTCGCTAAGGTGGTGAGCAACGGCAGAACACGACGCCGGCGGCGCGGCCGGATATCGCTTTCGATCGGAGCGAGAGGCGGCGCGATGGGACGCTCGATTTCGCTTTCACCTGGGCTCTGGCGCGATTCAATTTCGGAAGTGCTCTGCTTTGAGTGCGCTTCAGTTCCGGACCCTTGGATTTCCTGGCCAACCTCAATGTCCGCCGTTCCTGGTTTGTCGCAAACGTCAGCTTCCGGCCCCGCCGCCTTCTGCCGGGGTTCGAGTTCCATCGATTTCGTGTGGGGCATGGTAGCCTCAGCCTGCAAAAGTGAGCACCATCGATGACAGCACGATCATGTAGACTGCGAAGACAAACAGCGCCGGATGCCAGACTTGGCGCAGCAGGTCGAACCGGCCGGCAGCGCGGCGCAGCGCTATGGTGACTATCCAGGCGATTACCAGTATCACCGAGATCGGCGCGACGTAGACTCCGAACAGATCGATTTCGACGAACCTCATCGCGTCGCTCCGTTGCCGAAATATTCGGCGTGGTCGTTCAGCGTCTCCCACAAAGCAAGTATGCTGGCGCGCGCTCGCAGGACGGTTTGCGCCCCGTCAGCTTCGTCGGCACCACCGGCGAGCATCTCATCCAGGCGAGAGAGATGGGCGGTCGCGAGCGCGCATTTGCCCTGCGCCAATGCCGTTAGTGCTCCTTCGAGATCAGCGCTGCCGAGTGCGCCATCGGCGAGATCGGGGGCGAGGCGCCGCGCGCTATCACGCAGCCGGATAATCTCGCTGCCGACCGACAGTGCCGCGAGGAGCTGCGCGCGCTGCAGCGGCGTCGCCGGGTCTGGCATCGCTACAAGCCGGCCACGGACGCAGCCCTCCCAGTCATTGTGGGTATGTCCCATCGCGAGGTGGCGGAGATCGCGCAAAGTCAACGCCAGGAGCCGGCGCGTGCGGAATGCCGTCGACAATGGCGGAAACAGACGAAACGACAGCGCCCCAACGGCGCAGCCGGTGATGATCGCCAACCCGGTATTATAATACACCAGCAGGTCGTAATTCATCGGGTTTGTCGGCGCCAGAAGCGGCATGAACTGAATCGTCATGCCGGTGAACAGCCCCACCTGCAATGGTTGCCGCGCGTGGGCGAGCAGGGCACCGATCGGCACGAGGCAAGCCCCAATGACCAGGCTGAAGGCGGCAAAGCTCTCGGTTCCAAGTCCCGGGAGAACGGCAAACTCGACGATCGCGGCAAGGACCAAGCTCAGAGCGGCGCCCACCGTAAAGAGCAAGGCGGCGCCATAGGCCTTATCGGCGAGCGGCCCGAGCAGCAGAACAACGATCGCTGCGAAGGTGATGGCGCCGCTGCCACCCGGCCAGCCCGTGACGATCCAGAATAGCGCAACGCTGCCGATCACGACGAGCGCGCGCCCGCCATTGATCAGCGCGGGCAGCCAATCCGCCACCTGGATCGGTATGATGCCGCGGCGCCGAATCGGTCGTGCCGGATCGCCGACAAGCAAGGCCAGCCCGCTCAGTGCGCCAGCGATGCCACCCAACGCCTCTGCCGCCTTGTCGGCGAGCAGCTGCAGCGATGGCGTCTCGACCCGGAGGGTCGCCAATCGCCGCACCGATGCCTCGCAGTACCGACGCAGCGCACCCGGGTCACCCATCCAGCGAGGTGATGCGCCCGCCAGCCCTGACGCCCGCAACTCCTGCGGCACGCTTTCGAGGATTGCAGCGGCGGCTCGATGCGTCTCGTCAGCGCGCAGCCGCTCAAGGTGGTTGGCCATCGCGCGCCAGCCGGAAAGCGCGGCGAACAAGCCGTCCACCGCGCTCTGCAACACCGGCGAATGATAGTGGATCTGAGATGATTCCCCGAGCGTCTGGTCGATAATTGGGTCGAGGGCGACGACCCGGCGGATGAACTCGCGCCGAACCTGCCGTGTGTCACGGAGTTTCGGCGCGGTTTTCGCCAAAGTGTCGGTAAAGCCGGCCGTGATGCCGGCCGCTAAGTCCGCAAGCAGCTTCGCCAACCGGCGGCGGGCACCGCCGAGATCGGTCCCGGCAATGACGATGCCCGCGCAAGCGATGCCGATGATGATTTCGCTCGCTCGGGTGACGGCGAGCAGGAAGGCCGCGTTTGCATCAACCCCGCCGGTGAGGCCCAGTAGGTCGCCGGCCACGATTGCCGTCGTGTAGCCGGCAAGTGCCGCCGAGTAGGATGCGAAGTTGCGCAAGATCGTGGCGGCGAATGCGCAAACCGAGCCCCACAGCGCAAGGCCCCCGAGAAACAGGAGCCGATCCTGCGGGAAGCAGGACGCCAACACCACGCTCATCACGGCTCCGATGACGGTGCCGATCATGCGGAACCATCCCTTGCGCAGCGAAGCGCCGAGCTGCGGCTGACACACGATCGCCGCAGAAGTGCCGGCCCAGAAGGGATTGTCGAGCTCGAGCCAGTACGCGATGTAAAGCGCGAGAGAGACCGAAGCCCATAATCGCAGGCCGAAGAGCAACGACGGCACTGCCGCCGATATCTTCCTCAGAAGCAGCTCGGTATCCGGCCAGGAAATCCTGCGGCCGTGCACGCCTGATGACGCCACGATCTCGCTCATGGGTGCCCGGCCCTATCCGGCTGAACCGACAGAAGGAACGCCAACAGCGCGAAGCCCACGGGCAGCGCCAGCGATTGCAGGCCAATCGCCGCCTGAGCTGCCGCGCCGAGGGCGCAGCCGGCGGCGAAGCCGAGGATCGCTGGCCAGGCGTGCTGCGCACGACGACGGGCGCTGGCGATCTCGTCGCGGTTATCTCCGAACAGCACCGTGCCGAGATCCATCACGAAACGCGTGATGCTACTCGTCATGACCGCCGTCGCCGGCGCTCCTCGCAGCGACATCTGCACGAGAGCGTTCTGCACGGCCATTGCCGCCACGCCGAGCATGCCAGCGACGATTGCCCTGCCGCCATCCGGTTCAATCGCCGCGCCGGCATCGGCGCAAAGGAGGAAGAAGCCGACGAGCAGAAGCAATTGCAGCGCCAGAAACGGCTTCAGCGAAGCAATCCCGAATGCTTCCAAGCCGCTCGCCAGCAGCCTCGCCGCGGCGAGCACCGCTATGAATACCGGCACTGACAGCATCGGCGCCAGCGGGGCGCTGCCGCCGCTGACGATGTGCGCGGCAAGGATGACCAGATTGCCGGTGATGTGCGCCGTGAACAGGCCGCCCAAGCTGAGAAAGCTGATTACATCGACGCTGCCTGCGACCAGGCTGAGCACCGTCGGAAGCAGTTTCGTGCCCAGCGAGCTGTCGACTGAAAGTGTCAACACCTGGCTGGAAGTCCTTGCCGCTATCATCGTGGCCGCCTCAGGGATCCAAGCGTGCCGTCAGCTTCCGGCGACGCCGTGTCCGACCATCTTGTGCGGGTCGACGATCTCGTCGAAGCGCCGTTCGTCGATATATCCTGATTGCAGCGCCGCTTCCTTAAGGGTCAGGTTTTCATCATTGGCCTTGTGCGCGATCGTCGAGGCCTTGTCGTACCCGATCACCGGGCTCAGCGCCGTCACCAGCATCAGCGAGCGGCCGAGCATCTCCTCGATCCGCGAGCGGTTGAGCTGCGTCCCTTCCACCGAGAATTTGCGGAACTTTTCGCAGGCGTCGCCGAGCACGCGCGCCGAGTGGAGGAAGTTGTTGATAATGATCGGGCGCATCGCATTGAGCTCGAAATTGCCCTGGCTGCCGGCGAAAGCGACCGCGCTGTCCTCGCCGATGACCTGGATGCAGACCATCACCATCGCTTCGCACTGCGTCGGGTTGACCTTGCCCGGCATGATCGAGGAGCCCGGCTCGTTTTCCGGCAGCAGCAATTCGCCGAGACCGCAGCGCGGGCCGGAGGCGAGCCAGCGCATGTCGTTGGCGATCTTCATCAGGGCGACAGCGAGGCCGCGCAACGCCGCCATCGCCGCCACCATCGCGTCGAGCGAGCCTTGCGCCGCGAATTTGTTGGGTGCCGTCACAAACGGCTGGCCGGTCAATTCCGCGATCTTCGCGGCGATCTCGCGGCTGAAATTCGGCGGCGCGTTGAGCCCGGTGCCCACGGCGGTGCCGCCCGCCGCCAACTCGAACAGCCCTGCTTCCGAAGCGCGGACGCGCGCCAGCGCGTCGCGGATCTGATGCCCCCAGCCCGACCACTCCTGCCCAACCGTCAGCGGCACCGCGTCTTCGAGATGCGTGCGACCGATTTTGACGACATCCATCCACTCGCGGGACTTTGCCTCGATCGCAGCCACGAGCTTCTCGGCCTCGGGCAGCAGATGAGATTCGAGTTCGACCGCGGCGGCGATGTGCATTGCGGTCGGGAAGGTGTCGTTCGACGACTGGCCCATGTTCACGTCGTCGTTCGGGTGCACCGGCGACTTGCTGCCGATCTCGCCGCCGAGGAGCTGTATCGCGCGGTTCGAAATCACCTCGTTGACGTTCATGTTGGACTGGGTGCCGGAGCCGGTCTGCCAGACATACAGCGGGAAGTGGTCGTCGAGCAGGCCCGCGATCACCTCGTCGGCGGCGCGCATGACGGCCTGCGCCTTCCATTGCGGCAGCCGGCCGGCGGTAGCATTCACGATGGCTGCCGCCTTCTTGACGTAGCCGTAGGCGTGGTAGACGCGTTTCGGCATCCGATCGTCGCCGATCGAGAAATGCACGAGGCTGCGCTGCGTCTGCGCGCCCCAATAGCGGTCGGCTGGCACCTCGATCTCGCCCATCGAGTCGGTCTCCCGCCGCGCGCCGGTCGCCTTGAGGCCGATCGGGAGATCGTGCAGGTTAGGATGCGCCGAGTCGTTCATGTCACCGCTCCTTGGATATCTGGGCAAATCCTCAATGCAACTTCACCGCAGGACCGGTGCGTTTCGACAGCGCGCGTGCCACCGATGCGATGACCGCGTAGAGGCTGCCATTCAGTGCTCGGTCGTGACTGAGGCGCAGCGCGCGGTATATCACCCGGGCAAACAGGCCTTCGATGAGCATTCCGCGGCCGAACAGAAATCCCATCAGGCTGCCTACCGTGCTGTGTCTGCCCAGCGACACCAGCGAGCCGAAGTCCCGGTAATGAAAGGCGAGCAAAGGCTCGCCGCGCAGCCGACGCTCGACCTGACGCAGCATGTGTGCCGCTTGCTGGTGTGCGGCCTGAGCGCGCGGCGGAACCGGGCCGAGTTCTCCCGGCTGCGGACAAGCGGCGCAGTCACCGATCGCAAAGATGTCGGGATCGTGTGTCGTCTGCAGTGTTGGCTCGACCACCAATTGGTTGATGCGGTTGACCTGCAACCCGTCAAGGTTACACAGCACTGGTGGCGCTTTGACGCCCGCCGCCCACACCACCAGTTCCGACGTAATCAATGCGCCGTCAGCGAGCCGCAAACCCGCGCCGGTAACTTCTCTTACCCTCGCGCCAGTACGGACGTCGATGCCGATCTGGTCGAGCAAGCGGCGGGCTGCCTTCGAGATGCGTTCCGGCAAGCCGGGCAGCACGCGGTCCGCGGCTTCGATCAGCACGATGCGCAAGTCGCGTTCGGGATCGATGCGGTCGAGCCCATAGGCGACCACTTCGCGCAAGGTCCGATCCAATTGCGCCGCCAGCTCCGTGCCGGTAGCGCCGGCGCCGACGATCGCGACATGAAGCTGGCCCGGGTGGATCGGCCCGTTCTGCGTCTGCGCCCGCAGACAGGCGTTCAGCAGTCGTCGGTTGAAGCGTTGCGCCTGCTCCGGCGTTTCCAGCGGTACCGCGTAGTCGGCGACCCCCGGGGTCCCGAAATCGTTGGTCAGGCTGCCGACCGCGATGACCAGCGTGTCATAGCCGATCGCGCACGGCGGGGTAACCTGGTGCCCCTCTTCATCAAAGTTGGCTGCGAGGTGGACCTCCTTTGCAGCGCGATCGAGGCCGATCATCGCACCGAAGCGATAACGGAATCCGTGCCAATGCGCCTGCGCCAGATAGCTCAGCTCGTACTCGCCGGGGTCGAGGCTGCCCGCCGCGACTTCGTGCAGCAGCGGCTTCCAGAGATGCGTTCGTGCACAGTCCACCAGGGTTATTTCTGCGCGCCTGCGGCGGCCGAGGCGATGCCCCAGCCGGGTGGCCAGTTCCAGCCCCGCCGCACCGCCGCCGATGACAACGATCCGATGCAGGCGAGGAGCGGCGCTCCGCGCCTGCGGCGGTTCGCGGTGCGGGTCGGGGGCCTGCGCTTCGCGCCGGCCGGATAGATCCAACACCTGTGTCATGGCTCGCTACTCGTAGACGGGCCGATAGACGCGGGCGCGGATCAGCGCGCCGACATCGTCCGGGCGCGGCACGCGCGCCAGTCCGTGGTCGAAGATGCAGGTGGCGACCCGATCGGCCACATGCAGCGAAGCGTTCAAAATCCGCTCGCGCGGCGGATAGATGAGCCCGGCCGCGAGGCTCTCCTCGCTGACCTGTTCGGCGATGGCCTCCGCGGCGGTGAGGAACATGTCTTCGGTGACGCGCTTCGCCTCGGTGACAAAGAGCGCCATGGCCATGGCAGGGAAGATGTAGACGTTGTTGCCCTGGTTCGGGACGAATCTCCGGCTGCCGATGTCGACCGGAGGAAACGGGCTGCCGCTGGCAAAAATGGCGCGACCATCGGACCAGCGATAGGCCTCCTCGGCCGAGCACTCGGAGCGCGAGGTCGGATTGGAGTAGGGAAAGATGATCGGCCGCCGATTGAGTTCGGCCATGGTTTCGATAACCTCGCGGTTGAACAACTTCGGGATCCCACTGACACCGATGATCCCGGTAGGCTTGAGCGCCTTCACAGCCTCGACAAACCTCGAAATCGGTGCGCGGTCCTGCGCGAACGGCTTCTGAAATTCCGCAAGGTCCGAACGAGATGTGACCAGCAGGCCGTTGACGTCGAAGAGGGCGTTGCGACGCCGCGCTTCGTGGATATCCATGCCGGCCCCGGCCATAGTCTGGCTGATCAGCTCGGCAATCCCGGTCCCCGCCGAGCCCGCACCGAGAAACAGGAACCGCTGATCGGTGATCTTCTCTTTTGTGATGCCGGACGACGCGAGGATCCCGGCAAGGGCGACACCCGCGGTACCCTGGATGTCGTCATTGAATGTGCAGACCTCGTTCCGGTAGCGCTCGAGGATCGGCACGGCGTTGATGTTCGCAAAGTCCTCCCACTGGATGCAGCATTTCGGATAGAGCTGTTGCACCGCGGTCACGAACTCGTCGACGAATTCCATGTATTCGCCGCCTCGGACGCGGTCTTGCCTGAGGCCGAAGTAGAGAGGGTCGTCGAGCAGAGCCTGGTTGTTCGTGCCGACATCGAGTACGACCGGCAGGCAGTATTGCGGCGGCACGCCGGCACAAGCGGTGCACAGAGCGAGCTTACCGATCGGGATGCCCATCCCCCCAGCCCCGAGATCGCCCAAGCCGAGGATGCGCTCGCCGTCGGTCACTACGATGAAGCGCACATCCTTGTCGGGCCAGTTCTGGAGAATGTCGCGGACCCGGCCGCGTGCGGTGATCGGTAGATAGATGCCCCGCGCCTGGCGGAAGATATGGCCGAATTTCTGGCACGCCTCGCCGACAGTCGGGGTGTAGACGAGCGGCATGTAGGCCGCCGGGTCCGACATCAGGACGGCATAAAACAGCCGCTCGTTGCGCGCCTGCAGGTCCGACAGAACCAGATACTTCTGCAGGTCGTCATCGAGGTTGGCGATCTCGGCGTGCCGACGCGCTATCTGCAAATCGATCGTCGTCACGGTCGGCGGCAGCAGACCTTCGAGGCCGTATTTGTGGCGTTCCGCTTCCGTGAAGGCGGTTCCCTTGTTGATCCGCGGATCGTGCAGAAGCTGGTAACCGGAGGGGTTCCGACTGCTTGGTCTGTTCATGTCAATTCTCCGATAAAATGTCAGGCCGCCTGCCGCAGTGGCTCGGTCTGCCATAAGTTTGTCAGCGCCCCGACGAGGGCATCGATGTCCGCATCGCTGTGCAGAGGCGTCGGTGTCAGGCGCAACCGCTCGGTGCCGCGCGGCACGGTCGGATAGTTGATCGGCTGGACGTAGATACGGCGGCGTGCCAGCAGTGCGTCCGAAATCGCCTTGCAGCGCACCGGATCGCCGACCAAAACTGGCACGATATGGCTCTGGGACGGCATGACCGGCAGACCGGCCGCGGCGAGCCGCCGCTTCACCGTCGCGGCGCGCTCCTGGTGACGAATGCGCTCCACCTGGCTCGCCTTCAGGTGGCGGATCGCCGCGAGCGCTCCGGCCGCCAGCGCCGGCGGCAGCGAGGTCGTGAAAATAAAGCCTGGCGCGTGGCTGCGAATGTAATCGACGAGCGCCGCGGAGCCCGCGATGTAGCCGCCCATCACCGCGAACGCCTTCGCCAAGGTGCCCTGGATTACCGTCGGCCGGCCGGGTACGCCGTCACGCTCGGCGATGCCGCCGCCGCGCGGCCCGTAGAGCCCGACTGCATGCACCTCGTCGAGGTAAGTCATCGCGCCGAAGGCCTCGGCGACATCGCACAATTCGGCGATCGGGGCGATGTCGCCGTCCATCGAGTAGACCGACTCGAAGCAGACGAGCTTCGGCCGCTCGGCCGGCAAGCCGGCCAGGATCCGGGCGAGATCGCCGGGATCGTTGTGGCGGAAGATGTGCTTCTCGGCCCGGCTGTTGCGGATGCCGGCGATCATCGAGGCGTGGTTCAGAGCGTCCGACACCACGACCATGCCGGGGATTGATCCGAGGGTCGACAGCGCCGCCTCGTTGGCGACATAACCAGACGTAAAGACCAGCGCCGCCTCGCGCCGGTGCAGATCGGCGAGCTCGGCTTCGAGCACGTTATGGAGGTATGTGTTGCCGGCGATGTTGCGAGTGCCGCCGCTGCCGGCGCCGAGCGCGCGGATGGCCTCGATCATCGCATCGAGCACCACCGGGTGCTGCCCCATGCCGAGATAGTCGTTGGAGCACCAGACCGTCACCTCGTCGCGGACGCGGTTCTCGAAAGCGCGCGGGAAGAATCCGGGGCGCCGCTCGAGATTGGCGAAGACGCGATAGCGGCCCTCGACGCGGAGCTGATCGAGGCGCTGCGTGAAATAGGCTTCGTAATTCATGGCATCCACCTTGGCGTGATCGCCGCTAGCTGCGTTCCGACATCATCCGCTTGGTGTTGGCGATCGCCTTTGCCGGGTTGAGGCCCTTCGGGCAGGCGCTGGTGCAGTTCATGATCGTGTGGCAGCGATAGAGGCGGAACGGGTCGTCCAGCCGATCCAGCCGCTCGCCGGTGTGCTGATCGCGGCTGTCGGCGAGCCAGCGGTAGGATTGCAGCAGGATCGACGGCCCGAGGTATTTGTCCTGGTTCCACCAATAGCTCGGGCAGGAGGTCGAGCAGCAGAAGCACAGGATGCACTCCCAGGACCCGTCGAGCTTGGCGCGCTCTTCCGGCGACTGGCGGCGCTCGCGGTCCGGCGCCGGCTGGTCGCTTTGCAGCCAGGGCTCGACCAGTTCGTACTGCGCGTACAAACCAGAGAGGTCAGGCACGAGATCTTTCAGCACCGTCAGGTGCGGCAGCGGGGTGATCCGGCTCGCGCCCTTCTTCAACTCGTCCATCGAGGTCAGACAGGCGAGCCGGTTCTTGCCGTCGATATTCATCGCGCAGGAACCGCACACGCCTTCCCGACACGACCGCCGGAATGACAGGGTCGGATCGATCTGGTCGTTGATCGTGGTCAGCGCGTCGAGGACCATTGGGCCGCAGTGATCGCGGTCGATCTCGAACGTGTCCATCTGCGGGTTGGCGTTCTTTTCCGGATCCCATCGGTAGATCTGGAAGCTCTTTGCATGCTCGGAGGGCTTCGGTAGCGGCCAGCGCTTGCCTTCACCGATCTTCGAGTTTGCGGGCAGGGCAAATTCGGACATCGAAACTCTCCTGGTACGAACCGGGGCCAAAGCTATGGCGGCGTTCTGGTTACGGGTGCCTAGTGGGTACGCTCGGCGGGCGGGAAGCTCGGCGCGTCGTTCGACAGCGCATGCAGATGCACCGGGCGGTAGGCGAAGCGGACGTTCCAGTCCGCGTCCTTCCACGCGCAGGTGTGCTTCAGCCAGTTCACGTCGTCGCGCTTCTGGTAATCCTCGCGGGCGTGCGCGCCGCGCGATTCCGGGCGGTTGACGGCCGAGTGGGCGATGACGACGGCCTGCTCCGCCAGGTTGGCGAGTTCCAGCGCCGAGACCAGCGCGACGTTCCACATCAGCGACGGGTCATCGACCGTCACCCGCTCCAGCGGATCGCGCAGCGCTTCGAGCTTCTGCAGCCCTTCCTGCAAGGTATCGCCGCGGCGGAACACGGCGAAGCCGCCTTGCATCGTTTCCTGCATCAGCGGCCGCACTTCCCCGGGCTTGTTGCCGCGGTTGCTGTGACGTAGCCGGTCGAAGCGCTCGATAGCGCGCTCCTCCGAGTGGCCATTTACCTCCGGCACTCGCGATCCTGGCTTGACGACCTCCGCGGCCCGCAGCGCCGCTGCGCGCCCGAAGACGATCAGATCGAGCAGGCTGTTGGTGCCGAGCCGATTGGCCCCGTGCACGGAGACGCACGCCGCCTCGCCGATTGACATCAACCCCGGCACTACCGCATCCGGGTCGTCCTGGGTCGGAGAGACGACTTCCGCGCGGATCGTGGTCGGGATGCCGCCCATCACATAATGGACGGTCGGGATGACCGGGATCGGCTCCTTGTGCGCATCAACGCCGCCGAAGATTTTCGCCGTCTGGACGATGCCGGGTAGGCGCTCGTCGAGCACGTCGGCCGGGAGGTGCTCGAGGTGCAGGTAGATGTGGTCCTTCTTTTCGCCGACCCCGCGCCCCTCGCGAATTTCGATCGCCTCGGCGCGGCTGACCACGTCGCGCGAGGACAAGTCTTTCTCGTGCGGCGCATATTTGGGCATGAACCTGTCGCCCTCGTTGTTGGTGAGATAACCCCCTTCACCGCGGGCGCCCTCGGTGATCAGGCAGCCGGCGCCGTAGATACCGGTCGGATGGAACTGGATGAACTCCATATCCTGCAGCGGCAACCCGGCGCGCAGCACCATCGCGTTGCCGTCACCGGTGCAGGTGTGGGCCGAGGTGCAGGACTGGTAGACACGGCCGCAGCCTCCCGTGGCAATTACGGTCATGTTGGCACGGAAGCGATGGATCGACCCGTCTTCCAGACACCAGGCGAGCAGGCCGTGGCAGGCGCCGTCTTCGGTCATCAACAGGTCGAGTGCGAAATACTCGATGAAGAAACGCGCTTTGTGCTTCAGGCACTGCTGGTACAGCGTGTGCAGGATCGCGTGGCCAGTGCGGTCCGCGGCGGCGCAAGCGCGGTAGGCCATGTCGCCCTTGGCGTAGTCGGTTGTATGTCCGCCAAAACGCCGCTGATAGATCGTCCCGGACTCGGTGCGGCTGAACGGCACGCCCAGATGCTCGAGTTCGATGACCGAGGGGACCGCCTCGCGGCACATGTATTCGATCGCATCCTGGTCGCCGAGCCAGTCGGAGCCCCGGACGGTATCGAACATGTGCCAGCGCCAGTCGTCCTTCTCCATATTGCCGAGCGCGGCGCTGATGCCGCCCTGTGCGGCGACCGTATGGCTGCGGGTCGGGAACACCTTGGTGACGCAGGCGGTGTTGAGCCCGGCGGCGACCATGCCGAGGGTCGCGCGCAGCCCGGCCCCGCCGGCGCCAAGCACGATGACGTCGAAAGAATGGTCGATGATGTCGTAGCTGTTGGGCATGTCTGCCTCCTATCGGCCAAGGAAGAGTTTCAGGACGGCGAGCACGCTGGCGCCGGTCAGCAGGATCGCCGCGGCGCGCACCACCAGCCCGGCGGTGACCAAGCGGACACGCGTGTGCACATAATCGAGAAGCACCGAGCGCAGCCCGACGACCGCATGCATAAAGAGCGCGAGGACGAAGAGGATGGTCAGCAGCGCCGGCACCGGCGAGCCCAGCCATTGCGCGGCAGTCGCTTCATCTGACGTCGCGAGCCGCACCATGGACCCGACGAAATAGAGACCGAGCGGTATGAGTGCGAGCGCGGTCTTGCGCTGCAACTGCCACTCGCCGAGTCCGTCGCGCGCGCTGCCAGATTGGCGGACGCGCCGCAGCACGGTTTCGTCACGCAGCGCGGTTGCGTCGGACAAAACGGGATTGATAGGCATTGCCGTCCTCCTTCAGATCAGCCAAACCGGGAGCCAAGCGACGACCGTCAACACGACCGTCGCGGCGAGCACGGCATAGCTGCTGAGCCGGGCGGTTCGGAGCTCGAAACCGTGACCGCTATCCCAGACGAGGTGTCGGACCCCGTTGCACAGATGATAGAAAAATGCCCCCGACCAGAGGAACAGCAACAGCACCCCGACCGGCGACGCGAGAAAGGCGTGCGTCGCTGCGAAAACCTGGCCGCCCGTTGCGACGGCGATCAGCCACCAGGCGAGCAGGAGCGAGCCGACCGACAGCGCGATGCCGGTAAGCCTATGCAGGATCGAAAAGGCCGAGCCGATCTGGAAGTTGTACCAGCTCGGGAACATAAATGGCGACAGCGGTCGTTCCATGGCTTATCCCTTCGTCTGACCAGAGTGGGAGGAGCGCAGCATGTGCATCACGTCGTGGTCGTGTGCCGGCGGTGGCTTGCTGTGACCGGTGACCCAATCGAACAAATCGGTGTCGTCGCAGTCGAGCAGGGCTTCGAAACGGTCCAGTTGCGCAGGGCTTAGCCCACCGGCGGCGCTCTCGGCGAACGAGCCGAAAATCAGGTCGATCTCTTGTGTGCCGCGATGCCAGCAGCGGAACAGCAGGCGCCTGTGGCGGATGTCACGGTGGTCGTTACGCAATTCGGAAGCGGTACCGACATAGCTCATGACTATCTCCCCTCGCCGTCTCAAGATGCGGTGCCGACCGTCTTTCTCGGATCGACGGCTGCTGGTGAAAAATAAGGATGCCGACGGGGCGCGTCTTTCCCACGGTTGCGGTTGTTTTTACCGCTTCTGCGGGCTGCCATTCGACCCGGCGGGCTACACTAACGCATTGGCATCGGCATCATGTTGTCGTGCAGATTGGCGATGATCCACAACGACCCGGTGATGACGAGGAAAACGATCAGCACGCCGAACGCCAGGGCCAAAATATTGTTGGTGTGGTCCGGCCCGCTGCCGAGGTGAAGAAAGAACACCAGGTGCACGCCGATCTGGGCGAAAGCGAGCACGATGAGTCCGACCGGCACGCCCGGCGGCCACAGCAGGTCGGTTTGCGACACGATAAAGGAACCGATCGTCGCCGCGATCGCGAGAACCAGCCCCACGGTGTACGACAGGAAGTTGGCCGTGGTCTCCTGTTGTTCGACACCAGGCGGGCGTTCGTAGAATACGCGCTCGTTACCGTCCATCACCGAACTCCCATCAGATAAACCAGTGTCAAGACGCCGATCCAGACGATGTCCAGCGCGTGCCAGAATAGGCTGAAGCACGCGAGCCGACGCAGCACGACCGGCCGCAAGCCCTTCACAAGGACCTGGGCGACCGTATAGGCGAGCCAAAGGAGGCCCGTCGTGACGTGGGCGCCGTGCATGCCGACAAGGGTAAAGAAGCTGGACAGGAAGGCGCTGCGCGACGGCCCGGCGCCGGCCCTGACCATCCCGGCAAACTCGGACATTTCGATGGTCAGAAAAGCCGCACCGAGGGCGAAGGTGAATGCGGCGAACACCAGGAAGAGGACCCGTTCCCGCCGTTCGGCAGACAGCATCCCCAGCCCGCAGGTGTAGCTCGAAAACAACAGGCATGCGGTCTCGGTGAAGACATTGTGTAGGTTGAACAACTCGCGCGGGGTCGGGCCGCCCGCGGTGTTGCCCGAGAGGACGGCGTAGGCGGCGAACAGCGCCGAGAACATCACGATGTCGCTCAGGATGAAGATCCAGAAGCCATAGGCGACGGTCGTACGGGTCGGCGCCGGGCCGCCACCACCGCGCCCGCGGACGATCTCGGCCGGCAGCGTGTCGACGATGGCGATGGTCATGCGAACTCCCTCCGGTTCGAGCGGGCCCGTTCCGCTTCCAGCATTTCCGCAGCCTGGATTTCGCGCTCGCGGTCGTCGAGCCAGCCGAACACCAGCAGCACGACTGCGGCGCCAAGCAGGGCAATGATCGCCAGCCACCAGATGCGCCAGATCAGTGCGAAGCCGGCGATCGATGCAAAGAAGGCGACGACAACGCCGGTCGCGCTGTTACGCGGCACCTCGATAGTTTCATAGACCGGTGCAACGCGCGCCGTTCCATGTTGCTTCATGTCCCAGAAGGCGTCGATCGTCTCGACCTGAGGAAGCACGGCAAAATTGTAGGGCGGTGGCGGCGAGGTGGTCGCCCATTCGAGCGTGCGGCCGTTCCACGGGTCTCCCGTCAGGTCGCGGCGACTCTCTCGGGTGCGGATGCTGACGTAGAGCTGCGCGATCTGGCACAGGATGCCACAGAAAATGACCACCGCGCCGACTTCGGCCACCAGAAGTAAGGGCTGCCAGCCGGGGTTGGAGACGTGCTGCAGGCGCCGGGTCATGCCCATCAAACCGAGCACGTAAAGCGGCGTGAAGGCGAGATAGAAGCCGATGAGCCAGCACCAGAAACTGGCCTTGCCGAACCGCTCGTCGAGGGTGAAACCGAAGACCTTCGGGAACCAGTAATTGTAACCGGCGAGCGCCCCGAAGACGACGCCGCCGATAATCACGTTGTGGAAATGCGCGACCAGGAACGTGCTGTTGTGCAACACGAAATCGACCGGAGGCACCGCCAGCAAAACCCCCGTCATGCCGCCGATCACGAAGGTGACGACAAAGCCGACCGCGAACAGCACCGGTGTCCGGTACACGATCCGGCCGCGGAACATCGTGAACAGCCAGTTGAACACCTTCACCCCGGTGGGCACCGCGATCACCGTCGACATGATGCCGAAGAAGGCATTGACATCGGCACCCGCTCCCATCGTGAAGAAGTGGTGCAGCCAGACCGTGAAGGAGAGGACGCAAATGGCGAGAGTCGCGAGCACCATCGAGCGATAGCCGAACAGCGCCTTGCCGGAAAACGTCGCAAAGACCTCGGAGAAGACGCCGAACGCCGGCAGGATCAAGATGTAGACTTCGGGATGACCCCAGGCCCAGAACAAGTTGACGTACATCATCTGGTTGCCGCCGGCGTCGTTGGTGAAGAAATGCATGCCGAGATAGCGGTCGAGCAGCAGCATCAGGAAAGTGGCGGTCAGGATGGGAAACGCGGCGACGATCAGCAGACTCGAGGCCAGCGACGTCCAGCAGAACACCGGCATGCGGAAATAGGTCATGCCCGGGGCGCGCAGTTTGAGGATCGTGGTGACGATATTGATGCCACCCAGCAGCGTGCCGATACCCGAGATCTGCAATGACCATAGGTAATAATCGACGCCCACATCCGGCGAAAAGGCGAGCTCGGACAAAGGCGGATAGCCCATCCAGCCGGTGCGCGCGAAATTGCCGATCACCAATGACGCATTGATCAGCAACGCGCCCGAAGCGGTCAGCCAGAAGGCGACCGAATTGAGGACCGGGAATGCCACGTCGCGGACGCCGAGCTGCAACGGCACCACAAAGTTCATCAGGCCGATGACGAACGGCATCGCCACAAAGAAGATCATGATGGCGCCGTGCGCCGAAAAGACCTGGTTATAGTGGTCGGGCGGCAGGTAACCTTGGGCATTTCCGACCGCAATCGCCTGCTGCGTACGCATCATGATTGCGTCGGAAAAGCCGCGCAGCAGCATGATCAGACCAAGAGCGAAATACATGACGCCGATGCGCTTATGGTCGACGCTGGTCACCCACTCGCGCCACAGGTAAGGCAGCCAACCCTTGACGGTGATGGTCATCAAGACGGCGAGCACTACCACCACCACCACCGCAGCGCTGATCAGCGGCAGCGGCTCATTGAATGGGATCGCAGCCCAGGTCAGTCTGCCTAACATCTCAACCTCCCGTCTGTAGTGCCGGTGGGCACCAAGCTGCGCCGGTAGCCGCGTTGTCGTTTCGCGCTGCGGTCTCGTCGAGGATGCGCTCGAACAGATTCGGCTTGACCGCGCTATAAGTCGCTGGCGGCACGGCCTCGCTGGGTTTCGCCAGGGCGGCATAACCGGCGTCGTCAAGCGCGGGTCCCGCGCCACTCACCTGCTTCACCCAGGGGGCGAAATCGCTGGGCGGCACCGCCTTGACCGTGAACCGCATGTCGGCAAAGCCGTCGCCGCTGAAATTGGCCGAGACGCCGGCGTACTCTCCTGACTGGTCGGCGAGCAGATTCAGATGCGTCTCCATCCCGCTCATCGTGTAGATCTGGCTCCCCAGCTGCGGCACGAAGAAGGAGTTCATGACCGTTGCCGAAGTGAGCCGAAACTGCACCGGAGTGCCGGCCGGCACGACCAGCTGGTTGACCGCAGCGATGCCCTGGTCGGGATAGATGAACAGCCACTTCCAATCGAGCGCGACGACATCCACCCGCAGCGGCGGAGATTTCGCGGCAATCGGCGCGCGCGGGTCCAACTGGTGCGAGCCGATCCAGCTCACACCGCCCAGCAGGATCACGATCAACGCCGGGATTGACCAGGTGACGAACTCGATACGCCCTTCATAGGCGACATCAAGACTGCGCGTTGCGTGCGGGTTGGACGCACGATACCACCAGGCAAATGCCAGGGTGGCGACGGTCACCGGCACCACGACGACTAGCATGATCGCCAGCGAATTGGTCATTAACAGCCGCTCCGCCGCGGCGACCGGTCCCTTTGGATCGAGGACGCCTTCGGTGCAGCCGGAAAGCGCCGGAGCGCAAAACAGGAGGGCCAGGAGTGCGCGGTACCGCATATCAAGCCTCGTCTGCGCTGATGCTTTTGGAATTACCCGCGGCTTGGGCAATGTGTGGCAGGAATTCGCCCGCGGCCGTCATCGGTGCCGCGCGCGGGGAGAGCGGGTCTGACAATCGATTGCCGCTGCTGGCGAGGAGGGCCGCAAACAGCGCGAACAGGTAGAAGATGGAGAAGGCGAACAGGCGGTTGGCCGCAACCCGATCGGTCGCCGTGCTGCGGTGCAGCCGCCAGGCGAGCGCCACAAAGATGGCACCACAGATAACCGCCGTCGCGCCATAGATCACGCCGGCAAACCCGAGCGCCGACGGCAGCACCGAAATCGGTACCAAAAGGAGGGAATAGATCAAGATCTGCCGCGTCGTCGCGGCTCTGCCGGCAACCACCGGCAGCATCGGAATGCCGGCACGGGCGTATTCGTCGCTGCGATTGAGCGCCAGCGCCCAGAAATGGGGCGGGGTCCAAAGGAACACGATCAGGAACAGAATGATTGGTTCGAGTCCGATCTCTCCGGTTGCCGCCGCCCAGCCGATCGCCGGTGGCAGCGCCCCGGCGGCGCCACCGATGACGATGTTCTGTGGCGTGCACCGCTTCAGCCAGATCGTGTACACGACGACGTAGAAGAAGATCGCGAAAGCGAGCAGTCCCGCCGCCTCAAGGTTGGCCGCGAGCGCCAGAACCGCGACCGAACAAACGGCAAGGACAAGTCCGAGTGCCAGCGCTTCCCGCCGCGAGACCGTGCCGCGCGGGATTGGCCGCATCGCGGTGCGGCTCATGACGCGATCGATGTCGGCGTCGTACCACATGTTGAGTACGCCGGCCGCTCCGGCTCCGATGGCGATTGCAACAATTGCCACGGCGCCAAGAAGAAGATCGAGGTGCGTCGGTGCAATCAGCATTCCGGAGAGGGCAGTGAAGACGGCGAGCAGCATCACGCGTGGTTTCATCAGCGCGAAGAACTCGGATACACGCGTGTTTTCGGTCGGCAATTGAACGATCGACGCTGATGTCCGGCCAACCGATAAAGGTAGCCGAAGGCGCGAGGAGCGGACCGCTGCGATCTCCATTGCCATCCTCCTCAGCGCCACAGATTGGAACGGGCGAGGTCGATCACCTCGTCGCCGCGGCCGTTCATCACCGCCTTCACCATGTAAAGCGTGAAACCCTTCGCCATCTCCAAGGTGATGGAGGGCGGCATCACCAGCTCGCTGCGGTTCACCACAGCGTCGACCAGGACGGGCCCGTCATGTGCAAGCGCGGCGGCGATCCCGTCGTTGACCTCAGCGGCGTCCTGCAGCCGGATGCCGCGAATCCCGACTGCCTCGGCCATCGCCGCGAAATTCGGGTTCTTGAATTCGGTGCCGAAATCGAGAAATCCGGTCGATTTCTGCTCGAGCTCGATAAAGCCGAGCGCGCCGTTGTTGAACACGACCACCTTCACCGGCAGCCCAAGCTGCACGAGGCTGAGAAAGTCGCCCATTAGCATCGAGAACCCGCCGTCACCCGAGAGCGAAATCACCTGGCGATCGGGGAAGGCCGCCTGCGCACCGATCGCCTGCGCCATCGCGTTGGCCATCGAGCCGTGCCAGAACGACCCCAGCAGGCGGCGCCGGCCGTTCATGGCTAGGTAGCGCGCGGCCCACACCGTCGGCAGCCCGACATCGCAGGTGAAGACAGCGTTTTCCGCCGCATGGTCACTGATTGCCTTGGCGACCTGTTGCGGGTGAATGAGACCCTTGCCGGGCGAGCCGACCGCCAGATCGTCGAGCGCCTTGCGCGCTTTCGCGTAGTGCTCGCGCGCCTGCGCCAGATGCGCACCGTCGCGCTTCTGCTGCAACAGCGGCAGCAGTTCGCGGATCGTAGCACCGACATCGCCGACGACACCGAGATCGACCGCGGCGCGGCGCCCGATGTTCTCGGCCCGCAAATCGATCTGGGCGATGCGCACCCTGCTGCCCCGGGGATAAAACTGCCGGTACGGGAAGTCGGTGCCGAGCATCAGCAGCACATCGCAATCCAGCATCGCGTAATAGCCGGAGGAGAAGCCGATCAGCCCGGTCATGCCGACGTCGTAAGGGTTGTCCCATTCAACGTGTTCCTTGCCGCGCAACGCGTGCACCATCGGCGCTTGCAACCGCTCGCCTAGCGCCAGGAGCTCGGGATGCGCTCCGGCACAGCCGGAGCCGCACAAGATCGTCACGCGCGCTTCGCTATTCAGCAACGCGGCCAGCTTTTCGAGGTCTTGGCGCGCTGGCGTGACGACTGGCGTCGGCAGCAGCAGGTTCGAAGGTTTGGGAGGCGGCGCATCGGCGGCCGGTTGCAGCGCCACATCGCCGGGTATGACGATGACGGACACGCCGCGCTTGCCGACGGCTTCGCGGATCGCAATTTCGAGCACGCGCGGCATCTGGTTGGCGCTGGACACCAGTTCGCAATAATGGCTGCACTCCCGAAACAGCTCCTGCGGATGCGTTTCTTGGAAATAGCCGGCGCCGATCTCGGCCGAGGGGATGTGCGCGGCGATCGCCAGTACTGGCACGCGCGAGCGGTGACAATCGAACAGCCCGTTGATCAGGTGAAGGTTGCCCGGCCCGCAGCTGCCGGCGCAGACCGCGATTTCTCCGGTGAGATGCGCCTCGGCGCCCGCGGCAAAGGCGGCGACCTCCTCGTGCCGGACATGCAACCATTCGATCTTGCCCTGCCGACGAATAGAATCGGTAAGGCCGTTCAGGCTGTCGCCGACAATGCCGTAAACCCGCTTGACACCAGTGGCGGCGAGGGTCTCGGCGAACTGGTCAGCGACGGTTTTTGGCATTGGGCGCTCCTGCATCAGCATGACATTTCACCAGGCGTCGGGAGTACTTTGACAAACCGCCCAGGGTGCCGGGTTCGTTCGGGAAGCAAACTCCGATAACTCACCGCCGCACTGACAGGGACGTTACGATTGAGCTGTCGATCCAATGTTCAATAAACACGATCAGCTGCAAAAACGGGCTCATACCAGAGCTCCGGCTAGAACGTGGCTGGTGACAGACGTAAGGTGCAGTCGGCGGGCATTCTTGAATGAATAAACCGGGTCTTGACTGATTCGGCGAAGCAATCTTAGGCAAGGTACCGCTGCGTCCGACAACTGCTCGTCGTCATGCTGCGCATCGCAGCAAGGGTGACCGGTTCAGCGAATTATTAGTGTAGCGCAGTTGCCGACGGATTTCCGGTGCGGAGGTCGGTGACGACAGTGACGCCGAGAATATCGGCGAGCAGATGCTTGACGTAGCGATCACCGCAATCCGCCGCGCACTTAGCGACCGAAGGGTCCTCTGTGTAATAGCGGCGCCGAAATGGGTCCCACCGGAAACCAGCCGCCTTGGCCCGGGTGGCTTCTTCCGGGCTTGAGCCGAAGTAGAACTGATATGTCGCCGGGTCGAAGCGTAGTTTCGACATGAGACCCTCCTGGCTGATTACGCGGCGGAAAAGCGGCCTTTCGGCAGTGCGTGCCGTGGCGGTCGGGCAGCGTGTCGGCGGGTGCCGTGCGTCGATGCTGGCGGGCGAGACAGTTGCTCGCGCAATGTCGCCCGCGCACGCCTGAGCCAGGAGCAGACGGTTCCGGTCGGCACATCAAGGATTGCAGCCGTCTCTTCATAGCCCAAACCCTCAACCCCGATCAGCCGCAGTACCCGGCGCTGTGCCTCCGGCAGCGTGCCGATGGCTCGGTTGAGATCGCGAAGCTCGAGGCGCGCCTCTGACCGCGAGGGGCCACCCGGCAGCGACGCGGTTGCGATGTCGGCTCCTGAGTCCTCCCGGGCGGATCGGCGAAGATCGTTTACGTGCAGATTGTGAAGTATCGTCAGAAGCCATGCCCTGATGTCGCTGCCTGGCTGCCAGAGATCCTCCTTGTCGAGCGCCCGCGCCAGGCAACTCTGGGTCAACTCGTCGGCTTGCATGCGATCGCGGGTCAGGGCGCGCGCGTAGCGCAGCAGATGAGGGATTTGTTCCTCGATCAGTCGGCCAAATTCACTCATCGAAGAAAACTCCATTGCCGTCAGGGAAACCCCGACCAGCAGCGGGCATCAGGATTTCCAGAGCGCGACTTCCAAGGCGCACCGGCTTGTCGTCTTCGAGCAGAAGAAACTGCGCCGGGATCAATCGGAACGACCCGAATGCAATTTCGCTCGGCGCCGGGACGGCAGGGTTGGTCCTTTTCCCGAATAATGGTTGCTCCGAATCCGAACTTTGAAGGTCGCGTCTCGCGTCAACCCCCGGTTCGGGGTGAAATCGCGCCAGGGCAGGCGCGGCGGCTAAGAGCGAACGTCGGGAAGCCGTCGTTAATGCTGATGGGGTCATGGTAGCCTTGCGCAAACCGGGAGAGCTATTCCCAGATAAGATCCTCGTGAGGCGTAATTTGGCGCGTTGCGATGGCGCGATCTATTGGACGTGGGTAGCGCACAATCAGCGATAGGTTGCGTTACCTAAACCTAAATTTACAGGTTGCGCGGCGCGTGACGGCTTCAACGGATCGTGGATGGCGCGGCGTACAACGACAGGGGTGCCTGACCGTTGATCCACCGGCGCGAATAGCGCGTCGCGCAAAGCGTCCGGCTCAAGAGCCTTGCGGCTTTTCGGGCACCAAGTTGAGTTTATCGGCCATTCGGCCGAGCTCTGGAAGCGAGCCGGCCTTCATCTTCTGCATCGCTCTGCTGCGATGCACCTTCACCGTGGCTTCGGCGATGCCGATATCATAGGCAATCTGTTTGCTCAGGCGGCCGCGCGCGACCTGAATCACGATCTCGCGCTCCCTGGGGCTCAGCGACCCGAAGCGCTCCCTGAGTGCGGCCAGGCCCTTCGCATTTTCCCGACGTACACGATCGCGCGATAAGCCGAGCTGAATGGCGTCAACCAGGGCCTGATCGCGGAACGGCTTGGTCAGAAACTCGATGGCACCACCCTTCATCGCCTCCACCGACATCGGGATGTCCCCGTGCCCTGTGATGAAAATGATTGGAAGTTCCCGGTTCGCCGAGACGAGATTGCGCTGAAGTTCAAGGCCGCTTTGCCCCGGTAATCTGACATCAAGCACAAGGCAGGTGGGACCATCCGGCGGATCGGATTTGAGGAAGTCGGAAATGGACGCAAATAGCTGAACATCGATGCCGAGCGATCGCAACAGACGTCCGACCGAGGCTCGGAGGTCCGGATCATCGTCGATGACCAAAACCGTGGAGTTTGCGTCAGACATCGCTGCTACTCGGATTAACGGATCACGTGGAATGAGCCTTCGTCTCGGTTCGCAGGTTTGGCGCGAGCGCGCATTTCTAGTCCCGATCCCCCCAACCTGAACAGCCCCATTTTTTCAGAGGACACACGCGGCATAGACCAAAGTTTAGCGCACTGACGCAGCTCGGCGGCCTGCTTTGCGATCCAGCCTGTGCAATTCCCGCCGCCGAGATAAGCCAAAATTTATGGGGCACTGTCATTGCACCCGTGGCATTCTTCGCACAGATTCCGCAGTCCTATGGGAGTGACGGCATTGTGGGGCCGCCCGCACGGCGGGTTCGAGTGAACTGCCGGAGGTGGCATGATGAAAAAGCAATTGGTTTCGATCGTTGAAGATGATCGGTTCTTTCGCGAGTCGATGAGAAGGCTCATGAGGTCGTTGGGCTACACGGTCGAGGCTTTTCCGTCGGCAGCCGATTTCCTCGCATCCCCTCGTCTCAGCGAAACGGCTTGCTTGATCGCCGACGTCCAGATGCCTGCGATGACCGGGGTCGAACTCTACCGATCCCTGGTCGATGCAGGGCACGCAATTCCGACAATCCTCGTGACTGCCTACCCCAATGACGTTGACCGGGCGCGCGCGCTGGACGATGGGGTCGCCTGTTATCTTCGTAAGCCAGTCGACGAACAGCACCTGATACTGTGTCTTCGCGCGGCTCTCACGTCTGGTGAACCGCCTGAAGAGAACTCATGAGTCCTTTTTACGCGCTGGGCAAGGTGAACTGAAATGCGGCGCCGCAAGGTTCATTCGCATCCACCCACAGCCGGCCCTCATGGGCATCGATGATGGACCGGCAGATAGACAGCCCCATTCCCACTCCGCTGGGCTTCGTAGTGTAGAAAGCCTCGAAAACGCGCTCGCGATGTTCAGGATCAATACCCGGCCCGGAGTCGCGCACCGCCACGAGGACGCCATTTGTCTGGTTTTGCTCGATGCTGACTAACAACTCTCGTGGCCCCGCGTCGACCAAGCTCATTGCGTCGACCGCGTTCAGGATCAAGTTCAGGACGACTTGTTGTAGTTGAACACGGTCCCCCTGAACTGGCAGCAGCCTCTCGGCGCGGCGGGTTTGGACCGAGACTCCATTCTTGGTGATCGCACCTTGCGCCAACACGATCACCTCTTTGACCGCCTCACTAAGATCGAAATGATCCCTTCGCGGAGGCGCATTCTTGATGTGATCTTGGATCCGGTCGATGATGTCTCCGGCGCGATCCGCATCGCCCACGATACAGCTGACGGCTTCCCTGACCTCGCCCAACTCGGGCGGCTGCTTGTCCAAAAAATTCATGGCCGCCCGGGCGTTGTTGCGGGCCGTTGCAATCGGCTGCTTGACTTCGTGAGCCAGCGATGCGGCTAGTTCTCCCATGATGCTCAGACGGTTCATGTGCGCGAGATCTGCCTCCAACTGGCGCAGCCTCTCGCGTTTCGTCAGATCAAGCTGCGCGTGCAACATCAACGATTCGGAAAGGAGGACCAGCAAGACAAGGGTCGCGGACACAACTGAGAAGCCGGTGGTGGCGTACCAGGCGACATCGTAGCGGGCGCCTATAGCGTTCAACATGATTGAATCTAAAAGCCATGCCAGTGTTACGACCGATAACCACAGGTCGAGCACCGACCGTAATCGCCTTCTCCACTGCAAGACAAACGCCCCGATGGAAACAAACAAAATAGCGCCCGTTCCGAAATACGAAAATTCGCTTGACCGACCGAGGGACGTTACCAACACCGGCAGAATGTCCTGGAACCGTGTAACAAACCACGTCAATCCACACACGATCAGGATACTGCAGGTGGTGCTCGCGAAAATGAGCGTGCGAACCGAACCCAGCGTTACAGGCGGCGCCTTGTGTTCATTGTCCTTTAACAGCGCGTAGATGATAACCGATGTGGGCAATCCCGCATGCCATATAAGATAGAGCCAAGGCCGTGTTTGCGGGCCGGCACCGAACAATCCGGTCGGATGGAATGCTCCCGGCCAAACCAGTCCATAAGCAGCAACGACGAATGCAGTGAAGAGATATCCATTAGCGAGCAATAGCAGCGTACGCGAGCGCACGATTGAGAATTGTGCGAGTAGCAGGCTCGCGGTCAACAAATCATTCAGGAACATGACAGTTGCAACAAGCGGAATGTAAATATTCAACTGGGGAAGCATGACCTTCGCAGAAGGGACGGCGATCGCGAATGCAACAAGCAAGAATGTTGAGACCGCAAGAGCCGCCCGCCTATGTGCTGGGCTGGGTGGTAGAAAAGAGACCAGCCATGGTTGTTGAATTTCCAACACGGCTTGGCTCACCGGGACTCTCCTACAGCCTCGTCAAGCTTCGATTTTCTTTAACGCTAATTCGCTGGTGTACGCCCATGTTGGCAACGTCGTGCTGCCTTTGGCGCACAAAGTACATGTTGTAATCAATCCAGGTCTACTCACAGTGCACCGCAAAAGAGCTCACCAACACTTGCCTTTCCTCGAGGATCATTACGTCAAGCACCGGGCAGGGTGAACTGGAATATGGCGCCGCGAGGCTCATTCGCCTCTGCCCACAACCGTCCCCCATGGTTGGCGATGATGGACCGGCAGATCGACAGCCCCATGCCCATTCCGCTGGACTTCGTGGTGTAGAAAGCATCAAAAACGCGCTCGACATGGTCCAGATCAATGCCGGGCCCTGAATCGCGCACTGCCACGAGAGCGCCATTGGCCTGATTTTGCTCGGTGCTGATCAACAATTCTCGTGCCCCCGCCTCAACAGATTCCATCGCTTCGACCGCGTTCAGGATCAAGTTCAGGAGGACCTGCTGCAATTGAACACGATCCCCCGGAACCCGAAGCAACCCTTCGGTAAGGTGGGTCCGGAGCGAGACTCCGTTCTTGCTAATTGCACCTCGCGCCAATCCGATCACTTCGCCGATCGCGGAATTGAGATCGAAACGATCCTTCCGCGCAGGCGCCTTCTTGATGTGGTCCCGGACCCGGTCGATGATGCCTCCGGCTCGATCGGCATCGCCCACGACGCAGCCGAGCGCTTCCCTGACTTCAGCCAGGTCTGGCGGGCTCTTGTTCAAAAAGTTTAGGGCCGCCTGGGCGTTGTTGCGGGCCGCCGCGATCGGTTGCGTGACTTCGTGAGCCAGCGAGGCGGCCAACTCTCCCATTATGTTCACCGGTTCATGCGGGCGAGATCAGCCTCCAGCTGGCGCAGCCTTTCATGCTCCTCCTGCGCGCGTTTACGTTCCGTCACGTCGACGTGTGTGCCGACAGCTTCGACAAGCGCGCCGGTCGTGGAGAACAGATGATGGCCAGTTGCTTCGAGGTATTTGACCGTCCGGTCGGGCAGTATGATTCTGAACTCCACCGCCAAGTCTCTTTTCTGGCGCAGTGCGACCTGGACTTCCTCATGCATCCTGTCGCGGTCATCCGGATGGATCCGTTGCCATACGGTTTTGCGGTTCGGGAGGCCCAGCTGCGGATCAAACCCCCAGATTCGTGCTGCGCGGCAATCAGGATGAGGGGCGCGCGTCAATCTGGATGAGAAAGCGTCGCCGGATGCGTGACGGCAGGAGGGCGTAGCCCGAGTGACGTTGCGAATCCGGCGAACGGCGCGGCCCTGTAAGGGGCGCG
>WNFD01002537.1_pt1 | contig 26396 bp, 23 predicted proteins | sample 5400491 | NCBI WGS metagenome assembly WNFD01 (sample SAMN13153343, study PRJNA577476) | soil metagenome | isolation source: 120 cm saprolite under Douglas fir tree site 2 hole 2 replicate 2 | place: USA:California | collected 2015-04-18
CAGACCTGCAGCTGAAAGCGGCCCTCGGCCGCCGCCGCAGTGAGGCCCAGCGCGGTGCGGCTGCGCGTCCCTTGCGGCAGCAGCGGCACCCGCGTCTTCTTGAGCGGGTTCTTCCGCTTGGGCCGCGCCAGAGCCTCGGTCATGCGTGGCCTCCCGCGAGGAGCGCGGCGCCGCTGGCGAGGCCGCGATCATAGGTGATCATGCCGAAGCCGGAGACGAGGCCGATCTTGGCATCCGGCACCTCGGCGCCGAGCGCCGCACCGGTCAGCTGGCGCAGCGCCTCGACGAGGCCGAGAAATCCGCCGGCGGCGCCCGCCTGTCCGACCGAGAGCTGGCCGCCCGAGGTGTTGTGCGGGAAGCTGCCATCGGCGGTCAAGGTGTGCGCGCGAACGAACTCGGCGCCCTCGCCCTTGCGGCAGAAGCCGAGATCCTCGATCTGCATCATGGAGATCACGGGGTAATCGTCATAGGTCTCGACGAAATCGACATCCGCGGCGGTGACGCCCGCCATGGCATAGAGTTCGTCCACATCCATCGCCCAGCCGCCGCGAACCTGGATGGCGTCCTCGGGGAAGGCATTGTGGCGCTCGATGGTGGCGAGAAGGCGCGCCACGGGGAGTCCGAGCGAGCGCGCCACATCCTCGCGGCAGACCAGAAACGCCTCGGCGCCGGCGCAGGGCATGACGCAGTCGAAGAGGTGGATCGGATCGGAGATGGCGCGGGCCGAGAGGTACTCGTCGAGCGTCAACGGCTTCTTCATCAGCGCATGGGGGAAGCGGAGCGCATTGGTGCGCTGCGCCACGCAGATCTTGCCGAAATCCTCGCGCGTCGCACCATAGCGACGCATGTAATTGTGGGTGATCAGGGCAAAGCTCGCGTTGGGGCCACCGGATCCGTAGGGATAGACGGCGTCCTGGGCGAAGCGCGAGAAGGTCGAGAGCATCCGGCGGAAGGAGTCAACCTGGTTGGTGTCGCCGGCGACGCAGACCACGAGCTCCGCGTCGCCGCACTGCACCGCCCGCGCCGCGCGGCGCAAGGCGACGACGCCGCTGGCACCGCCGAGCGGCACGTGATCGAGCCAGCGCGGACTCAAGCCCAGATGCTGGGTGAGGCCGATGGCAGTATCGGGGCCGACGGTGAAGCTCGCGAGCGACAGCCCGTCGATATCAGCGCCGCGCAGCCCGGCGCGCGTGACGACCTCGCGCACCGCGCGCCCGATCCACCAATGCGCGGTGTTGGTAGAATAGCGCCGATAGGGAATGGTGACCGGCGCGCCGACAACGACGCCGTCATAGGGCAAGCGCTGAATCGGCGGCCGTACCGGCGCCATCTCGAGCGAGCTCACAGGAAGAGCTGGATGCTGCCGAAGGCAGCATCGCAATTGACGAGATCGACCCGCTTCAGCCGGATCTTGATCGCGCCCTCGACCACGGTCAGGTGATGCGTCGCCCAGGCCGCGAACAGCGTCTGCTGATCAGCGCGGGTCTCGACATAGTGCATGGGCGTCCAGGTCACATAGAGCGGCTCCTGGTCGTTGCGCTCGTCGATCTGCGGCGCTTGCAGCAGGTGATGACAGCGGCTCCTCGGCTTCTGGCTGTAGGTGCGATTGCCCTGGAGCCGTCGGGCGCGAATCGTCAGCAGCAGCTTGTCCTCATACATCAGCGAGCTGGTCAGGCGGGGATCGGTCTGGCCCCATTCGAGCGGCATCCAATAGCGGCCATCCTCAGCAAAGAGGTCGACCCACTCTTCGAAGCACTGCTGGTCAAGCAGCCGCGCCTCGCGAAGGATGAAGTCGATCAGCTGCTGATCGCTGGGCGGGGTGGTCATCGCCGTCAGAGGCTCATGGTCATGAATTTGGTCCAGGCGCGGAACTGATTGCGCATCTGCCGTTCCGAGGTGCCGTCGGTCACGGCAGTGCGTGGCTCCGCCTCATCGGGCGCGTAGAGGCGCTGCACATTGACCCATTCATTGCCGTTGCTGCACAGCCCCTGTTGGGCGCGCTCATAGATCTCGAGATCGTCGTGGCCCACGACCGAGGTCGGCGCATTGATGAGGCGGTTGTACATGACCGTGCGCTCCAGCAGCAGATCCGGGGCGCCGACCAGCCGGAAGGTCCAGGACTCCACCAGCGTGCGGTTCGCCGCGATCGGCTTGAAGACGCGCAGGAGCTGGATCGGCCCCTTGAGCATGACGTTCGGGAAATAGACGGTGTTGTGGCGACTCTCGTCCATGATCGCCTTGGCGCGCGCCTCGCCATAGGCGGCCTCCATCCGCTCGAAATAGCCGGGCACGGCGGAATAGTCGGAATGGATCGAGTGCGAGACGCCGGTATGGCCGTGGCCGTTGTCCCAGACGCGGATACCCATGCTCTGGAAGAACTCGTAGGAGCTCATGAAGGGCGCGTAGATCTCGACCGCCATCGGCTTCTTGGCGCCGGGCGGCGCCGACTTCCAGACCTCGATCGCGGTGCCGGCCGAGGATTCATGCGCAACCATGGGATGGCAGGTATCGGTCTGGTTCTCGACCAGCATCTTCCAGTTGCAGTCGTGCATGTAGCGGAACACGCCACCGGCCACTTCCAATTTACCCACAGGCGAGCGGTCGATCATGTTGTCGAGGCTCGAGAGCGCCTCGCCGAAGAACTCCTCGAAGCCGGGCCCGATATCGCTGAGCTTGCCGAAGACGAATCCGCGATAATTGTGCACGTGGCGCACGGGTGTCATCCCTCGTGCGGCGTGGCTCTCGCCAAAGCCGGTGCTCTCATATCCGTTCTTCAAGGGGACGGCGACAAGGCTGCCATCGGTGCGGAAGCTCCAGGCGTGATAGGGGCAGCGGAAGAACCTGCCGGTATTGCCGCAGGTCTCGCCGGTAATCCGTGTCCCCTTGTGCGGGCAGCGGTTGTAGAGGAGCTTCACGTTGCCATCGGTGTGGCGGACCATGATGACCGGCTGCGTCCCGATGGTAGTGCTGTAATAGTCGCCGACATTCGCGACCTGGCTCTCATGCCCGACATAGATCCAGGTATTGGCGAAGAGGTATTCCATCTCGAGCTCGAAGAGCTCCTGATCGATGTAGAGGTCGCGATGGACCTCGGTCTCGCGCAGGAGGGCGGAGATCGCCTGGCGATTGCCTCGATACTTGCCGATCATGCGACGTTCCCTCTTGCGCCCATGTCAGAGAAAGCTTTCTACCGTCTTGACGGTATCGGCGAGCGCGCGGCCTTCGGCGTCCGCCAGCGCTGACTGACGCATCCGGCGCAGCCAATCGGCAGCGTCCGCCCGCCCCTCGAGCCGGCGCGCCATCGCCACCAGCGTCGCGAACTTCCCTTCGCCCGCTTCGTGAGTATCGGAATAGCCCTTGACCAGGCGGCGTGCCTCCAGGAGTTCGATGCCGAGCGCGATGTCGCGCCGCGCGGCGCTCCGCGCCTGCTCGAGCCAGCCCTCGATATGGGCGCGCTCGCGCTGATGCCGCAGTGTTCCGCGCCGGTAGCGCCGGAGGCCCGCCAGGACATAGAGCGGCAGAAACCACGCGACGGTCCCGGTTCTGACCCGCCGGCCGCGGTTGACGATGCGCTCAAGGGCCACGAAGAGGCGCGGGTGCTGCTCGATCCAGCGGCCGAGCCGGGCGGGCAGCGTGCCGCAGACTTCCGCCATGCGCGGATGCATGAACTCGGTCGTGTAGACGATCTGGTCGGCGCGCGCCGAGACCTCCCGCCGCACCCGCGCGAAGCGGCTGCCGCGCGTTTTGAGGTCGGCAACCCGGATCACGTCGTCATAGGCCATGGCGGGAGCAATGTGCTTGGCCGCGGCGCGCGTCAGCGGAAAGTCGGATCTGGCGTCCGCGGACGCAGCTTCGATATCGGCGAAGGGCTGCAGCAGATCGAGATAGTCGCGCCCATAGTCGAGATCCTGAAAGTCGACGACGCGGGCGAGCCCCGCCGCGACCATGGCGTGCGCGGCCTTGGGGAAACGGCTGCGGGCACGCTCGACCAGAGCATCGAAGCCGGCATCGCCGAGCGGGCGAAGCTCCGGGAAGCGCTTCAGAGCGGCGCTGCCGGGGGGTAGTGCTGCGGGCGTGGCGGAGCGTAGCTCCGCCGATGCGGCTTCGCAGGCGCGGCTGAAGGCGCGCAAGCTTGCCTCGACGCCGAGACCGGCAGCCTGGATCGTCGCCTCGTAGGCCTGACGTGGGAAGGGCAGGGCGCCCGAGCCCGCCAAGGCGCCGAAGAGGGCGGCGGAGATATGGCTTCCCGTCTCCTCGGCGATGGCCGCCATGTCGAAGGCGAGGAATTGCTTGCTGGTCGCGCGCGCCGCTTCATAGACCTTGACGGGGTCGCCGGCGCCATCGCCGGGCACGGCCTTCTCGACCACCGCATAGGCGCGGTGCGCGGAAGCGATGAGCGTCGTGCGATCTGACGAGACTAGGCCCCGCTGGATCGCGCGACCGGCCTCCATCAGTTCGGCGCCGATCACCACATCCACCTCGCCCGGTACTGGCATCAGCGACAGCACGGGGCGCCGGCCCGATCCGTCGGACGCAATCATCTCGACATAGTAGATGGTGGCGCCGGTGCGCTGGGCGACGCCGGGAACCGAGGTCGATTGCGCGAGATAGCCCTGAGCCTCCGCGAGGGCGACGATCCAGTCCACGAGGACGCCGCCGCCCTGGCCGCCCATCGCCAGCACCGCGATCGCGATCGGCCGGCGCGTGTCGAGGCGCGGGTCGGAGGCGGCGTGCGGGGTCAGCGCATCCATCGCGGGCTCAGGCGAATTGCAGCCGGCACTTCGCACGGCGGCGCTGCAAGAAGCCGATGGTCGCGGCACGCAGCGCGGCGAGGGCGCGATCCCAGCGGCTCGGATTGTTGATGATGTCGGCGCGGTAGAACGAGGGACAGAGGACGGCGGCCTCCGCCACCTCGCCGCAATTGCCGCAGCCGACGCAGGTCTCGTCGACCGCGGCAACAGGGTCGTCCTTGAGCGGATCGCTGGTGTGCTTGACCGAGAGCGAGGGACAGCCAGAGAGGCGGATGCACGCGTGGTCGCCGGTGCAGATATCCTCGTCGACACCGAAGCGCTCGCGCACCACGCGCTTCCCTGCCTTCGCCGCCTTGGCGAGAAGCGGCTTCTCGCGTCGCTGCTTGTTGAGCATGCATTCCGACGAGGCGACGATGACCTTGGGGCCCGCGTCGGTGCTGGTGAGCGCCTGCTTCAGCGTGTCGCGAATGCGCGCGACGTCATAGGTGCGATTGATCTCGCGCACCCAGTTGACGCCGATCCCTTTGACCGCTGCGCTGATCGGGTGCTTGGTCGAGCGCGAACGGTTGGACGCGCGCGACGACAGGATGTCCTGCCCGCCCGTCGCCGCGGAATAGTGGTTGTCGACGATCAGCACCACGCCGTCGCTCTTGTTGAAGACGGCGTTGCCGATGCCGGAGGTGAGGCCGTTGTGCCAGAAGCCGCCATCGCCTATCACGGCGATGGCGCGCTTGCCGCCTTTGACGTTGAAGGCCGAGGCGGAAGCGGGACCGAGCCCGTAGCCCATGGTCGTCGCGCCGATATTGAACGGCGGCATGATCGAGAAGAGATGGCAGCCGATATCGGCCGCGACATGGTGCGGCCCGAGCTCGCGCTCGACCAGTTTCATGGCGGCGAAGATCGGCCGTTCCGGACAGCCCGTGCAGAAGCCGGGCGGCCGCGGCGGGACGACCTCCGCCAGCGCCCGCGCATGCCGCTCGTCGAGCGCCGGCGCCGCGTTGGGCGCCCGCACTGCGGGAGCGAGCACGCTCGGGATCCAGCGCCGGACGAAGGCGCCGATGCCGTCGCCCATCACCTTGGCGGTGTACTCGCCGGCCATCGGGAGCAGATCCTTGCCGGCGATCGCCGTCGGGATCTCCGCCTGGCGCAGGATCTTGTTGAGCGCCTGCTCGATATAGTCGGGCTGACCCTCCTCGACCAGCAGCACCGCCTGTTTTCCCGTGCAGAACTCGACGATCTCGTCCGGGATCAGCGGGTAGGTGACATTGAGGATATGGAGCGGGATGCGGCTCGCTCCCCAGACATCGGCGAGCCCGAGGCCGCGAAGCGCGCGGAGCACGCCGTTGTACATGCCGCCCTGGAGAATGATGCCGATCTCGCCGATATCGCCGGGCACCGTCTCGTTGAGCCGGCGCTCCTTGACGAATGTCACGGCGGCGGGCCAGCGCTTTTCGATCTTCTCCTTCTCGTGCAGGAAGGAGGCCGGCGGCAGGACGATGCGGCTGGTGTCGCGCTCCGGCGATTCCAGCGCCTGCCGCAAACTCATCGCCGGCCTTTGGTTCGTCTTGGCGCGGAAGCTGCCATGCACATGACAGGCGCGGATGCGCACCTCCAGCATGACCGGCGTGTTCGAGGCCTCGGAAAGCTCGAAGCCGGTCTCGACCGCGCGAACGATGCTCTCGAGATCCGGCTTCGGATCGAGCAGCCAGATCTGCGATTTCATGGCGAAGGCGTGCGAGCGCTCCTGCATGATCGAGGAGCCTTCGCCGTAATCCTCGCCGACGATGATGAGGGCGCCGCCCTTGACGCCGCCGGATGCGAGATTGGCAAGCGCATCGGATGCGACATTGGTACCGACCGTCGATTTGAAGGTGACGGCGCCGCGGATCGGGTACATCACCGAGGCGGCAAGGGTCGCGGCGGCGGTCGCCTCGCTGGCGCTCGTCTCGAAATGGACGCCGAGCTCGCCGAGGATCTCCTCGGCATCGGCGAGGACGTCCATCAGATGCGAGATCGGCGCGCCCTGATAGCCCGCGACATATCCCACGCCCGATTGCAGCAGCGCCTTGGTGATGGCGAGAATGCCCTCGCCGCGGAACTCCTGCCCGTCGCCGAGCTTGAGGTCCTGCACCTCTTTCGCGAAGGATCGCTCGGCCATGGCGGTCTCCGACGATCGTGGTGGGCGCTGACGCGGCGCGGCAGCGGCGTCGGGAGCGGGCCGGGAAACTCCCGGAGCGCCGACGGCGAGATATTTAAGAGGTGAAGCTTTTCGCTGTCAATCGCCCGACCGCGACGGCAGCATTTTTTTGCGCCACAGCGGCCTCTAGCCATGCGATCCAGCCTTGACTCGTGCTTTCGAGAAACTTTAGACTTGAAACATTCCTGGGCCGGTTTCCCGGTCGAACCGCCCATGGTCGGGTTCCGACGCGTCCACTACGGGGGACAGGCTCCTCATGCGGCTGCTCTGGCAGAGCTTCGTCGATCAGACGCAGAACGGCGCTTATTTCGAGCGCCTTCGCGCCGATCTCGGCGAGCTTGCCGCGCCGGGCACCAGCATCGAGTTCAAGGGCATGCACCCGCCCGACCGGGATTTTGGCCGACTGACGGAATTCCGCTGCGCGATCCAGGCGGTCGACCACGCGCTCGCGGCCGAGCAGCAGGGCTATGACGGCTTCGTCATGGGCCACTTCCAGGATCCCGGCCTGTACGAGGCGCGCTCGGCGGTGCGCATGCCGGTCATCGGCGCCGGCGAGGCGACGCTGCATTTCGCGGCGCAGCTCGGGCGCCGCATCGCCCTTGTCTCGATCGATCCCGTCTTCGAGATCTGGCATCTGGAGCAAGCCGAGCGCTACGGGCTCAAGGACCGGGTGGTTGCCGTCGCGGGCATCGGCGCGGTGCCGGAGGATTTCGCTGCAGCCTTTGCCGGCGACGAGGCGGCCTATCAGAGGATGCGTGCCGCCTTCATGGACTGCGCGCGGCCGCTGGTCGAGCGCGGCGCCGATGTGGTGGTGCCCGCCGGCGTGCTGCCGGGCCTGCTGCTGTCGCGCGAGCGCGGTCTCATCGTCGGGCATGCGCCGGTCGTCAATTGCGCCGCGGTCGCGCTCAAGAGCGCGGAGATGTGGGTGGCGCTCAACAAGAGCAGCGGAATAGAGCCCAGCCGCGGCCCCAGCTTCGCGCTCGCCCCGCCGCGGGCGGTCGCAGATTTTCGCGGCTTCGTCGCGCGTGGATTGCGCGATGGCTGAAGCGGCGTGCAGATCCGGATGCGGCTGCTCAGCGGCCGAGGGGCGGCGGCAGGGCCGACAAGAATTGGTCGACCGCCGCGGCGAACTCGCACGGCATCTGATCGGGCAGCGGCACCATGCCGTTCGCGATCTCGGTGGGGCAGCGCAGCTGGGGCAGGCGTCGCTCCATCTCGTAGCGGTTGACGACGCGGTGACCCTCGGCGGCGCGTGGGCCGGCTTTGAGGGCATCGACGACAAAGCGCTCGAGGAGATCGGCGCGGCCCTTGGGGTAGTAGGGCTGCCGCATCGCCCAGAGCTCCGCGAGATGGCGTCCGTCGGGGTACGCCGTCGCCTCGTCGATGACCCGCTTGCCGGTGGTCGAGGCTCGTCTCGCGGCGTCGACATAGGGCGCGGCCGAGAGGATCAAGGCCTCGACGCGATCGGGGCGGGATGCCGCCATCTCGATCGCGATCGCGGCGCCGGTGTGATGGCCCAGAACCGTGGCCCGCTCATGTCCGAGCGCGGCCAGCACCTGATGGGCGGCTTCCGCCCAAGCCTCGATCGAATCGAGGCCTCGCGGCAGCGGCGCGGAATCGCCAAAGCCGACGGTATCCATGGCGATCGCGCGATACTTGCCGCCGGGCAGCGGCAGCACCTCGCGAGATTCATCCCAGGATCGCGGCGTCTGATGCAGCAGCAGGATCGGGCGCCCGGCGCCGCAGGCTGCGATATGCACGGGCCCGCAGCTGATGGGGACGAAGGATCGTTCGATCACCGGTGTCATCGCTACCGCCGTTCGGGGCGCGCGCCGAGGCCGATGGTCTCGCTCGCATGCGGCGATGGCGGCAGCAAGTCGGGCGAGATGTGTCGGCGTTAAGCTCAAGAACAGGGAGAAAGCAATGAAAAGCGTTCTGCGCGTCGCGGCGATCGTCGCCGGTGCCTCTCTGACGGTCGGTCCGGCGCATGCCGACATCACCGTCGGATTCGTGACCTCGCTGAGCGGACCCGGTTCCTCGATCGGCGTTCTCTACGATCACGGAATGAAAGCCGCCTGGGAGTATGCCACCAGCGTCGGCGGCGACGCGCAACGCGCGCAAGCTCGTCGAGGAGAACAAGGTCGATCTGCTGATCGGCACCGCGACCGCACCCTCCTCGATCGCCATGGTCGCCGTCGCCAACGAGCTCAAAGTGCCGATGATCTCGATCTCGCCGATCACGGTGCCGGCCACCGAGACCGGCGAGCGCTGGGGCATCGCGGTGCCGCAGCCGCCGAGCCTCATGGTCAAGGTGGTGGTCGATCGCATGAAGCGCGACGGCATCAAGAATGTCGCCTATATCGGCTTCTCCGATGCGTGGGGCGACCTCGTCTACAATGGCGCGCAGAAGCCGGCGGAGGCGGACGGGATCAAGATCTTGACCAACGAGCGCTACGCTCGCACGGACACCTCGGTGACCGGGCAAGTCCTGAAGATGATCGCGGCGCACCCCGACGCCGTGCTGCTCGGCGGATCGGCGACCCAAGGCGCTCTGCCGCCCCTCGCGCTCGCCGAGCGCGGCTACAAGGGGCCGCTCTACGGGACCCCCGCGCTGCTCAACGCGGATTTCGTGCGCGTCGGCGGCAAGACGGTCGAGGGCGTGCTGGTCTCGGCCGGACCTGTCATCGTCGCCGAGCAGCTGCCGGACACGCATTTCAGCAAGACGATCTCGATGGCGTTCCGCGCGGCGCATGAGAAGGCCAACAACGTCGCGCCCTCGGACGGCTTCTCCGCCTATTCGTTCGATGCCTGGCTCATCTTCATGGATGCGGCGAAGCGCGCGATGGCGACCGCGAAGCCGGGAACGCCGGAATTTCGCACCGCGCTCAGGGACGCGATCTTCACCACCAAGGAGCTCGTCGGAACGCACGCCATCTACAACTTCAAGCCCGGCGAGAGCTATGGGGTCGATGAGCGCGGCCTCGTGCTCGTGCGCCTGACGAGCGGCCAGTGGAAGTACCAGCCGTAACCGGCAGGTCGTACGGCGCCAACGAGATCTGAGGCGGCTCGCCCGATGGACGCGGAAATAGCGGCGATCCTCGCGATGGACGGCATCGCGACCGGCGTGATCTACGTGCTCATCGGGCTGGGCTTCGTTCTCATCTTCGCGGTGACCCGCGTCATTTTCGTGCCCTTCGGCGACATCGCCGCGTTCACCGCCCTCACGCTCGCCTCGCTCGAACTGAGTCGCATGCCCGGCACCGTCGGTCTGGTGGCCGTGCTCGCCGTGCTGGCGACGCTGATGGAGAGCGCGACGCTGCTTAGAGCGCGGGCCCTCAATCGGCTGCCGCGCGCGTTTCTCTACTACCTGATCCTGCCGCTGTTGCCGGCCGCCGCGGTCTGGATCGCGGCTGGAACAGCGCTTGGCATGCCGCTGCGGATCGGGCTCTCGCTGGCGCTGGTGCTGCCGATCGCGCCGCTGCTGGATCGCGTGGTCTTTCGTCCGATCGCCGACGCTTCGGTGCTTCTGCTGCTGACCGTCGCGGTCGCGTTGCATTTCGCCTTGGTGGGCCTCGGGCTGCTGTTCTTCGGCCCCGAGGGCGTGCGAACCCAGCCGCTCACCGACGCCGTTTTCGAGATTGGCGGGCTGATCGTCAACGCCCAGACGCTCCTGATCGTCGCCGCCGCCATCGTCTTCAGCGGTCTCCTCTTCCTGTTTTTCGAGTTCACGCTGCTCGGCAAGGCGCTTCGCGCCACCGCGGTCAACCGCACCGGCGCCCGGCTCGTCGGCATCAGGCCGGCGACGACCGGCACCATCGCCTATCTGCTGGCATCCGTGCTCGCCGGCGTCTCCGGCATGCTGATCGCGCCGGTTACGACGATCTTCTACGATTCCGGGTTTCTGATCGGCCTTAAGGCCTTTGTCGGTGCCATCTTCGGCGCGATGGCGAGCTATCCCGTGACGGCGCTTGGCGCGGTGCTGGTCGGCCTCCTCGAGAGCTTCGCCTCGTTCTGGAGCAGCGCCTTCAAGGAAGTCGTGGTGTTCGGCATCCTCATCCCCGTGCTGCTGTGGCGCTCGTTCAGCCTCGCGCCCGCCGAGGAGGAAGAGGCCGAGGAATGAGCGCCCTCCAGCTGCGCCTTGTCGGATCGGGCGCCATCCTGCTGCTCGCCCTGGCGCCCCTCTTGCTGAGCCCGTTCAGCATCACGTTGCTGAACTATATCGGCATCTACGCCCTGGCGGCGCTCGGCCTCGTCCTGCTGACCGGCATCGGCGGCATGCTCTCCTTCGGCCAGGCGGCCTTTGTCGGAATAGGCGCTTACGCGACCGCCTGGCTCACCGCGAGCGAAGGTTATTCGCCTTGGCTCGGCCTGGTGCTGGCGCTGCTTCTCACCGGCGCCGTCGCGGCGATCCTCGGGGCGGTAACGCTGCGCCTGGGCGGGCATTTCCTCTCGCTCAGCACCATCGCCTGGGGCCTCGCGATCTACTTCCTCTTCGGCAACATGGCGATGCTCGGGCAATTCAACGGCATCAGCGACGTCCCGCCGATCTCGATCGGCGGGTTTGCCTTGGTGGGCAGCGTCAGCATTTATTTCCTGATTTGGACAGTGCTGATCGCGGCGCTTGTCCTTGCGGCGAACCTGCTCGGCTCCCGCGAGGGCCGAGCCATCCGCGCGCTCCGTGGCGGGCGGATCATGGTCGAGAGCCTCGGCATCGATCCTTTCCGCGTCAAGCTCTCGACCTTCGTCATCGCGGCGCTGCTCTCGGCGCTCTCGGGCTGGCTCTACGCGCATATGAGCCGCTTCGTCAGCCCGGCGCCCTTCGACGTCAATGTCGGCATTCTCTATCTGCTGATGGCGATGGTCGGCGGCATGGGCCATCTCCTGGGCGCGGTGGTGGGGGCAGCCGTCGTGACCCTGCTCAAGAACAGCATCCAGGACTACCTGCCGCTGATCGCGCCGGGCGCCTCGGGCCAGCTCGAGGTCGTCGTCTTCGCGGTGATCTTCATCCTGCTCCTGCAGCGCGCGCGCGCCGGGATCGTGCCCTTCGCGCTGCGATATCTCCCAGCTGTGACGCCGTCGGCTCCGGTCGCGGCAGCGTCCCTCGACCATCGCGCGCAACCGGAACGAGGCAGGCCGCTGCTGACCGTGACGGGCGCCGTCCGTCGCTTCGGCGGGCTCGTCGCCGTCAACGATGTCAGCTTCGAGCTCGGCGCCGGCGAAATCCTCGGTCTCATCGGGCCGAACGGCGCCGGCAAGACCACGATGTTCAACCTGATCAGCGGCGCGCTCGCGCCCGACGAGGGCCGCATCACGTTTCTCGGCGCCGATATCACCCGGCGGGCGCAGCGCCAGATCGCCCGCGCCGGCATCGCGCGCACCTTCCAGCACGTGAAGCTGCGCCCGAAGATGACGCTTCTCGACACGGTGCTGCTCGGGACCTATGCGCGCACGGCATCCGGGTTTTTCGCGGGCGCGCTCCGGCTCGACCGGCTCGAGGAGGCGCGGGCGCGCGCCGAGGCGATGCGGCAATTGGAGCGGGTCGGCCTTGCCGAGCGGGCCTTCGAGCTCGCCGGCAATCTGCCGCTCGGCAATCAGCGCCTGCTCGAGATCGCCCGCGCGCTCGCCGCGGACCCCGCGCTGCTGATCCTCGACGAGCCCGCCGCCGGTTTGCGCGCCGGCGAGAAGGCGGTGCTGGCGCGGCTGCTCGAGGCGCTGAGGTCGGAGGGTCTGACCATCCTGCTGGTCGAGCACGACATGGAATTCGTCATGGGGCTCGTCGATCGCACGGTGGTCATGGATTTCGGCTCCAAGCTTTGCGAGGGGACGCCCGCCGTCATCCGGCGCGACCCGCGTGTGCAGGAAGCCTATCTCGGCGGGGTTGCCTGATGGCGCTGCTCTCGATCGACGATCTGACCGTAGCCTACGACAAGGTCGAGGCGGTGCGCGGCGTGTCGCTGGCGATACAGCCCGGACAGATCGTCACCGTGATCGGCCCCAACGGCGCCGGCAAGACGACGCTGCTCGGCGCGGCGATGGGGCTGCTGCGCTCCCGCGGCCGGCTCTTCTTCGACGGCACGGATCTCCGGCGGCTGGATGTCGAGGCTCGCGTCGAGCGCGGCTTCTGTCTCGTGCCCGAAAAGCGCGAGCTCTTCGGCGAGCTCACGGTCGCCGACAACCTGCTCCTCGGCGGCTATGCCAGGCGCCGCGAAGCGGAGGGGCTGAAGCGGACGCTGGCCGATGTCTATCAGCGCTTCCCGCGTCTGGCCGAGCGACGCAAGCAGCGGGCCTCGACGCTCTCGGGCGGCGAGCGGCAGATGCTGACGCTGGGGCGCGCGCTGATGTCGAAGCCGCGCCTCCTGCTGCTCGACGAGCCGAGCCTAGGGCTGGCGCCCCTGATCATTCGCGAGGTCTTCAAGATCATCGCCTCGCTCCGGGATCTCGGCGTTTCCATCCTGCTCGTCGAGCAGAACGCGCGCGCCGCGCTCGAGACCGCGGATTTCGGCTATGTGCTGGAGACCGGGGAGATCGTGCATTCCGGTCCGGCGGCATCCTTGATGCACGATCCCAAGGTCGCCGCCAGCTATCTTGGCGGGCACTGAACGCTTGAAAAGGAAGATGACATGCTGAAGCCGGAGAAGATCCTCTATCGTGCCGAGATGACGGCGACCGTGGCCGCGAGGGCAGCGTGACGGCGAGCAACGGCGGCTTCGTCGCCGGGCTCTCGGTGCCGAAGGCGCTCGGCGGTCCCGGCGGCGACGGCACCAACCCCGAGCAGCTGTTCGCGGCGGGCTATGCCGCCTGCTTTCTCGGCGCGATCAAGTTCGTCGCGCGCCAGAGGAAGATCGCCGTTCCGGACTCTGCGAGCGTCACTGCGGCAGTCGGCATCGGGCCGGTTGCCGTCGGCTACGCGCTCGAGGTCGATCTCCGCGCGAGCCTTCCCGGGCTCGACCGCGCGCTCGCCGAGGAGCTCGTCCACGGCGCGCATGAACGCTGCCCCTATTCGAACGCGACCCGCGGCAATGTCGCGGTGACCCTGACGCTGCTGTAAGGGCCTCCGGTCGCCTCTATGCGATGAACTCGCCTCAGGCGACGACGATGCTCTGCCCGGTTACCGCGGCGGCTTCGGCGGAGGCGACCCAAGCGACGGTGGCGACGACCTCCTCCGACTTGACGAGCCCGCCCCATCGGGTTGGTCGCCGCGAGCCCGGCCTTCGCCGCTGCGACGTCACGCCCCGTCTCGGCTGATATCGTCGCGGCGGCGCGGGCGACGAGATCGGCGTCGGTGTAGCCCGGACAATGGCGCAGCGCCGGTCATGCGGGGCGCGGCTGGTACTGCTCGATCGAGCAGTATTGCTTGGGCCAGGGCAGCGCGTAGCCCTGCTCGACGGCGGCACGATGCGTCCAGTAGGGATCGTAGAGATGCGCGCGCGCTAGCACGCAGAGATCGGCCCGACCGGCAACCAGGATCGAGTTGACATCGGCATAGGTGGAGATGTTGCCGACGGTCATGGTCGGGATGTCCGCCTCGTGGCGGACGCGGTCGGCATAGGGCGTCTGGAACAGCCTGCCATACTCCGGCTTGGCGTCGATCGTGGTCTGGCCGGCCGACACATCGACGATGTCGCAGCGATGCGCCTTCAGCATCCGAGCGATCTCGACCGCGTCGGCGCCGTCGAACCCGCCGGGGACCCAGTCGGTCGCGGAGATCCGGACGCTGATCGGCTTGCCTGCCGGCCACGCCTCGCGCACGACATCGAAGACCTCGAGCGGGAAGCGCATGCGATTCTCTAGGCTGCCGCCATACTCGTCCTCGCGCCGATTGGCGAGCGGCGTCAGGAAGCTCGACAGCAGATAGCCATGGGCGAAGTGGATCTCCAGAATGTCGAAGCCCGCGGCGTCGGCGAGACGCGCGGCGCGGACGAAATCCTCGCGCACCTTCAGCATGTCGGCGCGATCCATCGCCTTCGGCACCTGGCCGTGCGGCAGGTAAGGGATCGGTGAGGCGGCGAGCAGCGGCCAGTTGCCGTCCGCGAGCGGCTCGTCGATCCCCTCCCACATGAGCCGTGTCGATCCCTTGCGGCCGGCATGGGCAAGCTGAACGCCGATCTTCGCCGGGCTGTTGGCGTGCACGAAATCGATCACGCGCTTCCAGGCCTGTGCCTGCTCGTCCTTCCAGAGCCCGGCGCAGCCCGGCGTAATTCGTGCCTCCGGCGAGATATCGGTCATCTCGGTCATGACGAGACCGGCGCCGCCCACGGCGCGGCTGCCGAGATGAACGAGATGCCAATCGTTGGGCATGCCGTCCTCGGCCGAGTACATGCACATCGGCGAGACGACGACGCGGTTGTGAAGGACGAGATCGCGCAGCCGAAACAGCGTGAACATCGGCGGGGGCGGCGGTTCGGCCGGTGCGTTGACGCCGCTCTGATTGGCCGCCTTGCCGGCGAACCAGGCATCGATCCGCCGGATCAGCGCGGGGTCGCGCAGCTTCAGGCTCTGATGGGTGATGCGCAGCGACCGCGTCAGCAGGCTCGCGGCGAACTGCAGCGGCTCGAGCCGGCCGAAATAGCGCTCGGTCTCCTCGAACCATTGCAGGCTGGTCTGCGCCGCGCGCTGGGTCGAGGCGACGACCGGCCGACGCTCCGCCTCGTAGACGGAGAGCGCCGCGTCGATGCCGGGATGTGCCTCGATCGCGCTCGCGAGCGAGATTGCATCCTCCATCGCGAGCTTGGTGCCCGAGCCGATCGAGAAATGCGCGGTGTGCGCGGCATCGCCGAGGAGGACGATCTTGCCATGCGACCAGCGTCGGTTGCGCACGGTCGGGAAGCTGCGCCAAATCGACCGGTTCTTGAGCAGTCTGTGGCCGGCGAGCTCTTCGGCAAAGAGGCGCTCGCAAAAGGTGGTGCTCTCGTCCTCGCTCGCGCGGTCGAGGCCAGCGCGTCGCCAGGTCGCCTCGGTGGTCTCGACGATGAAGGTCGAATGATGCGTATCGAAGCGGTAGGCGTGGGCGCGCCAGAGGCCGTGCCGGTCCTCCTTGAACAGGAACGTGAAGGCCGGGAAGGGGCGGGTGGTGCCAAGCCAGGTGAAGCGGTTCGGCCGCCAATCGATCTCCGGCTCGAACTTGGCCGCGTAGAGCTCTCGGATGCGGCTGTTGACGCCGTCGGCGACGACGATCAGATCGGCATCCGTAAAGGCCTCGAGATCGGCCACCTCTTTCTCGAACTCGAGCTCGACGCCGAGGCCGCGGGCGCGCGCCTGCAGAATCTCGAGGAGACGGCGGCGCGACAGGCCGGAGAAGCCATGCCCGGTCGAGGTCAGAACCTCGCCGCGGTAGTGAATGTCGATATCCGTCCAGTGCGCGAAGGCCGAGGTGATCTCTTGATAGGTCTCGGGATCCGCGGCGGCGATGTTGCCGAGCGTCTCATCCGAGAACACGACGCCCCAGCCGAAGGTGTCGTCCGGCTGGTTGCGCTCGAGGATGCGGATCTCGTGCCCGGGGTTCCTGAGCTTCGCTAGGATTCCGAAGAAGAGCCCTGCCGGGCCGCCACCGACGCAGACGATTTTCATCGCCACCTTCCTGATCGTGCTCGGGCAGCCTGCCAGCCTGGCTCGTCACGGTCGCCCCAAAAATTATTTTATGTCTGAACTTTTTAGATGTAAAGATATTGGCAGCACGTCGGAGGAAGGCGCTTGAGCAGATCTTTGGAGACCATCAACCCGACAGGCTGGCCGACGCCCAAAGGCTATGCCAACGCCATTGCCGGGCGAGGCCGACTCGTCTTCATCGCGGGACAGATCGGCTGGACGCCGGAGGGGCGCTGGGAGACCGACGACCTTGTGGGTCAGCTGCGCCAAACCCTGCAGAACACCTTGGCGGTTCTTGCGGCGGCCGGAGCCGAGCCGCGGCACATCGTGCGGATGACGTGGTACGTGACCGACCGCCGCGAGTATCTCGCCCGGCGCGCCGAATTTGGCGCCTGTTGGCGCGATCTGCTCGGCCGGCATTACCCCGCGATGGCGCTCATCGAAGTTGCAGGGCTGATGGAGGAGCGCGCTAAACTCGAGATCGAGACCACCGCGCTCATTCCGGACCAGGAGTAGGAAGCCGCTGTAGCACCGAAAGCGCCGCGATCGGCGCTGTGCTCCTGCTCCGCCTCCTGCGCGATGCGGGTTAGTGCACATCGCTTCGCTCCCGCGAGCCGCCCGACACGAGCGCGATCAGGAAGACGAGCAGCCCTCCAGCCGCGAGCGCCGCGCCGATCACGCCGGTGGACGTCAGGCCGAACCCGCTGGCGATGGCGAGACCGCCGAGCGCTGCCCCGAGCGCGTTGGCGATGTTGATGGCGCAACCGTTCAGCATGGCGCCGAGCGACTGCGCGTGGCCAGCCACGTCCATCAGTCGGGTCTGCAGGGGCGGGACGAGGGCAACGCCCGCGAGGCCCGCAAAGAACACGTTGACGGTGACGGCCGGGAAGCTGTGGAAGCTGAAGTAGAAGGCCGCGTAGGTAGCCACGTTGAGCAGCAGCAGCAAGCCGATGGCGCGCATGACCCCGCGGTCCGCGAGCCAGCCGCCGAGGAAGTTGCCGCAGAACATCCCCAGGCCGATCACGACTAGCATCGGCGGGACAGTGGAGGCGGAGACGCCGGTCACCGAGAGCAGGGTCGGCGCGAGATAGGTGTAGACGGAGAAAAGCCCGCCGAGGCCGATCGCTCCAATCCCCAGGGTCAGCCACACCTGGAGCTTCGTGAGGGCGCCCAGTTCACGCCGGGCGCTGGCGCCATGGGCAGCGTGCATTGGGGGAACGGTGCTGCGGCACAGCACGGTCGTGATGATCGCCAAGCCCGCGAGAAGGCCGTAGGTCGTCCGCCAGCTCGCGACCTCGCCGATCCAGGTCCCCAAGGGTGCGCCGACGAGGTTGGCGATGCTCAACCCCATCATCACCCGCGCGACGGCTTGGGCGCGCTTCCCGGGGTGCGCCAGCGTCGCCGCGATAAGCGCCGCCACCCCGAAATAGGCGCCATGCGGCAGGCCGGACACGAAGCGGGCGAAGACCAGGAGGCCGAAATGATTTGCGACCGCCGTCAGGGCGTTGCCAATCGCAAAGAGGGCCAACAGACCAATGACCAGTGCGCGTCGCGAGGCGCGGGCGGCGACCGCTGCGATGACCGGCGCCCCGACCACCACGCCGATGGCGTAGGCGCTGATCAAATGGCCAGCGACCGGCACGCTCGTGTGGGTGTCGCGCGCCATGTCAGGCAGCAATCCCATCGAAGCGAACTCCGAGGTGCCCATGGCGAACGCGCCCAGCACCAGAGCGAACTCAGCCGCAAGGTTCTCCCGTGCGGGCCTACGGCTGGGGCTCGTGGCGTTGGCTTGTACTTCAGAGGTCATATCGGCTCCGTTGGTCTCGGAGCTCGAAGGTACTGACGCGCGATGCGGATCTGAATTACGCAGACCCGAATAGCCTATTAGGTGGGGTGGAACAATTTTGCGAGCGGCGCTGAAGAGTGGCCCGCCGATGAGTCTGGGTGCCTGCGCGAGCCTCCGGCAAACAGCTGAAGTACTCCGCCCACAGCAGCATCATGGTCACGCCGGGCTTCTTCAGCTCGACCACCAGGTCCGCCCAGCTCGGCTCCGGGCGCCGCCGCGCCCCCGGCTTGACGCCGGCTCGGGCGAACAGCCGCCCCTCCAGCGCATCGTCCGTCAGGTCGCCCGGCAGCGGCCAGCCCAGCCCGGCGTCCTCCGCATGCTTCAGGTTCTCCTGCACGGTGCTGCGCGCCACCCCGAGCACGCGGGCGATCTCGCGGGTGCTGGCGCCGTCCCGCGCCAGCTGCAGCATGTGTCGCAATTGCCTCATCGTCAGCTTCCTCTTCGCCGACATCCCGCCCCCCCCGCGTCGATCGACAGGGGAAGCGTGATGCCCGAGTTGCTGACCCGGCTGCAGGACTGCCGAAGGTGGCCGGTTATTGATCGGAATCGTGGCCGGCTTCAGATCGGAACGGTGGCCGGCTTCATGTCGGAATACCCGGCCGGCTTCCGTCGGAATCCGCACCAAATCCAAAAAAGTCGTGAGCTGCTCCGGTGTTTCGTCGTTAGGTGCTTGGCGCTCTATGCTCAGGCGGCTTCAGCTGGCGAGCGCCGCCCAGCCAGCCGGGGGCTTATGATCGCGCATGAAGGAGATGAACGCCCCGAGAGGAGCGGGGATTTGCCTTCGACTCGGATAGAACAGGTAGATGCCGGAAATCGGCGAGCACCACTCCTCCAGGACGGGCACGAGAGCGCCGGTCTCCAGGACGTCGCGAACAAGCACTTTGGGCAGAAGACCAATCCCGGCTCCCCCGGTGATCGATGTCGCCAGCACCCGCAGATCGTTGGCCACGAAGTGGGCCCCGACGGCGGGCGCGGCCTTCTCATCCCCCCTTTGCAAGACCCAGGGCTGCACCGTGCCGTCCCAGGAGGAGCGCCGCCGGACGCACCAATGGTCGCGCAGGTCCTCGGGCTTCTGGGGCCTTGTGCGGGTGCGCAGGTAAGCCGGTGCCGCCATAAGCACCTCTTCGAAGGGGTCGACGAGTCGCAGGGCGATCATGTCTTTCTCGATCCGCTCGCCAACTTGAATGCCGGCGTCGATCCGATGGGCGACAAGGTCGAGGTGAAGGTCGTCGACCAGCATCTCGAGCTCGATGTCTGGATAGGCCGTGAGGAACCGACCGACCAGTGGCCCCACCATGATCATCGCCGCCGTGCGTGAGGCGAGAATCCGCAGGCGCCCACCCGGGCCATCGCGGAAGCTCGTCAGCGCGTCCAGCGCTGTGTCGAGCCCCTGAAGCACGGGATCCAGGTCGGCGAGCAGCTGCGCCCCCGCCTCGGTCAACGACACGCTGCGTGTTGTCCGGGTGAGGAGACGGACGCCCAGCTTCTCCTCCAGGCCTCGCAAGGACTGGCTCAGGCTGGGGAGGGATACGCCGAGCGCCGCCGCCGCACGGGTGAAATTGAGCTGGCGTGCCACCTCAGCGAAGGCCACGAGCTCGCGAAGTTCCGGCTTCTGCATCCAACCCAATCCCCGAGACCTTGGAGCAATCGCAATGAGGGCGGCTCGCGGCAAGAGGGCATGTCCGCGAGTGTCTCGACCTGACTGCGCCACGGTGCTCTACGGTGATCCGACCAAGCCTGGACTCTATACGGTGCTGTGACGTCTGGAGCCAAACAACCGAATTATGCCACTTTCGCATCCCGCCTCACGCTTTGTGACCGTGCTGTCGGGGACCTTCTTTGTCGCCTTCGGCAACACTTTCGATGCAACCAAGCTCAAGGCGCTTCCAGCTGGGGGCATTTACACCGAACCGGCCGGCGCCAACCACCTTGGGGAAACTCATGACGAACCGGCGCTTGTTGCAATCACAGGCTACGGTCTTAGTGGAACCACCTACGTCAATCCCGCCGATGCCCCAGCCACAAGCAAGTAGGCCTAAAATGACGCAGATGCATGGCCCCGACAAACCTGGCAATGAGGAGCGGTCCGGGCACGGCGCCACCGCAGCGATGCCATTTTTCTTGTCGACGCCGCAGGAACTATCCGTCACCAGCAGCGCCTCCGGCACGGTTGGTATTTCTCAAGTCGGCGGCCAGAGCGCCACCGTGCTCTATGGGGATCCATCGAAGGCCGGGCTGGACACGGTGCTGATCCACCTTGAGTCCAACAGGCGGATCATGCCGTTCTCACATCCCGATTCCCGCTTCATGTCCGTGCTGTCGGGAACGTTTTTTGTCGCCTTCGGCGATGTTTATGACGAAACTAAGCTCAAGGCGCTTCCGCCTGGAGGCATCTACACGGAGCCGGCCGGCGCGAACCATTTCGGGGAAACCCGCAACGAGGCGTTGCTCATTGCGATCGCCGGTTATGGCCCGAGCGGAACCACCTACGTCAACCCAGCCGCCTCTGGCACCACGCAAGTAGATCTGACATGACGCTAACGGACCCTCGTAAAAAAAGCGGGAAGAATGCAGGTCGTCATTGCTGGGGCCGCAACACGGAGATTAGTCGATGGCATTTGCCTGCCATCGCGTCCTTGATATTTCTACTTGCCGGACATGCCATGGCCGCCGACGCTGTTCTCGCCCCGACCGGCACGCTGCGCGCTGTCTACATCGTCGCGAATCTGGCACAAGCGCGGCTCGATCCCCAAACCGGAAACGTAACAGGCGTTGTTGCCGACATCACGCGAGAGCTTGGAAGACGGGCTGACGTTCCGACAACGATCACGCCTCTCCCCACAGCTGCGGCCGTACTTGAAGCTGTGCGCAATGGAAATGCGGACATCGGATACGTCGCGCCCAATCCTGAGCGTACAGGCCAGGTATTGTATTCTCAAACCTACATGTTGGTACAGCAGAGTGCACTCGTTCGCACCGACTCGCATCTGCAATCCGTGCGCGATCTGGACCGTGCGGGGCTGGTGATCGGCATCAATACCGACGATAGCGTTGGGGTTTGGCTTCAGGAGCGATTGAAGATTGCACGCGTGCGTTCCACTTCGGACTATACTCTTCGAGAGGCTGTCCGGTGGCTACAGGATGGGACGGTGGTGGCTTTTGCCGGTAATCGCCAACGGCTGGCTGCGAACACCAAGGACGTTCCGGGGCTGCGCCTACTCGCGGACAACTTCTATGGCGTGCCTCAGACTATCGCTGTCCCAATCGATCGTCCCGATCGCCTCGCTCGAATTGAAAAGGCGCTGAACGAGTTTCGTGCCAGTGGCTTCCTCACCGAAGCAGTTGCGCGAAGTGGTGTTGACGGCTTGGATGTCGCTCCTGCTCCCTAGCCATAAGGTATCTCTATATAGCTGAAGCCGCGTCATTCTGCTGTGGGTCGTCCAGTGGCGACCCACAAACTTCCCCAACCAATGAACGAAACCATTGGTGGGCCGAAAATACGAACCCTGATCGACATGGCAACAGAGTGCTTCCCAGTCTGCTCTGCAGCGGCACGGCGCGATCGGCGGTGATTCAGCCGCGCCGCGGCGCATGCCTCAATCGGACGGTTGCACGTCTCCTCTGCGATCACTGGCAAGCCGGAGCTCTGGCATGAGTTCGGCCGTCAAAGCGCATCGATGCGCGCCGGGCGGCAAAGGGGGGGAACACAATCAGGCGATCGGCCGTTGACGCGGCGGCACCACAAAGATCCATGCGTTGACCGATGCTGATTGTCGCCCCATCGCCTCCATGCTGACCGGCTGTCAGGAGGCTGACTACACGGCTAGCGCCCAATTGTTGGATCCGGCGAGTGAAGGCGCAGATTGACGGGGCTGGCGAAGCTGCGAGTAGTGGGGGTCACGTTTCACCGGTGATGTGACCTTCGCCATGAGAGGTCAGGCGAGCGCCGCCGACATGCGCTTCCCCATATCGACGATCTGTCGGGCATGACGCTCTTCCAGCTCCGCCATCGACATAACTTCGGCAACGACACTGATGTTCACGCTGGCGACGGCTTTCGATCCTTCGAAGATGGGCGCCGCGATCGAGCGTATGCCTGGCCTGTCCTCCTGATCGTTGAGCGCGTAGCCGCGGGATCGCACCTCTGCGAGGCTCGCCTCGAAGCGACCGATATCCTTGGGCTCGCCAATCGTTTGGCTGAAGGCGACGAGCGTAGCGCCGCGTTCGTCATCAGGCAGGAAGGCGAGATAGGCGCGCCCCAGCGCGGTTCGCACGGGCGAGAGGCGCGAGCCGACCTGCCAATTGACGCTGAGCCCGCCGGGCTGACGGCTTGTCTCCAAGATAACGATGGCATCTCGATCGAAGATGCCGATGTCGGAGGGCCAGCGCGTCGATTTCTGGACCTCCGCGAGGATCGGCCCGAGAAGTGTGACGAGGCGCCGCCCCTGGTTGAACCCGCCGGCCAGGGTGAGGGCACGCGCCGTCAGGGAGTAGGATGGAGCATCGCCCTCGCTGTAGACGTAGCCCGCATGAATGAGCGTTTCCACCATCCGCACCAGCGTTGCCTTGGGCAAGGCAGTAGCTGCGTGCAGGGACTTGATCGTCGAGGTGCCTTGAACCGCAATAGTTTCGAGCACGTTCAGCGCGCGCAGGATCGCGGTGACGGGCTCGTAGGTAGGCATCATCTCCTCCGCTAACGCGTGAAGTGAAAGGGGTGGGCGATCCCGCTGCCCCGCCCGAGACGCCACAGGCTGTCTCAGTCGGCCACCGGCACCGTATAGTTGAGCGCGAGCCGTCCGCCGTCGGGATAGATCGTCTGTCCCGTGATGTAGGAAGCATCGTCGCTCGCGAGGAAGGCGGCAACGCTCGCGACCTCCGATGGCTCGCCGCCACGCCCGAGCGGCGTGCGCGACATGACCCTGCGGCGCGCTTCGTCGCTGCTGAGAACGGCCGCCTTGGCGAGATCGGTCATGATGGTGCCGGGGCCGATCGCCACGACGCGGATGCCGTGCTGGGCGAGCCCCATCGCCATCACCTTGGTGAGCTGGTTCGAGCCGCCCTTGGAAACTACATAGGGCACCTGGTTCGGGATCGCGAGCTCGGCGTTCACCGAGGACATGTTGATGATCACGCCACCCTGGCCTTGGCGGACCAGTTCGCGCGCCACCGCCTGCCCGCACAGGAACTGCGATTTGAGATTGATGCGGATCACCCTGTCGAACTCCTCCTCGCGCACGTCGAGGAAATCGGCGAGGCTGGTGATGCCGGCATTGGCGACGAGAATGTCGATCCGGCCGAACTCTTCGATCGTGCGCTTGACGAGACGATCGACGTCGGTCTTCAGGCTTGCGTCAGCCGGTTCGAAGGTGGCGCCGAGGCGCTTGGCGCTCTCTTCGAGCTTGGTGGCGTTGATATCGGACATCATCACATTGGCGCCATCGGCAGCGAAGCGTTCCGCGCAGGCGTAACCGATACCTTGGGCGGCGCCGGTGATCACGGCGACCTTGTCCTTGAGACGCATATTCATTCCTCGCATCGACGCCGGCAGACGCGACGTCAGAAGATGTTCTTTTCGAGCATGGGCCTGCCGGCGATGACACGCTCGAAGGAAAGGGGCGACAGGTCGATGCTGCGATAGCCGCCACGGATGACGAGTTCCGACACCGCGCGGCCGACGCCCGGTGAATGCTGGATGCCGTGGCCGGAAAAGCCGCTCGCGAACAGCACATTGGCGAGGGCGGGATGCGGGCCGACCACGCCGTTATGGTCGAGCGTGTTGACCTCGTAGTAGCCGGCCCAGGCGCCCTGGCGCTTGATCGCCTCGAAGGCGGGTACGCGTGCGGCGAGCGGCTCCCAGATCTTCTCTTCGAACATTTCGTCGTCAATCACGTCGAGCGGCCGATCGTCAGGATCGGGCTCTTCGTCCTTTGGCGTATAGCCGACGATGTATTTGTCGCCCTCCGGTCGCATCCAGATGCCCGACAAGTCCATGATCGGCGGAAAATCGGCGAGCTTCTCGCGACAGGAAAAGATGAAGACGTTGCGCTTGCGTGCCCGCACCGGCAGATCGACGCCGAGCAGCGCCGCGACTTTGCCTGACCAGGGGCCGGCGGCGTTGACCGCAAGATCGCAGGGGATGCTCTCACCGCCTTTCAGCTCGACGGCGGTGACGCGGTCGCCGCTGCGCGCAAAACCAGTCGCCTCGTCCGCGACATAGCGCACGCCGAGCGAGCGCGCCTTCTTGCGGAAGGCCTGAAGCAGGCCATAGCCGTCGAACCAGCCTTCGTCCTTGAGGCCGATCGAGGCAAGCGCCACGCCTTCCGCCGAGATCCAGGGGAAACGCTCGACGAGCTGTCGCGGATCGAGGAGAGCGGAGGGCACGCCGAGGTCCTGCTGGATCGCATGCACTTCGCGCATCGTCGGAACCGACTCTTCGCCCGCGGTGACGAGATAGCCTCTTTCGATGAGGCTGAGCGCCGGGCGGTCGCCGTCCACCGCCATCCGGTCGCCGATATCACGTAGGAAGCCGATGCCAAAGCGCGACAGCTCCACATTCACCGGCGTCGAGAATTGCTGACGGATCGAGCTCGCCGACAAAGCGGATGACGCGAAACGATAGGCCGGATCGCGCTCGATCACGACCACCTCGCCCTTGAACACGGGATCATTTTTCAGGAAATAGGCGATCGAGGAGCCGATTGCGCCACCGCCGACGATGGCTACGGTTTGGGTCATGGATGGATCCTCGACATCATTCCGCCGCTTGCAGGGCGATGCCGTAATCGCTCGCGATCTGCGCCGGTGAGACCAATTCGTCGCGTAGATCGCGCTCGATCAGGGCCTTGTCGCGCTCGGTCGGTTTGCCGAGGCCGGCGCCGCCCGGCGTATGCACGACGAGCCTTTCGCCAGCAGGAACCTCCTGCGCGCCTTTGCCCTTGAGCTTGGTGCCCGCCGATCTGAGCAAGAGCGAACCGCGCTCGCCGTCATGTCCTCCGTCGCGCCCGCGCGCAGGATAGAGGACACGATCGAAGGCGGCCTGAAGGATGAGCGGCTGGTTCGAGCGGTTTTCGATTTCGATCTCGAGGCCATGGCCGCCACGATAGCGGCCCGCGCCGCCGGAACCTGCCCGGAACTGCTTCTTCCAGAACACCAACGGTGTCGTCGCCTCGACGACCTCGATCGGCGAGCCGCGCACGCCGCTGGGATAGGCGGTGGCTGAGAGCCCGTCCTTGGTCGGGCGTGCGCCCGTGCCGCCATTGGTCACGATGGTCGAGACGAACTGGTCTTCGGTCGCAGGGTCACCGCCGACCATGATCAAGTTCCACAGGCAGGATGTACCCTCGGCCGGAACTTTCTCGGGAAGCGCCTGGCGCAGGCAGCCGAAGGCGACGTCGGGCAGCATCTGGCCGATGATATGGCGGCTCATCACTGCGGCCGGGCGCTGTGCATTCAGGATCGATCCGGGCGGCGCCGTCACGGTGAACGGGGCGAGCGAGCCGGCATTGCTCGGTACCTCCGGCACCAGCGCGCTCGCAAGGCCGAACATCGTATAGGCGGCAGTGTAGGTCGCCGGAACGTTGATGCCGCGCCGCGACTGCGCGGATGTCCCCGCGTAGTCGACCGCGATGCCCTCGTCGGAGATGGTGAGCTTTGCCGCTAGCGTCACCGGCTCGTCATAGCCGTCCACGGTCATGGTGTTGCTCCACGAGCCGTTGGGCAGTTTGCGGATCGCGGCGAGCACGGCTTCGCGCGAACTCTCGACGACGTGGTTCGCCAGCCCCTCGATATCGGCGAGACCGAATTCCTCGAGCATCTCGACGAGGCGGCGCGCACCGATCTCGTTGCAGTTCGCAAGCGAATAGAGGTCGCCTTCGCATTCGACCGGGAGGCGCGTGTTGTCCTTGACGATGGCGATGAGCGTCTCGTTGCGCACGCCGCGATCGAACAGCTTGAGGAAGGGGATGCCCAGCGCCTCCATATAGACGTCGGTCGCGTCCGGTCCGAAGCCGATGCCGCC
>WNFD01001183.1_pt1 | contig 26385 bp, 19 predicted proteins | sample 5400491 | NCBI WGS metagenome assembly WNFD01 (sample SAMN13153343, study PRJNA577476) | soil metagenome | isolation source: 120 cm saprolite under Douglas fir tree site 2 hole 2 replicate 2 | place: USA:California | collected 2015-04-18
ACGCGCCTGCTGAATGACCTGCGCCAGCGTTTGCGTCGTCACGTTCGCCACCTCGCTCGGTCGGTGGACGCGGACGGCCGCCGTGCGTCCGCCGGGGACGTGCGACCGGCCACGCTGCTGCACCCCGGCGGCGCGGCACCGGGTGGCGATCAGAGGTCGGGGTGGCGCCGCCGGGCTACGCGGCGCCACCCCGCGCGCTTATTTCTTTCGCGTCCCTACGGTCTTACCCTTGAACACGTCTCCCGCGGTGTAATGCGCCTCGAACCAGCCGGTCGACGTGTCTCCCTTGTAATGCGTGACGTTGCGGAGCAGGGTCACCGTCTGGCCGGGGCGTAGGGCGCTTGGATAGGGCCCAGCTTCGGTGACGACGCTGTCCCCACCGACCGCAACCACACGAACCGGGATCGGTTCCCCTTTCGCGAACTGCATGGTGGCGCCCTTCCCGTCCGCGGTTTGGGTGACGGTGGTGGTGATCACGACGCTGTCCTTGGGACCGACCATGCTCTTCACGGTCCAGGTGCCAGCGACGTCGGACAGCTTGATGCCGGCGGGCGCGGCGGGGGCCGCTTGGGCCCGGGCGGCGAGGGCGTAGCTCGTGAGGGCAAGGCTTGCGATCATGACGGCGCGACGCATGTCAGGCTCCTATGAAGAAAAGAAGAAAAAGTGTTGGGGGAACGTACGCGCTCGGCGGGCCCTCAGCAACGTGGCCCCCGGGACGCCCGGCGTTGCTCGCGAAAGGTCGGGGCGCATCGCTATGTTCCTCTCGTGACGCGCCATGACTGACCTGAGCGTGCAGCTCGCCGCGGCTGTCGGAGAGACCTACCGCATCGAGCGCGAGCTCGGCGGGGGCGGCATGGGGCGCGTGTTCCTGGCCGTCGAGACCGCGCTCGGGCGCCACGTCGTGATCAAGGTGCTCCCCCCGGGGCTCGCCGCCGGTGTCAACGCCGAGCGGTTCCGGCGCGAGATTCAACTCGCCGCGTCGCTGCAACATCCCCACATCGTCCCGCTGCTCACGGCCGGCGCCACGGGCGATCTGCTCTACTACGCCATGCCCTTCATCCCGGGCGAGTCGCTGCGCGCCAAGCTGGCGCGCGAAGGCGAGCTGCCCGTCCCCGAGGCCGTCCACATCCTCGCCGACGTCGTGGACGCACTCGCCTACGCTCACGCACAGGGGATCGTGCACCGGGACGTGAAACCCGACAACGTGCTCCTGTCCGGCAAGCATGCCCTGGTGACCGATTTTGGGGTGGCGAAGGCCGTGAGCGCGTCGGGGAAAGACTCGACCCTCACCTCCCTCGGCGTGGCGCTCGGCACACCGGCCTACATGGCGCCGGAGCAGGCGGCCGGGGATCCGCACGTGGACGCTCGCGCCGATCTGTATGCGGTGGGCGTCGTCGCCTACGAGATGCTCGCGGGGCGACTGCCGTTCACGGCCTCGTCGCCCCAGGCGATGCTCGCGGCCCACGTGACGGTCGCACCCGCTCCCTTGGTCGAAAGCCGGCGCGCCGTGCCGCCGGCGTTGAGCGCGCTCGTGATGCGGTGTCTCGAGAAGCGGCCCGCCGACCGCTGGCAGCGCGCCGAGGACTTGCTGGCACAGCTCGAGGCGCTGGCGACGCCGGGCACGGGCGTCCTGCCTACCGGTGCCACCCCGCCCGTCGCCTTCGACAGCGCGGCGGCGATCCGCCGCGCCCAGCCCCTGCGGTTGACGCTGTGGTTCGCTGCTGCGGCACTCGGGGTGCTGGGCATCGTGTACGGCCTGATGCGCGCGCTCGGCCTCCCGCAGTGGGTGCTGATCGCAGCCGCGGCGCTGCTCTTCGTGGGGTGGCCCATCATGCTCGCCACCGGTCGGCTGGAGCGGCGGCGCGCCTTGGCCCGCACGAGCGGGGCGCCGCTCGGGCCCGCAGCGGGGCTCGCGTCCTGGCTCACGTGGCGGCGCGCGCTGGTCGGCGGCGGGCTCGCGTTCGGCGGGCTTGCGCTCGTGGCCGCGCTGCACACCGCGCTCCGGCTCCTGGGAATCGGCCCGGTGGGGACGCTGCTCGCCAAAGGCGCCATCGCGGCGCGCGAGCCGATCATTCTCAGTGAGTTCGCGAACCGCAGCGCGGACTCGAGCCTCGGGCAAACGCTCACCGAGGCGTTCCGGGTCGATCTGTCGCAGTCGCCGACGGTGCGGCTCGTGGATGCCATGCGCGTCGCCGAAGGGGTGCGGCGCATGCAGCGCGACCCCGGCACGCGCCTCACCGCCGCACTGGCGCGGGAGGTGGCGCAGCGCGCGGGTGTGAAGGCGATCGTCACAGGCGCGATCGATCCGGTCGGCAGGGGTTACGTGCTCGTGGCGAGCGTGGTGGCGGCGGGCGACGGGACGGTGCTCGCCGGCGTGCGGGAAACGGCCCCGGACGAGACGGCGTTGATCCCGGCGCTCGATCGCCTGTCGGGGGCCCTGCGCGAGCGGATCGGCGAGTCGCTCACCACGATCCGCTCGACCGATCCCCTGGAGCAGGTCACGACCCCGTCGTTCGAAGCCCTCACCCACTACACGGCGGCCGTGCGCGCCGAGAACGTGGGCGACTACGAGCGCGCCGTCCACGAACTCGAGCGCGCCACGGCCATCGATACCGCATTCGCCATGGCCTATCGCAAGCTCGCGGCCATGCTCTCGAACATCGGTGGCTCGACCGAACAGATGGTGAGCGCCGCCACCCACGCGTTCCGGCACCGCGACCGCTTGCCGGCGCGCGAGCGGGACCACACGGCCGCCTACTACTACTTCGTGGTCGACTACCAGCCGGCCCTGGCAATCGCCGCCTATCAGGACGTGCTCGCCCTCGACCCGAACGATCACATCGCGCTCAACAACCTGAGCCTGATGCTCATGCGCCGGCGCCAGTTTGCCGCCGCCGAGAGCCTCTTGGTGCGGGGCATGGCGAACAACTGCGGCTCGACGTGCTACGAGAACGCTATCACCGCGCAGGCGTTCGAGGAGCACTACGGCGACGCCCAGGCCACGCTCGCCCGGTTCGCCGCGACCGCGCCTGGCGACCCCATGGTGCTCGCGATGGGGGCGGAGCTGGCCGCCGCGCACGACGACTACGCGGGGGCGGAGCGGATCACGCGCCAGCTGCGCGACCAACAGGCGGGCAGCCCGCTGTGGCGGGAGCAGACGAGCCGTGCCCTCGGCTCGCTCGAGCTGATCCGGGGACACCTCGCGCAAACGGAGCGCTACGCCCGCGAGGCCATGGCCGTGTCCGAAGAGCGCCGTCTCTCGGACCACTACCTCGCCATCGCGACGGCGATCGGCTGGGTGGACCTCCGGTACCGCGATCGACCGGCCGATGCGCTGCGCGAGGTAACGCGGGCGCTGGCGCGCCACCCGCTCGAGTCGATCCCTGTCCTGGACCGCCCCTACCTCGATCTGGCCCGCTTCTATGCGCACGCAGGCCACGTGGACGAGGCGAAACGTCTGCTCGCCGCCTATGAACGGCTGGTCCCGGCCGGGATCCGCGTCGGGCAGCCCGGCCGGCACACGCCCGCGGGGGACGTGGCGCTCGCCGAAGGCCGCTTCCCGGATGCGCTCGCCGCCTACGAGCGGTGGCGCGCGGAGAGCGGCTGTGACGTGTGTGGGCTGTTCGAGGACGCCCAAGTGTTGGAACGGAGCGGTCACCCTGACTCGGCGCTGGCCCGCTATGAAGCACTCGCGCGCTCGCGTGTGCCGTACCGGCTCGGCATCGACGCGATCGTGCTCCCCGCCACCTACAAGCGGTTGGGCGAGCTGTACGAGGCGCGGCACGACCGCACGCAGGCGATCGCGGCCTACACGCGGCTGGTCGATCTCTGGAAGACCGCCGACCCCGAGCTCCAGCCCGTGCGGCGCGACATCCGGGCGCGGATCGCGCGGCTCGCCGCCGAGCGCTGAACCCTCGCCCGCCCCGCCCGGCCGCGCAACCGGCCCAGGCCACGAGGGGGGCGGAGCGGCCGGGCGGTGGGGCGCCGCCCCGCGGTGTGATGCCCGCTCGCCGGATGAACCCGGCCCGACCGGGCGGACGCCCCGTGCCCTGGGTTCAACGCACCGGCTCGAGCTGGCCGATGAGCGGCCAGCTAGGATCGGGGCGCGGCACGAGGATCACATACAGCGCGCCGTTCTCCAAGCGCGCGCTCGATCCCTGCTTGGCGAGTTGGCCCTGCACCTGCTCGGGATTGATGGCGTACAGCCCGCCGGTGATCGCGTCCACGGCGAGGCCGATGAGTCCCCCGAACACGATGTTCCCCCACACCCAACCACTGGTGTGCCGCGTGGTCGTGAGCTCGTAGGGCTGGTAGCCGGCCATGGAGATGGAGATCGTGTGCACGTCCTTGCGCGACAGCTTGGCGGTGAGCGGCGTCACCCCCAAGTCTCGGTTGTCGACCCTGATCTTGGCCCCGGTCGGCTGGCTCGCGATACCGATCTCCTGCGAGCTGCCATGCATGATGGTCGCACAGGCGGCGGCCGTGAGCGCAACGGCAGCGAGCGCTGCCCCGACTGAGAACGGCTGCTGAGCTCGTCGCATACTGTCCTCCCGGTGGAGGTGGATCTGCGGCGCTCACGTCGCGCGCGAGCGCTCGACCACACTCGCGGCGAGCACTCAAGCGTGCCTCAAGTCGAGTCCGGGGAGGGCGCTCCAGCGGAATGCGGGTCGCGGCGCTCGGCATTTGACAGCACGCCGCGCGCGCCGCAACGTAGGCGGACGAGGCTGGCTGGAGTCGTCGCTCGAGCGGATGCGGGATTGCCGGCCGGCGCCGGCCCCGCTGGCACACACCCTGCGCGCGGATCGCCCCATGACGAGGTCGCAGCCCAATCAACCGCCCCCCCACACTCGAGCGCCGCGTGCCGCGCCACGGGTGAGCGGCCTACCGGTGTGGACGATCGAGGGGGAGACCCACCTGGGGTGGCGGAGCGCCATGGCGCCGCGCCGCGGCGAGGCTACGCGATGAGCAAGTCCGACGGCAAGGGCCCCGACGCCGCGCGCGGGCAACCGGGCGAGGACCGCCGCGAGACCGAGCGGCGGCGAATCTACAACCGCCGCAGCGGCGTCGACCGCCGGTTCGAAGACGAGGCGGCCGGAAAGGAGCGGCGCGCCAAGCCCGAGCGGCGCAGCGGGCGCGACCGCCGCGCCTGGGTCGAGCGCCGCAAGAAGCCCGGCCGCTAGCCGAGCACCGGCGTGGCCGTGGCCCTCGGCTGGAGCGCGGGCGTCCGGATCCGATCAATCCCGTCGCGTGCTCTTGGACCCCGCACCGAGCGCCTTCACGAGGAACTGTAGCACCTGGGTTTCGTACAGGGCTGGGGCGGTACCATAGGTCGTGTTATGGCCCGCCCCGGGGACGACGAGCAAGGCCTTCGCCGGGCTCAGGGCAGCCTCATACATGCGACGTGCGTCCTCCGGTGGGGCGATGCCGTCCCGCGCCCCGACGATGAACAGAACGGGCCGCGAGCCGATGCGCGCAATCGCCGGGAGCGCGTCGGCGTCATGCGGCTCGATCCGCATGCCGGTCCGCACGTAGAATGCCCAATCGATGTACGCGCGGCCCCAAGAGGAGTGGAGCAGCCAATTCGCCGTTCTGAGGGCGAGCTTCTCCGTGCGCGGCGCGGCGGCGTCGCGCCCGACGATCTCGGTCGCGCGCTCGAGCGCCCGGTCCGGTGAGATGAAGGCGCCATCGGCAATCACGGCGGCGATCTCGGGCGAGCGGGCGGCGGCTTGGAGCGAGGCGACGGCCCCGGACGAGTGGCCCAGCGCCACGAAGGGTCCCGCGTCCCCGCGGTGCCGCGCGGCGTCGACGGCGCCGAGGATGTCGAGCGCCTCGAGCACGCCCGGCGTCATGTAGCGTCCCCCGCTCTCGCCATGGCCGCGGAGATCGATCGGGAACGCGTTGTAGCCATGCATCACGAGGAACCGGGCCCGCGACAGCATGAACGAGCGGTTGGCGTCTCGGCCGTGCGCGAGGATCACGGTGCCGCGCGCCGCCCGCACGGCAGGAATCCACCAGCCCTTGAGATCGATCCCGTCGCGCGAGCGAAAACTCACGACGTCCGCCGGCAGGCCTATCCCGGCGGGTGTGGCACCGAGGCGGTGCGACTCGGGTGCCGCGATCGCTGGCTGGGTCGCCAGGTAGCCGGTCGCGACCAGCGCGCCGCCGAGCGCCACGAGAAGGCCCGCCACACCCCAGAGCAACCGCTTGCGTGTCGTCGCGCGCTCCCCTTCCCCGAGCGTCACGCTTGACCCGCGCTTGAGGGGCCGCGGCGAGGTTCGGTGCCATCACATTCACGCCGCGAGGACGCGATGGCAAGGATCAGCACGCTGCGCTAGTGGTCAGGGTGGCGTAGCGCTCAATCGCCGCAGCGCCGCGAGTGACGACTCGAGCGATGCGTCGAGCTCCACCGCCTTGCGATAGGCCGCGATCGCCTCAGCACGTCGGCCGGCAACTGCCAATGCCTCTCCCAGGCTGTCGTACGTGTTCGCGGAGCGGGGATACACTCGCGTGTTGACCTGAAACGCGAAGATCGCCGGCTCCACCTTCCCGGCCCCTAAGAGCCGATACCCCAGCGCGTTCACCTCGGCCTCGAAGTCATGGAACCGGTTGACGACCATGCTCTGGGCGGCACGCAGCGCCGTCTCGGCTCCCACGGTGTCGCCCGTGAGTACCGCTCGCTCGACCACACTGGCGGCCGACCGACTCGTGTCCGCCACGAGGACCGCGGCCAGCGCCGGGTCTACGCCTCGGGCGTAGTCGTCGGCAGCGAGAGGCGTGTAGATCGCCGGGGGTACGAACGATCGGCGGTCGAATTCGTTCGGGGCCTGATGAAACATCGTGGAGATATTCACGATCACATGACTGTGGGGCAACTCGAGCGGCTTGTGGTCGCCGTATTGGCTCGGTTGTTGGCCGGTCGGCTCCCCCACCAATGTCCCGTGCGTCCATGCCTCGAATAAGTTCACGAACTGCTGCCCCGCGGAGAACGTCCGCCGACCGATGATCATGAAAAGCCGATCCGGCCGATCCAGCGCCGGGCGCCGCAGGATTTGCTGAATGGGATAGCGGTTTAGGAAACCGTTCCCACCCTGGTTCTCCCGGACGTCGAGCACGAGCCGTGCGGGAGCGGTGGAGTCGGCGAGGGCGAAGATGGAGTCCCATTGCACCCGGTTCGTTGCGCGTCCGGGTACGGGCACGACCGCGCGTAAACACACGTAGAGCGACCGATTGGCCGGGAGGTAGGTCCACCAGAACAGTTGGCTCGCGTGCTGCTCCCACAAGGGAGCGGGGGTCCGGCGCATGATCACCCATCCAGCCTCGCCGATCGGAGCGCCACCGTGCGCGTCCCCTAGCCGCCCCGTGGGGGTGAGGACGAGCGTGTCGAGCCGCCCACCACGCTCGACGACCAGAGGCAGGCGCTCAGGATTGCTCGCAATCCCGAGACCATGGACCATCTCGGGGACCATCAGCCAGAACGGCGCCCAGGCGCGCACCCACCAGGCGTTTTCGTGGGGGATGATGGCTCCGACGGCGGTGAGTGCTTCGTCGGCGCGCACCCGGCCTATTTGCAAGACGCGCGCACCAACCGACCTCGCGTGGATCGAATCCGCCCTCCGCACGAACAAGCCGTCTTCGAAGCTGTAGAGCTCCACCGGGTAGTAGCGCAGGCCGAGGCTCGGGGTGGGCTCGATGCCGGTGTGTGCGTCACCCAGCGCCGCCACCAGCCGGAACAGCTCGACCAGAATCTGGTCGCGATTGAGGTCCGGGAGGCGGCGGTCGAGGCGTGCGACGGCGGAATCCCACTCGGCCCGGGTGATCTTCAGGAAGGGAGCCGGATGGCGTGCGGGAAGCTCCGTCGCCAGCAGGTGGAGATCGGCTCGCCACGCCGCGACGTCCGGGGACGGCGTTTGGGCGCCCAAAACGGTGGCGCGGAGCATCACAGTGGCGAGTGTTGCTGCGACTCTCAGGTGCATGTCAGCCCCGCGCGTTCTCGAGCCCGAGTCCCCGAAGCCAGCGGCTTCGCGCCCGGCGTCCGGTGACGGGCTCTAGGGTTTGGGGAGCGGCGGACGCTCGACCGGTCGGAGGCGCACGATCAGTCCTGCGTCCACTCCGAGGTAAATGAAGCCGTCCGGTCCCTGTTGGACGGCGCGCACCCGCCAGCCGCGGTCTTCGAGCAGCCGCTCCTCATGCAGCACGCGGTCGTGCTCGATCACGAGCCGGTTCAGATGGCCCCGCACCATGGCTCCGATGAAAAGGTTCCCCCGCCACGCGGGAAACGCGTTCCCCGTATAGAAGATCATCCCGCTCGGCGCGATGTCCGGGACGTAGTAGTAGATCGGCTGCTCCATCCCGGCCTGGTGCGTGATGCCCGCCCCCACGGGGCGGCCGTTGTACTCGCGGCCGTAGCTGATCACCGGCCAACCGTAGTTGCTGCCGCGACGGATGATGTTCACCTCGTCGCCGCCCATCGGGCCGTGCTCGTGCTCCCATAACTCGCCGGTCGCCGGGTTGTGCGCGAGTCCGACGGGGTTGCGATTGCCGTAGCACCAGATCTCGGGCAGCGCGCCCGGCTCGTGGACGAAGGGATTGTCGCTCGGGACCGTGCCGTCCTCCCGCACGCGGATGATCTTCCCCGGGTGGGTGCCCAGATCCTGCGCGAATGCCGGCGTGTTGCGCTGGCCCAGGGCGACGTAGAGAAACCCCTTGTCGAGCACCAGGCGGCTGCCGAATTCGTTGCTGTTCGGCACGACGGGGCGGGCGCTGAACAGCCGCTCGCGATCGACCAGGTTCGGCCCCCGCAGGCGCGCGCGATCGACCACGGTCGCGTTGCCGTCGGGGCCGGGGGCGGCGTAGGCGAGATAGATCCAGCCGTTCCGCTCGTAGTCAGGATGGACGAGCACGTCGAGCAGCCCACCGTCCACCTGGACGTGCACCGACGGCACGCCATCCACGGGCGTGAGCGCTCCGGTCGTGACGTCCAGGACGCTCGAGTGTCCGGTTGGCCGGTCGGCCACGAGCATGCGGCCGCCGGGCAGAGGCGACAGCGCCACGGGGTGTTGGAGGCCCGCGGTCACGATCTCCGCCCGGAACGAGGCGTTCTGAGTGTTGTAGGTCCAACTCGTCGGCGTCGAGTCGACGGCCTTATCCTGGGCGCGGAGCGGCGCGACCAGGGCAGCAGCAGAGATCAGGAAACCGGCGCCTACGGAGGTGCCAATCCAGGTGCCGGATGTGGGTAGTGCCATTCGCATGTCCAGAGTTGGTCGTCGTGGGCGCGGGCAAAGGCGCTCGCGTCGACCACGCAGTAGCGCCCGCCGTATGAGATGAGGATGTAGTATGGCCCGACGAGGGGCGCCGTGCCAACAGAACGGTACGCTTGCGGGGCGGCCTGGACGTCGAGCCAGGCGCCCCGGCTCACCACCCGCTCGCGCGACAGCGTCAGTGGCTGGGGCGGTGCCGGATGCGCCACGCCACACGCGGCCACGCAGAGCAGCGCCGCGGCGAGCGGGAAGAGGAGCGCGGGCCGCGTGGCCCAGCCCGACACGGTCAGTGGGGGGAGGGGCCCGACGCAACTCCGCCAGACGTCGTCGCGCCCGCGCCCTGCCCGAACGCCGCGTAGGCCGCGAGCATTCCCACCAGAGCCGTGCCGGCGAGCAGGACTGTCTTCCCGGCGGCGGTCTGCCGGGTCTCCACCGAGCGCACGAACTCCCCCGGGATGACCACGGACTCCCCGTTCCACGCCAACAGGTCCCCGCGCCGATTCTCGACGGTAGCGACTGACAGGATGAGCCCGCGCTCAGTGGTACTGAGGAACCGGCCACGCACGATCAGCATGCTGGGCCCGATAGAAGGGGCGAGCTCCTCCGAGCCTGACTCCGTGAGTGTCACGGCCAGGTAGGTGGACGGCACTAAGCTCGACCGCCCAAGCGGCGTATAGTTGTAGCACCCGATCTGCGCAGCCCCGACGACAACGAGGATGATGGCGCGTGAGCCCATGGTGTCTCCTCCGAGTCCGGTGTCCATTCCCCGGGGCGTACGGGGGAGCGAATCCCGACGGCGGGTCCGCTCCCCTTCAGGCACGCACCACCCCGCTACGACCTGCAGGACGGCCGGGCGTCTACGGCGCGGCGATCGGGCACGGGTTCATATCGCCCGCGTTCCGGAACCCGTGAGTCGCGAGCTGGGTGCTCGGATCCGGAACGTTCGGGTTCACATTCCGCTCGAGCCGGGGATAGAACAACCGCCCCGGCACGCGCGTGAATCCCTGGGTATTGTGCGCCGGCGTGAGCGCGGGGATGCAGGTCCGACGGTAATCGTTGATCGACTCGATATTCTGGAACAGGGCCACGAACTTCTCCATCATGATCGAATCGAGCAGCGCCACGCCCGTGACGCCGACCACCGGGGTACTGATGGGCGCCCCAACCGTCGCGCGCTCGTTGTTGAGGTGCCCGAGCGCCAACGCGTCGTTCGCCGGCGTGGTCTGGTTGTACGCCTCGGCGAGGATTAACTCGTTCTCCGCGTAGCTCACATAGGGGAGCCTCGCGGTGGCCGCAAAGCGCGGGGGCAGGCAGTTGAACTGCGACACCGGCGGTGGTGGCGGGGTGTTGAAATCATCCCCGACGTACGGCATCCCCCGGTTGGTCCACGTGACGTTACTGTCGGCCGTCGTGGTGCCGCCGGTCGTCGGCCAGGTCGGTTGCGCGGTGGCCGAGAAGTTGTGCGCCGTGTCCACGATCGCCGTTACCTGCTCCATGTTGCCGTTGGGGTCGAGGATCGCCGAGTTCACGTTGTAGCGGTGCCGGCTCGCCCACGGCGCGGTCGTGGCCTTGCAGAAGTAGAGCGGCGCCCGAGGATCGTTGCGGGCCTTCATATACGTGACGAGCGCCTGCCCGCCCTCGAGGTCGGTGCCGAACCCGGAGCTGGTCTGAAACTGGGTCCACATGTTGCGCTCCGAGGTGGCGGCCGAGTGAAACGATGCGAAGTCGCCCGCGCCGCTCGCATCGGCGATGCCGTTGGCGGCTGCGCTGATCGCGGCGTTGTACGCGGGAACACCCAAGGATTCGGCCGTGTGCATGTAGTAGCGGGCCTTGAGCGTCCAGGCCGCTCGGATCCACCGCGCCCGGTTGCCGTTGAATACCAGATCTGCGGTTCCCGGGCCGCCGCCCGCCCCATTGGTCAGTTCGGCGATGGCCTGGTCCAACACGGTCTGGATGTTCCCCAGGATGGCAAACCGGTTGTCGAGCTTGGGCGCGGTGTTGCCGGCGACCGCTTGGCTGTAGGGCACATCGCCCCACATGTCCGATATCGTACCGATCGTCAGCGCCTCCCAGATCTTGGCGATCCCGAGGTAGGTGGAGTCCCCGTTCGCCACGGCGTCCGCTTCGATTTGTTTGATATCCACCAGGCCGCCGCCGTCGTAGGCCAAGATCCAGTCGGCGTCGTTCGAGGCGATGTTGGAGCTCTCGCCGAACACGTACTGGCCCGCTTGCTGCACGAAGCGCCCGTTCGCCGCCCCACAGGCCTGGACCCACTCGCACGTCATCATCGCGATGGTGCCTTCCTGGAACGCGAACTGTCCGGCCTGGACACCGACGAACAGCTGCTGGATCGACGCCGCCGTCGGCAGGTTGGGGTTGGTGGAGAGCCTCTCGCCCGTCAGAAAGCTGTCACAGCCCGCCGTCCCGAGGAGCAGGCCCAGTGACACGAGTGCGACTGCGGTGTTGCGACGCATATGTCGTGCTCCTCGGGGTTAGTGGTTGAGGGTGACCGCAATCACGAACGAGCGTGTCTGCGGATTGTTGAAGTAGTCGACACCGCCGGCGCCGGCGTTGGCTGAGATCGCCCCGCCGAGATTCGTCTCCGGGTCATAGCCGGTGTAGTTGGTCCACGTCTTGAGGTTGCGCCCGGACACGCGCAGATCGATGCTCGAGAACCCGAGCGTGCGCTGCACCCACGCCTGGTCGAACGTGTAGCTGACCGACACCTCGCGCAGCTTCACGAACCCGGCGTCTTCGATGCACGGCTCGTCGATGCCGATGAACGGACAGGCCGCTTGGAAGCGGTACCAGTTCTCGCCGATCGGCACGGCGGTCCCGGCGCCCGCGCCCACGACGGGGCCGTCCCACCAGCCGCCCTGGCCGAAGGTCTTCATGTTGCCCGTGCAGGCCGTCTGACTGGTGCAGGTGGCGCGATTCTGCGTGTCCAGGTGGGTGCCGTAGCTCCACAGCGCGCCCTTGGTGCCGTTCCAGATCTGGCCGCCGTGCCGGACATCGAGCAGGCCCGAGAGTTGGAACTTGCGGTAGCGGAACGACGTCCTGACGCTGCCCGTCCAGTTGTAGTTCGGGTCCTGGACAATGCGTAGGTCGGGGTCTTGCAGCGGGAACCCGGCCGGACCGAGCCCGGCGGGCCCGCTGATGAACAGGGCCCCGTTAGGCTTGCCGGTACAGACCGCGGCGAGCGTGGTGCCGAGCGTGTCGATCACGTTCGCGCCGCTCGAGACGCCGCACCGCAGGAACCCGCTCCCCAGATACACGCCGATCGGCTGGCCCACCATCGCGACCTGGTTGTTGAAATCCCCGATCGTGATGAATTGCTCGCCGCCGAGCGACAACACCTTGTTGCGGTTCCGCGCCCACTGGAGCCCGACCTCCCAGCCGTATTCCGCCGTCTGGATGGGACGAACGTTGAGCGACGCTTCCCAGCCCCGGTTTTGCATCGAGGCGGCGTTCGCTCCCTGCTGGAAGAACCCCACGGAGGGGTTGAGGGGCTGGAGCAGGATGATGTCCGAGGACTTCTTGTCGTACCAGGTGACGCTGGCATCCGCCCGGTCCCGGAAGAACGCGAGGTCCACGCCCGCCTCGAGCTCTTTGGAGCGCTCGGGCTTGAGCGTCTGGGCCGGCCGCAACTCCGAGCGCGTCACGAGACCGCCGATGCCGTTCTGGGTCGGGGTGTTCCCGGTGCCCTGCGAGATGCCGCCGACCAGTCCGCTCGTGTAGGTGAGCGACGTGAGGTAGGGCAGCGGCTCCTGGCCGGCTTCGCCATAGGCCACGCGTGCCTTGCCGTAGGAGAGCCAGGGGCGCTCGCCGATCGCCTTGGTGAATTCCCAGGCCAGGCTCCCCTTGGGGAACCAACTGCGCAGATTGGCCTGCCCGAAGGTCGAGGAGCCGTCGTTGCGCACCGCCGCGGTGAGGTGCACCTGGTCCTTGACGTCCAACGCCGCCTGCCCGAACCACGACGCGTCGTGGATCTCCGTCTCCTGGTCGAGCGGCAGATCCTGCGTCACCGTGTTCGCCAACTTGAACGGCTGCAACGCCACTAGCGTGCGCCCGACGGTGCCGAGCTGCCGGTTGTTGCGCACGTTCAGGTTCTGGCCCAGGGTGACCGCGCCGCCGAAGTCCGGGTTGAACGTGTGGGTCGCGGTGGCGGTGAGGTTATGATCGATTTGGTAGTTGACGATTTTCCCCTCGATCACCCGCCCCGCGGTGCAGGGGGCTGCCGAGCTGACAGGGCAGCCCTCGACCCGCTCATCGGACGTGTAGTCGGCGCCGAGGGTGTAGTCGATCTTGAGCCAGGCGACCGGCAGGTACTCGGCGTTCATGTTGCCGTACACGCGGCCGGTATTGGCCGCGTTCAGATTCTGGAACGCCGTCCAGAACGGGTTGTCAAACGTGCGGTCGGCGAGCAGCGTGGCGGCGGTGGGATGCTGGAACCGGAAGCCGCGCTGCTGGGGGCCGGAGCTCGTCTGGACGACGTAGGGTTGGTTGTTGAAGTCGGGCGGCGTGCGCAGATCGCCCAACTGGATGCCGTTGGTGTTGTTGCCGCGCTGGATGAAGTTGCCGCGCGTATCGGCGAATGACAGGTCGGCGCCGAGTTTCAGGTTGTCGATCACCCGGTGCGTGGCCTTGACCCGCACGGTGCTACGCCCGAAGGTGTTGTTCGGGCCGACGATCACGCCTTGATCGTGGGCGTAATCGCCCGATAGGTAGAACGTCGTGCGGTCGGTCCCGCCCGACACCGTAAACCCGTTGTCGAGCGTATGCCCCACTTGATAGATGTCGTTGGCGTGGTCGTACACCGTCGCCCCTGCCGGAATCGGCGGGCCCCAGGAACGGGCGCAAATGGACGCGCCGGGGGTGTCGCACGCCCCGCCGAGCGAGGTGTCGGCGTGCACGCCGAAGCGCCCTTGCCCGAACTGCGTCTGCAGAGGATAGCTGTGGTTCAGGTCGTCAAACGACGTGGACGACCGGAACGTGAAATGCGTCGGGCCCGAGCGACCCGACTTGGTGGTGATGAGCACCACCCCGGCCGCCGCGCGCGAGCCGTAGATCGCGCTCGCCGCCGGGCCCTTGAGGATCTCGACCGACTCGATGTCGTTCGGATTGATGTCCGCGGCCCGGTTCGTGGACACCGTGCCCAACGTTTGGCCGAATTGGCCGAGCGTGCCGCCGCCGTCGTCCGGGGCGTTGAAGTTCGAGGTCGAGAAGGTCGAGTTGTCGGTCGGCACGCCGTCGATCACGAACAACGGCTGGTTGTTGCCGAGCAGCGTGCTGATGCCGCGGATGTTGATGAACGACCCCGCCCCGGGATCCCCGGACTGCTGGACCACGGTGACGTTGGGGGCCTTGCCGGCGAGCGACTGGACCATGTTGGTCTCGCTCGACCGTTCGATCAGATCGGCCGAGACGGCGTTGCGCACGTTCCCGAGTTTTTCGGTCTCGGTGGAGGTGCCCGCGCCGGTGACGACCACCTCACCGAGCTGCAGGGGGTTCGCCGCCAGCGTGAAGTCGTGCGTCACGCCGCCGGGAGAGAGCGTGATCTGGGCGCTCGCCGACTTATAGCCGAGCCGCCGCGCGATGAGGGTGACGGTCTGGCCCGAGATCCGCGCGCCGGGCACGACGACGGCGTAGCGGCCATCGTCCCGGCTCAACGCGCCGAGCCCCATGCTGGGGATCGCGACCTCGACTTGGCTGAGCGGCAGGCCGGCATCGCTCACGACCGTGCCTGTGAGGGTCACGGGTTCCTGGGCCCACCCTCCGCGAGCTGCCCCAGCGAGTGCGGCCAGGATGGTCACTGCACCAACAACCCCTCGAACGGACAAGGACATGGGACTCCTCCGTGGCGATGTGGTGGGACGGCATACCGCAGATTTCGGCTAGGCTAGGCCTGGGGACGGGAGTGGGCGACGGATTTGCGACGAGCGGCACCGGGGGCGTGCCGAATCGGGGGGCTAGCGCGATGAGTGGTGCAGAAAACACCAAACCCGGTGCGTCGGCACCGGGCTTGGGCGGCCGGGCAGGGCGGCCGTCAACACCCTGCGGGACGGCCTTGGAGCATACGCTCTGTGACGAGCGCGCCTAGAGAGTAGAGGGACGCGGTGGGTGCGACAACCGCGTTGCGCCAAGTGGCGCGCTGGGCGCGGCGAGCGGCGAGCCCGCGCGGCGAGGCCGTGCGGGCCCGGGTGCTAGATCGTGCGGCCGAGGCGCGCTTCGAGATTGGCGCGGTAGCCGCGCGACAGCTTCAGCGTCACCCCGCTGTGCAACACGGCAACGTACTCGCCGCGGAAAAACGGTTGCAGCTCCTTGACCTTCTCCAGGTTCACGATCGTCGAGCGATGGATCCGCACGAAGCGCGCGGGGTCGAGCTGTAGCTCGAGCCGCTTCATCGTCTCGCGCAACAGGTGCCACGCCTTCCCCACGTGAATGCGCGCGTAGTCGCCGTCAGCGTCGATCCACTCGATCTCGCCGACCCGCAAGAGCGTGACCTTGCCGCCCGATTTGACGACGAGCCGCTCGAGGTAGGCGCGGGACTGGGGCGGTGCCGCGGGGGTGGAGGTGTCGGCAGCGCTCACCGGCAGCGGCGTCGCGCCGTAGGTGTCGAGCAGCGCCGCGAGTTTCTTTGACAACTGCCCCATGCGGCCGTGACGTACTTGCGCCTTCGCTCGCTCGAGCGACTCGCGGAAGCGATCGTCGCTGAACGGCTTGAGCAGGTAGTCGAGGGCGTGCACCTCGAACGCGCGCAGCGCGTACTGATCGTACGCCGTGACGAACACGACCGACGGCACGCCGTCGGTCCCGACCTCACGCAGCACCCCGAACCCGTCGAGCTCGGGCATTTGGACATCGAGGAACAAGAGGTCGGGCGGAGCCTCCTGGATGGCCGCCACCGCCTCACGACCGTTGGTGCACTCGCCCGCCACCAAGACCTCGGCGTCGCCCGCGAGCAATTGCCGGATGCCCGCGCGCGCGGCCGGCTCGTCGTCGACGATCAACGCGCGTATCCGCTCCATCGTTCACTCCTCCTTCGCGGCCTCGGCCCCGCGCCAGTCGGCCGCCGCCAGCCGGAACGGAACCACGACGTGCGCCACGACGCCGCCGTCCGTCCCGTCCACCACTTCGAACGATCCCGCGTCGCCATAGAGTTGGCGCACGCGGGCGCTCGTGTTCGCGAGCCCCAGCCCGCGACCCTCCTGCTCCTCTCCGGTCTCTGATCCAGGCGCCCCGACGTGCTCACCCAGTCGGGCGCCGTCGTCCCACACGGCGAGATGCAGCTTGCGCCCCACCCGCCAGGCGCTCACATGCACGCGACCGCCGCCCGCGCGCGGCCCGATACCGTGGCGGATCGCGTTCTCGACGAGGGGCTGGAGAATGAGATGTGGCACACGCGCGTCGAGCGTCTCCGCGGGTACGTCCACCCGCACCTCGAGCCGATCGCGAAACCGGATCTGCTCGATCTCCACGTAGCTCGTGATGAACTCGAGCTCCTGCTTGAGCGGCACTTCCTGGGCCGTGGCGCCGTCGAGCACGCGGCGCAACAGATCGCCGAGCCCGGCCACTACGGCGACTGCCGTGTCGTCCTGACGGGTGCGGATCAGTTGGCCGATCGTATGCAGGGCGTTGAACAGGAAGTGCGGCTGCAGCTGCATCTTCAGCGCCTCGATCCGGGCCTCGGACAGCTGCGCCTCGAGCTGCGAGGCGCGCAGCTCGCGCTCGCGCAACGTGCGGTAGTGGCGGACGCCGTAGTCCACGGCGAGGACGGCCCAATACAAGAGGCCGTCCGACGGGAACCACCATACGAACGCCATCATTCCCTCGACGAGGAGTGGCTTGGCGCTCGGCGGCGTGCCGCGGATCAAGCGCTGGTTCAGGAGCACGACCAGCACCTCGAGAAATACCGCGACCGCGCCGGCAGAGAGGTTCACGGCCAAGCCGCGCCGCCAGCGCGGCCCCTCGAACGGCGGGAAGCGACGGCCGAGCCAGATGATCCCCGGCGTGAAGAGCGCCCAGACCAGGGCGCCTGGCATGTTGAGCCGGAAGGCCGTCAGAAACGGCATCGGCTTGCCGCCCATCCGGACGTAGACGTCCACCTGCGTCGCCAGCACGAGCCCCCATCCGGCCCAGATGGCGAGGACCACCCACCAGCGCGGGTAGGGGAAATCGCGCGCGCGCGCAGCCCCTGACGTGGGGGACACGGGCACGTCCCGGTTCGGCTCGGCCTCGGGTGCAGACGAGCGGACGGCGGAGCCGGCAGGGCCGTCGGCCCTAGCATCGGGGGTCGGCCGGCTCAAGCGCGGTTTCATCGCTGCAGTATGCAGGAGCGACCCGCCGCGCAGCCAGGGTTCCAGCACCATTCTGCGCCGAACTGCGCTCTGGGTGCGACGAACGGCGCGGAGCGTACGACGGACCGGTGGCGGGCTCGACGTGCCTACGCCGCGCGCGGCCGGCGCGCCCGGCCGGAACAGGGTGGGGAGCGAGACCCGCGATCGCTCGAACGCCCCCTTCCCGCCCCACGTCCCATGAGTCGACCTAGAGCACCAGCATCAGCCACCCGCAGCGCGGCGAGGCCCGCCAGATCGAGCTGGTGGCCCGGATGCATATACCGTAGACCCTCCAACCCCGAGGGCGGAACGAGCCGCTTCAAGATCCAGCCGCCCGCGTCGAGCGTGACGCCCGTCGCTCGACCCCCGACCGACAGCGCGAACGTTTGAGTGGCGAGACTATCCCAGATCCGCTGCTCTGCGGCGCCCTGCTCCGTGGCGATCGTGACGTCGATCGGCATGCGGATGGGCGGTGCCTCCGATTGCACCTGTCGGATGGTAAGCGTGACGACGCCGGCGCGGGATCCTCCGGGTGCGTCGCTCGCGTTCGTCCACTCGAGCGCGTACACGGGCCGCGCCGTACCGTAGATCCACTCGCGAAAGAACCACGCGAGGCTCCGGCCGTAGCGCCGCTCGCACACGAGCTGGAAGTCCTCGGTCGTCGCGGCCGCGTACGTGTAAGCGCGCAAATAGTCGCGCAGCGCCCCGAAGAAGGCGCTGTCGCCCATCACGTGGCGCAGCATGTGCAACACCCAGGACGCCTTGTCGAACGTCGTGGCCGTGAACAGCGCCGCCAGGTTCGTCGAATCGGCGATGTAGATCGGACCGCTGAAGTCGTCCCGGTCGGCCTGTGCCATCGCGGCGCGATACGCGGCGCGACCGCCGCGCTGTTCCTGCCACAGGGCGTAGGCGTAGGTTGCGAACCCTTCGTTGAGCCACACGTGCGACCAGTTCTTGACCGATACCAGGTCGCCGAACCACTGATGCGCCAGCTCGTGGGCGAGGATGCGGTCGTTCGAGTGGTCGCCCGTGATCAAGCTGCTCCCATAAGCCGTGAGCGTTTGGTGTTCGCGGTAACTCGGCCTCGCGAATTCGGCGATGCCGTACTTCTCGCGCAGGAAGGGGTATTCGCCGAAGCGCGCGACGTGACTGCGCATGATCTCGGGGACGACGGCGAAGTCCTGGCGGGCGCGCGCCGAGTCTTGGGGATAGACGTAGAACACGAGCGGCATCGAATCGCCGCGAGCGGTGTGGTAGGAGGCACTGACGGTCACGTAGTCCGTGACGGCCACCGAAACCACGTCCGGAGAGATCGGGTAGCGCACCGCCCAATGGAACGTCCGCGTGCCGGCGGAGCTCGCGCGCACTGCCACCAGTCGGCCATTCGACGCCACGACCAGCGGCTCGGGCACCGTCACCACGATGTCCGCCGAGTCGGCCTTCGCGGCAGGGGTGTCGCGGCAGGGCCACCACGCCCGCGCCGTGTACGGCAACCCGTAGCTCGCGATCATCGGGACACCGTCGTGGGCGCCGAAGGAGAAGCCGCGCCCCTGCGGGTGGCCATGATAGGTGACGGTGAGAGCGATCCCCTCGCCTCGGGGCACGGCGCGCGGCAGGTCGAGCTCGATCCGATCCCCCGGCCGCGAGAAGGCGACGGCCTGACCGCGAACCGCTACGGAGTCGACGGCGAGCGTGCTAGCGAGGTCGAGTCCCACATGCCGGAGAAGCGGGCTCGTCGCCAGGCCCTCGACCGCGACCTGACCCACCAGCGTCTCGGAGGCGGGGTCGAGGTCGAGCGTGAGGCGATAGTAGCGGACCCGAAACTCGTCTGGCGCGATCGGAGCGCGAGCGGGCGGCGCGGGGCGGGCGGCGGTGAGGAAAGCCACGACCGAACAGACTAGGATCAGTCTCATAGCGTATCCCTCGACAGGCGGCGGATTTCGTTAGGTTACAGAATGCTTGGCCCTATTCCTAGCTCCAGTTTGGCAAATTCGATGGTGCCAGAGCTCCGCCGCCCCCCGTCCCGTTCCCGCCCCGCAGAGCCGTGAGTCCCCGCACGACGTCGAGCGCGCCGCCTACGCTCGTGCGCCTCGATCTCGGCTCGGCCATCCCGCTCTATCGCCAGATCTATGACTCGCTGCGCGACGCCATCACCTCAGGCCGTCTCCCGCCGGGGGCCGCGATCCCGGCGACCCGCGTGCTCGCCCAGGAGCTCGCCGTGTCACGCAACACTACGGCAGCCGCGTTGGCCCAGTTACGCGCCGAAGGCTACCTCGAGGTGCGGCCGCGCTCCGGCACGCGGGTGAGCCCTCTCTTGCCCGACACGCTGCTCGCGGCGCCTGGCGGGCGTGGAGCGCGGGGGGCCCGCGGGGGGCGCGGGCACCGCGTGCCCGGCTCCCACGCCACGGCCCGCCACCCTGCCCTGTCGCGCCACGGCGCCCGCCTCGCGGCGCTCCACCTGCCGTCCGCGAGCCCCCCACGCCCGTTCCGCTTCGGCGTGCCGGCGCTGGACGCGTTCCCGTGGCGGCTGTGGGCTCGGCTCACGAGTCGCCGACTGCGGCACTCGGCGGCCGCGCTCACGGGCTACGACCGGGCGACGGGCTTTGCCCCGCTGCGCGAGTCGATCGCCGGCTACGTGCGGGCGGCGCGCGGCGCCGCGTGCACGCCTGACCAGGTGATCATCACTAGCGGTGCGCAGCAGGGACTCGACCTCGTGGCCCGGCTGCTCGTCGACGAGGCGGACCCAGTGTGGGTCGAGAACCCGGGGTACCCGAGCGCGCGCGCCGCGTTCGCCGCGGTGGGCGCGCGGATCGTCCCCGTCCCGCTCGACCAGGAGGGGCTCGACGTCCGGGCCGGGGCGCGGCGCGCCCCCCGCGCCCGCCTGGTGTACACGACCCCGTCGCGGCAATACCCGGTTGGGATGACGATGAGCGCCGCGCGCCGCTTTGAGCTGTTGCGCTGGGCGGCGCGGGCCGACGCCTGGGTCGTCGAAGACGACTACGACAGCGAGTTTCGCTACGTGAGCCGACCGCTCGCCTGCCTCCAGGGACTCGATGAAGGCGGCCGGGTCATCTACGTGGGCACGTTCAGCAAGACGCTCTTCCCGGGGCTGCGGCTCGGCTACGTGATCGCGCCGCCCGCCCTCGTCCCGGCGTTCGCGGCGGCGCGCGCCGTCGCCGACTGGCACTCGCCGGCCGTCGAGCAAGCCGTGCTCGCCGACTTCATTCGCGAGGGACACTTCGCGCGCCACATCCGGCGGATGCGGGTCTTGTACCTGGCGCGCCGGAACGCGCTGCTCGCGGCGCTCGAGGGGCTCGAGGGGCTCGGCCCGAACGGGTTCGAGGTCGCCGACGCCAGCGGCGGCATGCAGCTGCTGGGCTGGCTGCCCCGGGGCGTGAACGACCGGCACATCGCCAAGCTCGCGCTCGCGGCGGGGCTCGAGGTGGCCCCGCTGTCGGCGTTCGCCACCGGCCCGCTGCGGCGCGGCGGTCTCGTGCTCGGCTACACGGAGTTCACGCCCGCCGAGCTCGCCGCCGCGGCACACCGGCTGGGCGTTGTCCTGGCGCGCGCAAGGGGCGGATGAAGGCCACGGCCCACAGCCCATACTTCTTAGATACGCCGTCCGCCAGTTTCGTTGCGGAAGGGCGGCGCTCGGGCACGTTCAGCGCCGCCACGAAGTGGCCTGGATGCGCCTTACTCCCATCTCGAGCGCGAACGCCATGGTGTCGTGACTCATCACGACGTCCTGCGGATGCGGGCCAATCGGGATCCGGGCGAACACGCGGGCCGCGTCCAGATCGAGGAGGGCTACACTCCCATCGCCCGTCAGCGGCACCAGTCCGTACGTCTTCGCAACGGGCGAGCCGGCTAGGCGCTCGAGCCCCGTGCCGTCGGCACGGACGACGAAGATCGCGCTCGGCCCGACCCCATCGACGGAGAAGAGGATTTGATTACCGTCCGGCGACCAGACCGGCGCGCGGGCCGTGGCGTGCAAGTTGGTCAAGCGGCGGACGTGCGTGCCGTCGGCATCCATCACGTAGATGTCGACACCTTCACCGCGATCCGAGGTGAACGCGATCCGCTTGCCATCGGGAGACCACGAGCCAGCATTGTCAGTGAAGGCGGTGCTGGCGACACGCCGAACATCGCCCCCGTCGGGCCGCATGGTGTAGAGCTGATCCTTGCCCGTGCGATCGGAATAGAAGAGCAGCCGTTTTCCGTCGGGTGAGAACGTGGGCACCTGCTCGTTCGCCTCGCCAGGCGTGAGCACGCGAAGATTGCTGCCGTCCGCCCCCATGACGCAGATGCGTAGGCCAGGGCCGAGCGCGCCACGCGCAGCAGCGCACACGCCCGGCGGCAGGACAGGTGGCGGGTCATCGCGTAGCGTACCTGGGCCCGGCGGACCGCTACGCGCTCCAGTTTTTTGCGTTGATCTCCTTCAGCACCTCGAGCTCCGGCTCCCGATCGGCGAGCAGCCCCTTCAAGCGGGCATTCTCGCGCTCCAGGCGCCGGAGCCGGATGGCCTCGGTCTCGGTGAGGCCGCCGTACTTCTTGCGCCACCGGTAGAACGTGTGACGCGAGATCCCATTCCGCCGGATGAAGCTCGCGACCGTTTGTCCGCTCAGCTCCTGCTCGCGCAGCAGGCGGACGATCTGCTCCTCAGGCGGACGATCTGCTCCTCATGAAAGCGGCTGACCCGCATGACGCCCCCTCTCGGCCCCTGTAGCACCTGTCTCATATCCTTTGGTACGAAAGGCGGGGGGCAGACCACCTGAGCAGGCGGTCTGCCGCATTTTCGCCTGCCCGTGTCGCAAAAACGCCCTATGACGCCCCCGCGGGACGCGCATGTTCCATGGCGGGGCTCAGGGCCGCCCCTAGGGCTGATGGTTCCACGTGGCGCGCCCGCAACGGGTTTGCTATGGGGGCGACCGTCGCGGGACGTGACAGTCGTCACGTCGGCGCCGGGCACAACCGCCATGTTGGAGGGGTCTAACGACTCGCGGGCTCCGTCAGTGGAGGACGTGTAGTGGCCGAGGCGTTACGAGTACTGATCGCCGAGGATTCCGAGGACGACGCGCTGCTCTTGGTTCGTGAGCTGCGCCGTGGCGGCTACGCGCTCACCTATGAGCGGGTGGATAGCGCGGCCGCGATGACCGCCGCGCTCGATCGCCAGAGCTGGGACCTCGTGATCGGTGATCACAGCATGCCGCACTTCGGCGGCCTCGCGGCGCTCGCGCTCGTGCGCGAGCGCACGCTCGACCTTCCGTTCATCTGTGTCTCCGGCACGATCACCGAAGAGATGGCCGTGAATGCGATGCGGGCGGGGGCGAACGACTGGGTGACGAAAGGTCAATTGAAGCGCCTCCTGCCGGCGATTGAGCGCGAGCTGCGGGAGGCGAAGGGACGGGCGGCGCTGCGCGCCACGGAAGCGAGCTACACGGCCCTCGTCCAGCACGCGCCGATCGGCATCTACCGCTCGAGTCCGGACGGCCGCTTCCTGGCCGTGAACGCCGCGCTGGTCCGCATGCTCGGCCACGACTCTGCGGCGGACGTGCTGGCGCTCGACCTGGCCCGCGACGTGTACGCCGACCCGGCCGAGCGGGACCGCCTGCTCGCGCGGGATAGCTACACCGAGCATGACTACGACGAGGTGGAGGCGACCTGGAAGCGCAAAGACGGTCGCCTCCTCACCCTGCAGCTCAACGTGCGGGTGGCCCGCGACGCCGTCGGTCGCGTCGAGTATTACGAGACCTTCGTCCGCGATCTGACCGACCAGCGCCGGCTGCAGGAGCAGCTGGTGCAGTCGCAGAAGATGGAAGCGGTGGGTCGCCTAGCGGGGGGGATCGCGCACGACTTCAACAACCTCCTGACCGTGATCACCAGCTATTCCGACTTGCTGCTCGAAGACTTGGCTCCGACGGACCCCATGCGCCAGGACGTGGAGCAGGTGCGCCACGCGGCGGACGGCGCCGCGGCGCTCACCCGTCAGCTCCTCGCCTTCAGCCGCCAGCAGGTGCTCGCGCCCCGGGTCGTGAATCTGAGCGCCGTCGTCCAGAGCGTCGAGAAGATGCTCCGCCGCGTCATCGGAGAGGACGTGGAACTGGTCACGTCGCTCGCCCCCGATCTGGGCGCGGTGAAAGCCGACGTCGGACAGCTCGAGCAGGTGCTCATGAACCTGGCGGTGAACGCGCGCGACGCCATGCCCACGGGCGGCAAGCTTACGCTCGAGACCGCGAACGTCGAACACGACCCGAACTACGCCCGTGAGCAAGAGGCCAGCCCGGTGCGGCGGTTCGTGATGCTCGCCGTGAGCGACACGGGCATCGGCATGGACGAAGCGACGAAGGCACGGATCTTCGAGCCGTTCTTCACGACCAAGGAGCCGGGCAAGGGCACGGGGCTCGGGCTGGCTACCGTGTACGGCATCGTGCGGCAGTCGGGCGGCTTTATTTGGGTCTACTCAGAGCCCGGGCGGGGTACGACCTTCAAGATCTATCTGCCCGAAGTGGATGCCCCCCCGGACGCCGCCGGCGGCGCAGCGACCGAGCTCCCCCGCGGCACCGAGACGGTGCTGTTGGTCGAGGATGCCGCGGCGGTGCGCGCCGCGGTGCGCCAGGTGCTCGAACGCCAGGGCTACACGGTGCTTGAGGCGCCGCATGGGAACGCGGCGCTCGCGCTCGCCACCGCGCACGAGGGCCCCATCCACTTACTGTTGACGGACGTCGTGATGCCGGGGCTCTCCGGACGGCAGGTGGCCGACCAGCTCAAGCAACTGCGCCCCGACACGCGTGTGCTCTACGCGTCCGGGTATACGGACGACGCCGTGGTGCGCCACGGCGTGCTCGAAGCCGGGATCGCCTACCTCCAGAAACCGTTCACCACGGGCGGCCTGGCGCGTAAGGTGCGTGAGGTGCTGGATCACCCACCGCGCAGGTGAGTCGGCACGCCCTCGCTGCGCGGCGCGCGCCCTGACCGCGGCCCCACGTGAAGAGCCAACCCGCTCACGGCGTCAGAATAGTGACCGCCAGGATCCCATCGCCACCGGACGCCGCACGGGCGTAGAGCGTCAACCGATAGGTCAAGCCAGCCTGGAGCGAGGCCGGTGGATTGGGCGTGGAGCGGGCGCCGAGCGGCGCGACCCCGAATTGGACGGGCGGCACGATGCGATTGCTATCATCGGGTTCGCTCACCGACCACACCAGCGCCGCCAGGGCCCCGGGCTGAGCGGGGTTCGTGGTGATCACGAGTGCGCTCGCGCGACATGACGGCTGCCAGGTGAACGTCGGGCTGGAACCCGGGGAGGCCTGGAACGCGACCGGCCCGGGACACCCGCCCGGCGACGGATCGGCCACCCCGCCGCAGCCGAGCAAGGCTCCGACGAGAACGCCCCACGGGAAGCGCGCGCGCTGCGTCTTCACAATAAATGATGCCTGGGCCCGCGTCCGGGATACGCACGCCGCACCACGTTGCTGCATCTGGCAGCGCCTGGTACGAAGTGTCAGGCGTCGCGGGACGGAGGCGCCTGCCGTGGGGGAAGCGTCTGGGGCCATCCTCCGAGCCTTGCGACGCGACTACCGTGACCCCTATGCTCCTTCCCGGCGGCCTGCCCTAACCTGAATCGTCCCCACGCGGGGCCGCAGAACCATCGGAGGCTCGGCTCCGTGGCCACGACCACCTTGCTGCTGGTCGAGGACGACGACTTTGTTCGCTCAGCGCTCACCCGGGCGCTCAACCGCACCGGCGTCTTCACGGTCGCCCCGGCGGAACACGGGGCACGCGCCCTCGAGCTGTTCGAACAACAGTCCGTGGACGCGATTCTCACGGACCTGCAGATGCCGGTGATGGACGGCCTCACCTTCCTCGGCCATCTGCTCGAGCGCGGTATCCGGGTTCCCATCGCGGTCATGACCGGACAACACATCACGCCCGAGCTCGCCCAACGGCTGCACGGCTACGGGATCGCGGCCACCTTCACGAAACCGGTTGACATTTCCGCCTTGGCGGACGAGCTGCAGCGGTCGATGACCCCTGGGACCGTTGGGCGGATTTCGGGGATCACGCTGTTCGGATTCCTGCAGCTGCTCGAGGTCGAACGCAAGACGGGTCTGGTGGTGGTGCACGCGGCGGACGAGGAGGGGCGACTGTATTTCGACGGCGGCCAACTGATCCACGGCGAGACACGCCGACGGCGCGGTCTACCCGCCGTGTACGAAATTGTCGGCTGGCCCGATCCCAAGCTCGAGTTGTTCTACAAGCGCGCCGCCCGGGAACACACGATCGCGGAACCCCTGCAGCACGTCCTGATGGAGGCCGCGCGGCTGGAGGACGAGCGCGGGGCTGGCGCCACGGGGGTGCCCGCCCCCGCGGAGCCAGGCGCAGCAAGCCCGCTGGCGGGGAGCAGCCGAGCGGATGTGCAGGACGCTTTGCAGGAGGCGATGCGGATCGACGGCGCCGTCGGTGTGGCGCTCGTGGACGGCGCGAGCGGCATGACCTTGGGAACTGCGGGCGGGGGCGCGCGGCTGAACGTGGAGCTCGCCGGCGCCGGCGCTGCCGACTTCCTGCGCGCCAAGCGACGCGTGATGGACGCCCTGGGATTGCAGGATACGATCGAGGACGTGATGATCACGCTGGGGACGCAGTACCACCTGACCCGCTTCCTCGGCCCCAACTCCGACGTCTTTCTCTACCTCGTCCTCGATCGGGAGGGGGCGAACCTCGGGATGGCGCGGCACACACTCGCCGCGCTGGGACGCCGCATCGCGCTGTAGATTCCTGCCCGCGAAGGCGCACCA
>WNFD01001239.1_pt1 | contig 26377 bp, 29 predicted proteins | sample 5400491 | NCBI WGS metagenome assembly WNFD01 (sample SAMN13153343, study PRJNA577476) | soil metagenome | isolation source: 120 cm saprolite under Douglas fir tree site 2 hole 2 replicate 2 | place: USA:California | collected 2015-04-18
CTTCGAACCAACAATCCAAGCAAGCGGATGGCCGATCCGTTGGAAATCGCGAAGCTGGCAGTTTACCTCGCGTCGGACGATTCTGCGTACGTCGTCGGGGCAGACTTCCTGATCGACGGCGGGGTCACGGCCATTTCGGGCGTGGGCGCCTGAGCTGCATGCATCGCCAGAGCTGACGCGCGCGCATACATGTTGCTCAGGGAACGCGCAGGCGGCCTTCGATCACGGGAACCACGCGGCCGCCCACCAGGATCTCGATGATGCGCCCGGCGCTCGTGGCGATGCGAATCTGGATGAAGCTCTGGCGCCCCATGCGCGTGCCCTGCTCGCTCACGATGTCGACGGTGGAGCCCGCGGCCACCAGACCCCGCTCGATGAGATAGGCGCCAAGCGCGCCGCTGGCCGATCCGGTGGCCGGGTCCTCGGGAACGCCGGAGGTGTGCGGCGCGAACATGCGGGAGTAGACCCGGCGGGCGTGGGGGTCGGGATCGGGCGCGAAGACGAACAGGCCGAGGTTCGGCCCCTCGCCCTGCGCGGCCAGCAGCGCGGGCACGTCGAGCCGCGCCCGATCCACCACGTCGCGGTCCCGCAGCGGGACATAGAGGAAGGTGACTCAGCACCCACTGGCGCACGGGCACGCGCGGCAGCACCTCGTCGACAATACGGGCGGCGCACTCCGTCATGCGCTGCCCGCCGCAACTCGGGCAGAAGCCCCGGCCCTTGCAGGAGAACGGCACGAGCCGCTCGAACGCGCAGTCGGTGCACCGCAGGCGCGCGAAGCCGTGCGCCAGCAGACCGCATGTAAGGAAGTCTCTGAACTCTTGTTCCACGAACTCCGGCAGCGGTGAGCCGTCCGCGTTGCGTCGGGCCGTCTCGAGGAAGGCCTCGAGGTGCTCGTCGATCACGCGGTACAGCACCGCGTGCTCGGCATCGCGCGGCCGGGCATAGCGGCGACATAGACTCGGGATGGGCAACGACAGTTTTCGTCGCGCAGCCGCCTGTCGTATTTGAAAAGGTAGGGCACGGCCCGGAGGCATCGAGAGCTCCCGGCGATCCTGGCGCTTGCCTCCGGGGAGTGATCGGGCTACCTTCGGCCCACCGATCCGATCTGCATCAGCCCGGCTCGTCGGAGGACGGCGCGAAGGAGGCATCCATGCCAGACGACGTCATCATCTCGGCCGACTCGCACATGACAGAGCCCCCCGACCTGTGGGTGGAGCGGATCGACAAACCCTTTCGTGACCGCGCGCCGCGGGTCGTGCGCGAGCATGAGGGCAAATCGGGATACTGGTTCGTCTGCGAGGGCCTGGAACCGCGCTCCGTGGCGGGCACCTTCGCGGCGGGGAAAACCCCCGAAGAACTGGCGGCGTTTCAAAAGGTTGGGTATGAGGCCGCACGCCCCGGAGGCTGGGATCCGGCCGAGCGCCTCAAGGACATGGCGATTGACGGGGTGGCGGCGGAGGTCCTCTATACCACGCTGGGCTTCCGACTGTTTGGGCTCACGGATGGGCCATTCCAGGCCGCAATTTTTCGATCGTACAACGACTGGCTGGCGGAGTTCTGTCGGTACGACCCGAGGAAGTTCGCCGGGCTGGCTTTGATCTCCCTCCTGGAGATCGACGAAGGAGTTCGCGAGATCCAGCGATGCGCCCGGGTGGGACTCAAAGGCGCCATGATCATGGCCTCGCCCCCCGAGGGACGGGACTACAGTGAGCCGCTCTACGACCCCTTCTGGTCGGCCGCACAGGATCTCCGGATGCCCCTCAGCCTGCATACCTCGACGGGCCACGGGCGCGAGAGCCGCTACAACGTCAATCGATACATGCGGGCCATGACGCTGCCCCATGAGACCCAGCGCACGCTGACGACGCTGATCTTCTCGGGCGTGCTGGAGAGATTCCCCCGTCTCTGCATCGTCTCGGCCGAGAACGACATCGGCTGGATCGCGCACTACCTGTACCGGGCGGACTTCACGGCCCAGAAGTTCCGCTACACCGACCCGGCTCCCATCAAACTCTTGCCCAGCGGATATTTCCAGCGGCAGATCTTCGCCACCTTCATGGACGATCCGGTCGGGATCGCCAACTGGTCGTTCGTGGGCCGCGACAACTTCATGTGGGCGTCCGACTACCCGCACACGCTGGCGACCTGGCCTCACTCGCGCGACGTGATCATGCGGGACTTCAAGGGGGTGCCGGACGACGTCAAGTCGAAGATGGTCGGCGACACCGCCGCCAAACTGTACGGACTGCTCGCGTAGAAGGACCGATCAACCGGGCTGCGATGGAGGTGGATCATGGCCGAGCCGAAGCTGATCTCCGCCGATTCGCACGTGAACGAGCCGGGCGATCTCTGGGTGGAGCGCATCGACAAGCAGTTCCGCGAGCGCGCACCACGCGTGGTGGAAAACCTGCCCGGGCAGCGACCGGGGGCCTATCTGGTGCTGGAGGGCGTTACGCCCACCCATCTCGCCCAGGGGATGGGAGCCGGGAAGAAGCCTGAGGAGCTCCCACAGTTCTTTCAAGCCTCCACGTACAAGGACGTACGTCCCGGCGGCTGGGACCCGGCCGAGCGCGTGAAGGACATGGATCTCGACGGCGTCGAGGCGGACGTGATCTACACGACCCTGGGGTTCCGCCAGTTCTGGCTCACGGATGCGGCGCTGCAGCGCGCCTGTTTCCGTGTCTACAACGACTGGCTGGCCGAGTACTGTGCCTACGCGCCGAAGCGGCTTGCCGGGCTTGGGCTGATCTCACTGTATGACGTCGACGAGGCGGCGAAGGAGCTGAGGCGCTGTGCCAGTCGAGGCCTGAAGGGCGCCCTCATTTGGGCGTCCCCGCCTGAAGACCGGCCCTACAGCTCGCCCGACTACAATCCCTTCTGGGCCGCGGCGCAGGAACTCGAGATGCCCATCAGCCTGCACAGCATCACGGGCATGGGCGCGGAAAGCCGCCTGGCGATCAAACAGCCCCTGGACCGCTACGTCCGCTCGAGCGTTCTCTGCCATGAAGTGCAGCGCACGCTGGTCGTGTTGATCTTCTCCGGCGTGTTGGAGCGGTTCCCGTATCTCAAGTTCGTCTCGGCGGAAAACGAGGTGGGCTGGCTACCCTTCTTCTTGCAGAAACTGGACCAGGCCCAGGAAGAGTACCGGTATCTCTATCCGACGCCGCTGAAGCTCACGCCGAGTGAATACTTCCGGCGCCAGATCTTCGCGACGTTCATCGATGATCGGGTAGGGGTCGCCGGCCGAGAGTTCATCGGAAACGAGAACATCATGTGGTCCTCCGACTATCCCCATACCGTCTCAACCTGGCCGCATTCGCGCGAGGTCGTCGAGCGGGATTTCAAAGGCGTCCCGGAGAACGAAAAGCGGCAAATCGTGCGGGAGAACGCGGCCCGACTCTATAACTTGTCCTAGAGTACGAGAGGAGTCGCAAATGGCCATGAGACTCGGCAGTGGCACCTTGTTGTTCGAACCGGTGGAGGGCTGGGAGAAGCTTCCGGAAGGGTGGTCGTTCATCGACGTAGCTGGCGTAGCGGTGGACGGCAGGGACCACGTGTACGTCTTCAACAGGGGTGAACATCCCGTCGTCGTCTTCGATCGTGATGGCAACGTCCTGAGATCGTTTGGCGAGGGCCTGTTCAGCCAGCGGCCGCACGGGATCCACGCCGGCCCCGACGACTCCGTCTATTGCGTGGATGATGGGCTCCATACCATTCAGAAGTTCACCCTGGACGGCAAGTTGCTGATGACCTTGGGCAGCCCCAACCAACCAGCACCCAAGTGGCAAGGCAAACCCTTCAACCGGCCCACCCACGTGGCGGTGTCACGCGTCACCGGGCACCTCTACGTCTCGGACGGATATGGCAACAGCCGCATCCACAAATTCACTCCCGAGGGCCGGCTCGTCCTCTCGTGGGGCGAGCCCGGCATCGACCCTGGCCAGTTCATCCGGCCGCACAATGTCGTCATCGACAAGGATGATCACATCTACGTCGCCGACCGGGAGGCCCATCGCATCCAGGTGTTCGATGCCAACGGTAAGTTCGTCACCATGTGGAACAACATCCATCGGCCAGACGGCATCTGTCTGGACGCGGAAGGGAACTTCTTCATCGGTGAGTTGAACGGCATGGCGGGGGTGGATGACGCTCCGGGGTTGGGTCACCGCGTGAGCGTGTACAACCTCCAGGGCCGACTGCAGACCCGTTTCGGCGAGCCCGAAGAGGGAGAAGGGCCGGGCCAGTTCATCGCGCCACATGGTGTCGCCGTGGACTCGCATGGTGATCTCTACGTGGGCGACGTGGCCTTCACCATCAGGGGCCGCCACATGACTCCTCCCCGGCACCTGAGGTGCTTCCGGAAGTTCCGCCGGATCAGGTAGAAGCGAGAATCTGGACCTCGACCACACGGCAACCGCGAGCAGGCCCGCGAACGACGGAGAGACACGGTCGATGAAACAAGCCGCCTTTGTTCTCGTGACCAGCTCGATCTTCGCATTGATCGCCCTTCTCCACGCGTTGCGGCTCATCTACGGGTGGAACGTAACGATAGGAGAATGGACGGTGCCGGTCTGGGTCAGTGCGGTTGGCTTCCTCATCGCGGGATATCTCGCCTTTCAAGGGCTCCTTTTGAGGAGAAAACAGTAAAGCCTTCACTGTCGGTTGAGCTTGACGCTAGTAACGACGGGCTCTTTGTGCCACCATCGCCCCGGCCGCGAGGGCGTGCCCGCGACACGTTCCACCACGAGCGCCCAAGGAGGAGTCACCCATGACGTCCCATGACCGCCGCGCCGTCGCTCTTGTCCGACTGCTCCTCGTCCTCGCGACCGCGCTGGCGGCGTGTCCTCCTCCGGCCCTCGCCGACCTGATGGTCATCGGCAACGACGAAAAAGTCGTCTTCGACGCCGAGGGCAACCGGACGTTCGTCGCCCCCGGCAAGGACACCATCTCGATCGTGGACATCACTGACCGCGAGGCTCCGAAGATCCTCATCAGCTTCCCCTTGATGAATTCGATCTTCGGCCCGCCGGTCAACCTCGCCATCACGCCCGATGAGCGGCTGGCCATCGTGGCGAACTCGGTGGACTGGATCCAGGACGGGGCGAACTGGAAGCCCGGACCCGACACGAAGCTCTACGTCTTGAATCTAAAAACGAGTCCAGCCAGCCATATCGCGACCGTCGAGATCGGCAAGCAGCCGTCGGGGCTCGCGATCAACCGGGCGGGGAACCTGGCGCTCGTGGCCAACCGCGCGGACAAGTCGATCAGCGTGCTCTCGATCCAGGGCAACGACGTCAAGCTGATCGACACGGTGGCGATGGGCGACGAGGTGGCCTCGGTGGCCATCACGCCCGACGGCAAGCGCGCGCTCGCCACCAAGTTCCCGGCCCACAAGATCGCGCTGCTCGCGATCGACGGGCAGAAGGTCACCTACACCAAGCACGATATGCCGGTAGGCCTCTGGCCCTACAACATCGACATCACGCCCAACGGCAAGATCGGCATCAGCGCCGACAATGGCAACTCCGGCGCGCCGGACGGCCATGTCGACACCGTCAGCATCATCGATCTCGAGCACCAGCCGCCCCGCGTGATCGACCGCGTGGTGGTCGGCGACGCGCCCGAGGGCTTCGCCATCAGTCCGAAGGGCGATGTGGCCGTGGCCGTGCTGCTGGGCGGAGCTAGCGTGGCCAAGACCATGTGGTTCAACACCAAGCGCAACGGCAGCCTGGCCGTGCTCAAGATCGACGGCAAAAAGGTCACCAAGGTGGGCGAGGTCGAAGTGGGGGGCTTGCCCGAGGGCGTGGTCTTTAGCCCCGACGGCAAGTATCTCTACGTCGGCAACTACACCGACCGCGACGTCTCCATCCTCAAAGTCGACGGGACGAAGATCACCGACACCGGCAAGAAGCTCAAGCTGCCCGGCCAGCCGGCCTCGATGCGCGGCCGGACTCAGTAGGGCGGGAAGGGTCTTCAACGTCCCCTGTCGTGTGGAGGAGCCAGCCGATGACAACGGTGCTGACGCGAAACTGGTGGGCGCTCGCGCTGCGCGGGGTCTTCGCAATCCTCTTGGGCCTCGCGACGTTCCTGCTCCCCGGAGTCACGCTGGTCGTGTTTGTCGCACTCTTCGGAGCCTACGCGGTCGTAGACGGAGTGCTCGCGATCATTGCGGGCGTCCGAGCCGCCGAGCGACATGAGCGATGGTGGTCCCCGGTCCTCAAGGGGCTCGCCGGGATTGCCGCCGGGGTGCTGGCCTTCGTCTGGCCGGCGCTCACCGCATTGGCCTTGCTCTACCTGATCGGTGGATGGGCGATCGTGACCGGCGTCCTGGAAATTGTGGCGGCGGTCCACCTCCATCGCGCTCACGGTGAGTGGCTGTTGGTCCTCAATGGCGTCTTGTCCGTCCTGTTCGGCCTCCTCGTCACCATTTGGCCGGGCGCTGGATTCCTTACTCTGCTGTGGTTGATTGGAGTATATGCGATCGTCTTTGGGGTCGTGCTCTTGGTCCTCGCCTTTCGCCTACGCAATCGTCACGGGCGCCCGACGTCGGTGGCCAAGGTTCCATGACGGATCTTGAGCGATTGGGGCTCGCTCTGGTCGGGTTCGCGCTCGCCGTTGTCGTCGGTGGCGTGCTGCTCGGTCTGGTCGGCGCATGGATTACGAAGAGTCGCGGCGGCGGTGCGATTGACAACCCACGATCCGCGTCTCTATAGTCCGCGTGCCGGGCCACTGTGACAGCGGCCAGCATCCAGGAGGGATGGCGATGAAACCATGGCGTTCCGTGACATGGACAACGCTTCTCGCAGCGGCGGTGCTGATGCCCGGGAGCCCGGGGACCGCTGTCGCGGCCGACATCATCAAGTTTGGGATCTCGACCCCCCTCTCGGGCCCGGCCGCGCCCTGGGGGATTCCGCACAAGAACGCGACCGAACTGATTTTCGATGAGATCAACGGCCAGGGCGGACTCGAGATAGGCGGCAAGAAGTACAAGCTCGAGGTCGTCGCCTACGACCACAAGTACGTGATTGCCGAGGGCGTCGCCACGGTCAACCGGCTCATCGCGAAGGACGGCGTGAAGTACATCTCCGTTCTCGGAGGAGCCGTGGTCAAGGCTAACGAGGAGCCGGTCAACGAGAACGGCGTCTTGAACCTGCCGCTGGCGTACGCCGAGGGACTGGTGAGCCCGAAGAACCCGCTCACCTTCCACAGCTTCCCATCACCGCCGGAGACGACCACCTTCTGGAAGTGGATCAAGGAACACCATCCTCAGATCAAGCGCGTGGCCACCATTTCACCGAACGATGACACCGGATGGTGGTCGATCAAGGTCGAGACGACATTCGTCGAGAAGCTCGGGTATCAGATTGCAGGAAAGGAGTTCTTCGAGCGCAGCATGACGGACTTCAACCCGGTCCTGCTGCGGATCCTGGCCCAGAAGCCGGACATCATCAGCGTGCTCGCTTCCCCGGCGGGCAGCGTCGGCCTGATCATCAAGCAGGCCCGCGAGCTCGGCTTCAAGGGGCGCTTCATCCACATCGGGCAGGTCGACACGTCGGTGGTGGCGAACATCGCGGGCAAAGCGAACGTCGAGGGCACGTGGGTCCACGGCTACGTCCAGACCCCCTTGCCCGAGAAGGTCAAGAGCTGGCAAGCGCGGTACACCAAGAAATACGGCGAATGGAACGCCACCAGCATCGATTTCACCAATCCGGCCTTCGCCTTCGTGGCCGCGGTGAAGAAGGCCCAGAGCCTGGATCCCAAGAAGATCGGGGAGGCCATGCGCACGGTCGAGTTCGACAACCTCTGGGGCAAGGCGCACTTTGGCGGGAAGGACTACTACGGCGTCGGGAACCAGATCATCTACCCCATGCCGTTCTCCGAGGTGAAGGACGGGGTCGCGACGCTCGTCGTGCAGCTGAGCCCACCCCACAATTGAGGTAGGGGGCCCTTCGGGGCCCCCTACGACTGGATGACGCCGGACCTCCTGATCCAGAGCACGATCATCGGGCTGTCGATCGGCTCGATCTACATCCTGATGGCCCTCGGGCTCACGCTCATGTTCGGCATGATGCACATCATCAACTTCGCCCACGGCGCGATCTACATGCTGGGCGCGTTCGCTGTCTACTACATCTTCTCTCAGTGGGGCGCGCCGTATTTCGCGGCGTTCGTCCTGGCGATGCTCCTTCTGGGAACGTTCGGGTATCTCGTCGAGCGCTCGATCTACCGGCCAATCAAGGGAGGGATCGAGCCGACCCTGGTCGCACTCCTCGCGCTCACCACATTTCTCCAAGCGGCCGGCTACCCGGTCTTCGGCCAGCTCGACAAGCACGTGCCGCCGGTCTTCCAGGGCACGCGGAACGTTCTCGGCGTGATGATCTCCGTCGAACGCCTGATGATCATCCCGATGGCGGGCGCCCTGGTCGTCGGGCTCTACCTGTTCATCAACAAGACGAAGATGGGCGCCGCCATGCGCGCCATCGAGCAGGACAAGGAGGCCGCCGCTCTGCAGGGCGTCAACGTGCACGTGGTGAACGGCCTCGCCTTCGCGATCGGCTTTGCGCTGGCGGCGGCGAGCGGAGCGCTCATGGCGCCGATCTTCAAGCTCGATCCGATGATGGGAGAGCAGCCGCTGCTCAAGGCGTTCATCATCATCATCCTCGGTGGCCTGGGCAGTATCCCGGGGGCCATCCTCGGGGGACTCATGCTGGGGCTCATCGACTCCATCGTCGCCACCGCCCTCGGCGCCGAACCGGCGTTCCTCCTGAGCTTCGTGTTCATCATCCTGTTGTTGCTCTTCAAGCCGACTGGACTCTTCGGTTATGCGCCGCCTTAGGGTCGGCGTGCTCATCGTCCTGGTCCTGCTCATGCTCCTCGTCCCGCAGCTCGGTGGCGACTACTACGTGCATGTCTTCGCGCTCGTCTTCACGAACGTCATCCTCGCCGCCAGCCTGCGCCCGTCGCTGACGTGCGGCCAGCTCAACATCGGGCATTCGGCGTTCATGTCCGTCGGGGCGTATGCCTCCGCGCTCCTTGCGAAGAACCTCGCCGTCCCGTTCGAGGTCTCGATGCTGTGCGGTGCCCTCCTCGCGGCCGTCGTCGGTCTGGCCATCGGCTATCCATCGCTCCGGTTGCGGGGTGTGTACTTCGCGATGGTGACAGTGGCCTTCGTCGAGGTGATTCGCCTGATCGCCCAGCTCTGGGTGTCGCTGACCCGGGGCATGAGTGGCTTGAGCGGCATCCCCAAGCCCAATCTCCTCGGGGTGACGCTGGCCACGAAGGCGAGCCAGTACTACCTGGCGCTCTTCCTGATGCTGCTGACGCTCCTGATTCTCTGGAAGCTCGAGTCCAGCCGCCTCGGACTCATCTGGAAGAGCATCGGCATGGCCGACAACCTCGCGCAGTCGCTCGGGGTGAACATCGCCAACCACAAGCTGCTGGCGTTCATGCTCGGCTGCTTCTTCGCCGGCGTGGCCGGAGCGTTCTACGCGCACTTCATTCGCTTCCTCTTCCCGCCGGAATTCGGCTTCCTCATGGCGACGAACATCCTTGTCTACAACTACGTCGGCGGCCGGGGACACTTCGCCGGTCCGATCGTCGGCGCCGCGTTCCTCTCGTTGTTGTCCGAGCCGTTCCGGGGCAGTGCGTACGAGACGATCTTCTTCTCGATCGCCATGCTGCTCACCATCCTGTTCTTGCCTGGCGGCCTCATCACGTTGCCCGGAAAGCTCGCCGAGCTCCGGTGGTGGAAGAGCGCATCCGCTCACAGTCCGAGTCCCGCCGCGTGAGCTCCCGGCTCCTTCTCGAGACCCAGGGTCTCACCCGGCACTTCGGCGGACTCGCCGCCGTCAACCGTGTCGATCTCCGCGTTGCGGAGGGCGAGATCGTCGGCCTGATCGGTCCGAATGGCGCGGGCAAGACGACCTGCTTCAACCTGCTGTCCGGCTTCATCCGGCCCACCGCCGGCACCATCCGGTTCGACGGCCAAGACATCACCCGACTCCGGCCGCATCAAGTCGTCAAGCGCGGGTTGGTGCGCACGTTTCAGCTCACCACACTGTTTCAAGAGTTGACCGGCCTGGAGAACGTTCTGCTCGGCTTGCATCTGCACAGCCGCAGGAGTCTGGGCCGGGCGCTGTTCAGCCGTCGGAGATTTCCGCCGGACGAGGTCGCTCGCAGCCGCGAGGTGCTGGAGTTCGCCGGCCTGGCGTCGCAGGCCGACCAGCTCGCACGGAATCTGCCGCACGGCCACCAGCGCGTACTGAGCATCGCCATGGCGCTCGCCGCTCGACCACGGCTGTTGCTGCTCGACGAGCCGGTCACCGGCATGAACCTGGACGAAAGTGGTCGCGTCATGGCCCTGGTCAAGACCATCCGCGATCGGGGCGTCACGGTCCTGCTCGTGGAGCACAACATGAAGGCGGTGATGGGCACGTGCGAGCGCATCGTCGTGTTGAACTTCGGCCAGACCCTCGCCGAAGGCTCGCCGGCCGAGGTGAGTACGAACGCGAAAGTGATCGAAGCCTACCTGGGAGCGGGTCTCGCGCATGCTCGAGGTTAAGGATCTACGCGTCCGCTACGGCACCGTGGAAGCGGTCAAGGGCCTGTCCTTCCAGGTGTCCACCGGCGCGATCGTCAGCCTGATCGGCGCGAACGGCGCCGGCAAGACAACCAGCCTCCGCGCGCTGACCGGCCTGGTCAAACCCAGCGGCGGCGAGGTGCGCTTCGAGAACGCGTTACTGAACGGTCTCGCCCCGCACGACATCGTGCGTCTCGGGATCGCTCTCGTGCCCGAAGGCCGGCGGTTGTTCCCGAAGATGACCGTCCTCGAGAATCTCAGGATGGGCGCGTATCTCCAAACGCGCAAGGCGGACGTCGCGACCACACTGGAGATGATCTACCAGCACTTTCCGATCCTGAGAGAGCGCGGACGACAGCGCGCGGGCTCGCTCTCCGGCGGGGAGCAGCAGATGCTGGCCATCGCGCGTGCCCTCATGAACCGCCCGAAACTGCTGCTGCTGGACGAGCCCTCGATGGGCCTCTCGCCCATCATGACGGCGGAGATCGGCAAGATCATCCGGCAGATCAATGCCCTGAACGTGTCTATCATCCTGGTGGAGCAGAACGCGATGCTGGCCCTCACGCTGGCGCAGTACGGCTACGTGCTGGAGACCGGCACGCTGATGCTGCAGGGCAAAGCCGAAGAGTTGCTGCGGGACGAAGGGGTGAAGAAGGCTTACCTGGGAATATGACGCTTCGGCGGAGCCAAGGTGCAGACGAAGGTGGGGCGGCCGTCTTGGGGGCGAACATGGCGACGAGAATCAGCGTGCCGGTCGACGTTCATCTCATCACACTGTGCATCGAGAGCTTTCGGATGGTATCCCGGCAAGTGCAGGTAGGGCGCGCGAGCCGCACCCAGATGGAACGCGTCCGCGACGTGCGGGAGGTGCCGCCGGGCGAGGATCGCGATAGCCTCACGCGGGCCTTTGTGCTCGCCAACCAGATCTGGCTGCCGGCGGACATCCAGTTCACCCTCCGTTCGAGCAGCGTCGAGCGGGTCAATGCGCCGCGGGACCGCGAGGAGATCGACGAACAAGGATTTTTCGCTCTGGCCAGTCAGTTTCGGGCCCGTGCCGGCGTCAGCCTGCTGGTCGTGAACAAGTTTCAGGGCGCAGAGCTCGGTGGGCAGGCGGCGGAGGCGCTCGGGGTGTGCATCGTGAAGTTGCTCGGGTATCCGGGCCTGGGAAAGGTTCTCGCACACGAACTCGGCCATCTGCTCAGTCTCGAGCACCTCACGCGATCGGGCGTGGACAACTACAACCTGATGTACCCGTCGCTGCGGGCGGACGACCGGCTCACCCAGCAGCAGATCGACCAGGCGCGGACGTCGAACCTCATGAGGCAAATCGCCCCAGCACGGTGAGCGCATTCAGGCGCATTGCAGCTCACTCGAGACCGCTATCTCTTTTCTCTTGGGGCACCTCGTAAGATATCCGAGTCCAAGATGAAGTTCTGGCCGGACGGCAGCATCATGACCTGGATCTTGTCGCTCAGTTTCTGAACCATGGCGTACCGCACGAGCTCTGGCGTAAGAGAAGCCGCCAATTTTCTGTTCGCTTCTGCCTCCTTCTCGGCGCGGAATAAAATGGCGCTGCCTTCTCCTTTGGCCCGTTCAATGGCCTGCTGAGCTTTGTGCTTTTCCCCCTCGATCTTTTGTTGTTCTTCCAGGGCGCGCTGCGTGGCGATCTGTTTATCCTCGATCGCTTTCTTGAACTCCGGATTGAAGTCGATGTTGTCCAGCAGCAAATCGACCACCTCGATCGAAAAGGGGGAAAGTTCTTTCTCCAGCCTTCCCCGGACGGCCTTTCTGATGTTTTCGCGGTTGGGGGCAATCTCGACGCTCTTGTATTTCACGGTTTCATCTTTGAAATTCTGAATGACCCTCGATTCAACCAAGACATTGAAAAAGTTGGGGCCGACGGTCCGATAGAGCTGTTGGATGGTCTGAGGAGAAACGCGAACATTGAGACTTGCTCTGACAAAGACGTCCTGGCTTTCTTCACTGAAGGCGTTGAGCTTATCGAACACGCGACGCTGCACCTGGATGTTGGCGAGCAGGACGTCGCGCCACGGCGCCACAAACTGGAGTCCCTCGCCGATCTGGCCTTTGATGCCGCCAAATTCATAGACGACACCGATGTGGCCGGCCGGCACCTGGTGGACGGAGGCGAAGAAAGTGATAAAGACCATGAGGGCAAGGATCAAGGCGCCTCCCGGTTTCAGCAAACTGGCGAGGAGAAGTATCTTGGATCCCCTGTAGTCACGGGTCTCTGGGAAAGTCCTTTGGGCTGTGAAAAGGAGCGCAGCGATCACCGCAAGGATGGCCATCCAGATGACATACGACATCGGCTATTCCTTCCTTGAGTCGAGCTTTTCGATCGACACCCGCGCTGACTGCCCCCGTACCCGCTCAATCAGGTCGGTGCCGCGCGAGTGGTCGGATGCGCGCGACGATCTGCCTAAAGAGGGTCCGTGTCAAGTCGCTTTCGGCAGGTGTGCTAGCCTGCGACCCAAAGGTTTGATAGGTTCCCCGTCATGGACAAGCGACCAGCGCCGCGCTTCGATTGGTTCATCCCGATCGACGGGGACGGGGCGCACATCGGGACGCGACGGGCGGAGAGGCCGCCGACGTTCGAGTACCTGCGCCGGGTGGTGGAGGCGGCGGAGGCGGAGGGGTACTACTCGCTGCTGATCCCAACCCGGTTCGCGAACGGACTGTTCGAGGAAACGGCGCCGCTGGCGGAGACGTGGACGACGGCGACGGCGTTGGCAGCGGTGACGCGGCGGATCCGATTCCTGGTGGCGGTGCGGCCCGGGTTCATTTCGACGGGGCTCTTCGCGCAGATGGCCGCAGCGCTCGATCAGATCAGCGGGGGGCGGCTCGACATCAACGTGGTGCCCGGCGGGATCCAAGGCGACTTCGAGCGGCTGGGCGTCACGATGGACCACGACAAACGATACGAGCAGGCGGAAGAGTTCATCGCGGCGCTGCGGGCGCTGTGGGCGAAGCCGGAGCCGGTGGTGTTCGAGGGGAGCACGATCCGGCTGAAAGGTGCGGTGGTCTCGCCCGGGCCGGTTGGGAACGGGCCGCAGTTCTACGTGGGCGGCGCATCGCCGCGGGCTCTGCAGTTCGCGGCCAGGGGTGCGGACGTGTACCTGGCGTGGATCCAACCGCTGGAGGAGATCGCGAACCTATTGGAGCGCGTGCGTGCGGTGTACGCGGCCGAGAGGCGGCGGCCGATCTTCGGGTTGCGCACGCATCTGGTCGTACGGGCGACGGAGCGAGAGGCGTGGGAGGCGGCCGAGGAGTTGATGTCGAAGGCGGACGCGCAGGTAATTGCGCAGCGGCAGGCGGCCTTCGCGGGAACGCCGATGGTTGGGCAGCAGGCGCAGCTCCGGGAGCAGCCTCGGGACCGGGCGCCCCGGCTGTGGAACGGGATCTCGAAGGTGCGCGTGAATCTAGGGACGGCGATCGTCGGCGACCCGCCGCAGGTGGCGGCGGAGTTGCGGGCCTACTGGCGGCTGGGGTTCGACGAGTTCATCCTGTCGGGCTTTCCGCACGAGGAGGAGTGCCGTCGGGTGGCGTCAGACGTCTTGCCCGGCCTGCGCGAGGCGATCGAGCGCGAGCGGGAGCGCCCATAGCGCGATGGGTCGAGGTAGCCGGGTCGGGCTCATCGACCAGTGGCGGCAGATCGGCCAGGTGCCCGACCGCGCTCTCTACGACAAGGTCCTCGACGATCTTTACGAGAAGCAGAGCCGGACGACCGATGCCGGGGAGCGGAGGCGGCTCATCCGCGAGTTCGAGAAGCGGTTGCTCGACGACGAGACGCACTATATCCCGACATTGCAATATCATCGGATCATCCCTCACAGCGCGAAAGTGCGGGGCTGGACGATCACGCCCAGCCACTGTATCAACCAGCAGCTGGACACGGTGTGGCTGGCCCACTAGGGCCGGAAGGAGAACCCGTCTATCGGCTGGCGTCGGCTCGAAGACCACGCCGGTCGGTGATGTTCCCAGTCGTACTGATCGTCGTCCCGCTCGGGCTGTTGGCGACCGTCACTCTACGTCCCACGATCGTGACGCACCTTCCGAGCGTGGTCGTGGATCTGTTGCTCGCGCTCATCATCGTCTGGCCCATCCTCGTTATCCGGTCCCTCAGGCGGTAGCATGACGTGCTGAGTCGACTGACCGGCGGCGAAGAGAGGTCGCGAACTCCTGGAGCGACGCCTGACACCGATCATCTGTGAGGAGACGATCCGATGAACCCACGCAGACGACAGATCGTGGCTCGGGTGCTTGTTTTGACGTTGATCGCCTCCACGCATGCCATCGCGGCCCGCGAAGGGCGCGCGGACGCGCCCGCGGGGCAGATGACGTGGGCCCTTCACTTCACCCTGGCGCCCACCCTCTTCGAGCCCGCCGAGACGCCGGGACTCATCACGCCCTTCATCATCCTCTACGCGCTCCACGACGCGCTCGTGAAGCCGATGCCCGGGAAGAACATGGCTCCCAGTCTGGCCGAGTCGTGGAGCACGTCGCCCGACGGGCTCGTCTACGAGTTCGTGCTGCGCAAAGGGGTCAAGTTCCACAACGGCGAGCCCGTCACGGCCGAAGATGCCAAGTTCTCGTTCGAGCGATACCGCGGCATCTCGGCGAAGGCGCTCAAGGACAAGGTCGCCGCGGTCGATGTTGTGGATCCCGGGCGCGTCCGCTTCCGGCTCAAGCAGCCGTGGCCGGATTTCATGACCTTCTACGGCACGCCGGCGACGGGGGCGGGCTGGATCGTTCCCAAGAAGTATGTCGAGAAGTTGGGCGAGGAGGGTTTCAAGAAAGCCCCAATGGGTGCCGGGCCGTATCGCTTCGTCTCCTTCACTCCGGGTGTGGAGCTGGTGCTCGAGGCCGTCGAAGGATATTGGCGCAAGACACCGAGCGTGAAGCGTCTGGTCTTCAAGGCAGTCCCGGACCCCACCACGCGACTGGCCATGCTCAAGCGCGGTGAGGCGGACGTCGCGTATGGCCTCGCCGGCGAGCTCGGCGAAGAGGTGCAGCGCACTCCAGGGCTCACGCTTCGGCCTACCCCGTTCGTGAGCACCCACTGGCTGGTTTTCGCCGACCAATGGGATTCGAGCTCTCCGTGGCACGACAGGCGCGTGCGCCTCGCGGCCACGTACGCCGTCGACCGTCAGACGATCAACCAGGCAGAGACCCTTGGATTTTCCCGGATCACCGGGAGCATCATCCCCACCGGCTTCGACTTCTACTGGCAGCCGCCCGCCTATCCCTACGATCCGGCCAGGGCCAAGCAGCTCCTCGCGGAAGCCGGGTATCCGAAGGGCTTTGACGCCGGCGACTTCTGGTGCGATGCCGCGACCAGCCGTTCCAGCGAGGCGGTACTCAACTATCTACAATCGGCCGGGATCCGCACGAGGCTTCGCCCGCTCGAACGGGCGGGGTTCCTCAAAGCGTATCAGGAGAAGAAGCTCCGGAACATCATCTACGGCTTGAGCGGGATCTTCGGGAACGCGGCCACCCGGATCGAGGCGTTCACGACCTCGAGCGGCATTTACGCCTACGGGGGGTATCCCGACATCGACGGGCTCTTCAGAGAGCAAGCGGGTGAGCTCGACCCGAAGAAGCGCGAGGCGATCCTTCATCGGATCCAGCAACTGATCCACGAGAAGGTCATGTATCTCCCGATCTGGCAGCTTGCCGTCCTCCAGGGGTACGGTCCCCGCGTGGCGGAGTCGGGGCTCGGACTCATCACCGATTATCCATGGTCGGCGCCGTACGAGGACCTGAGGCTCAAAACCAAGTAGATGCGTACTCGTCGGGACCGGAAACGGTTCGAGCGGGCCGTGGAGCGCGCGATGCGGCCGTCAAGGCGTCCAGCTGCAGGCCCGGCGCCCTCAGTCACAACGCTCTTCATGCGTTGGTCCAGGTGGGCTTGGCCCTGGCCAGTGGCGATCCTTCTTTTGACTGTCGCCGTCGGCGCGGCAATCTCCTACGCGTCTCTGTGGTGGAGCGAGTCCCCAAAACCGGAGGTCGCCAAAGTCCCAGGGCCGGCTCCCATAGACGAACCAGCTCAAGCCGCGAGCGAGCAGCGCTTGGCAGAGGTTCGACAAGCCCATCTGCGTCAGCTCCAGCCCGTTCTACGCACGGACGCCGAGAAGCTATCAGAGATCGGACGACGAATTCGCGCCGAGGGGCGCGTCACGGACATCCACAAGGACCGGTCCGACAACGCGGTTGAGTTGAAGTCGCTGTTCGTCTCCGACCGAGTCTTGAGCGGAGACCTCCAGAATCATTACGCGGAGTACTCACGGGCAAAAGAGCGCCTGCGCAGGAACGTCTCGGATCAGGAAGAGGAGTTTCGCAAGGCCACGTTTCTCGTAATGGGCAGACTGTCTCTTCCTCCAGGCGCCGAGCACCGGCGGCAGGAGGTCGCCTGGTCCTTGTTGGAGAAGTGCCTCGAGAAGGGGCCCGGGATGACTCTGACCATGCGACCCGGTGGTTATCAATACACCGCTCGGGGGCGCTCACGCGGATACGATGGCACGACGGTCGTGGCGGAAGACGAGCGCGCGGCATTCGAAGCGTTCACGTCGTTCTTGCCTGACGCTGACGTTGCGGCGCATTGTGAAAGCCTGAAGAAACGGGCTGCCGGTATATCCGCGAACGCGAAGAAGCTGTCGACCGACGCGATCGGGCTGGCGCAAGGAACGACCCTTCCTGGCGAGTGCACGTACACAAAGCGTGAGTAGCGGCGGCGTGTGCCCCAATCAGGGTTGACGTACTCGTCGTGAGTGTTGACGGTCTGGCCGACGGTCTGATACGGTTGCGCCGCTGAAACCGGGGAGTCGCTCATCCACGTCGTTGCCGTTGGATTTCTCGCGGAGGGAAGCCATGGCGCTAGAGGCCCGCGCACTCGAAACCAGCCAGCCGATATCGCGACGGCTGTTCATGAAGGCCGTGGGGACGGTCGCCGGCACCGCGGCGTTCGCTCCCAACGCGACAGCGCAGGCGCCGCCCGGCAGACCCGCCGAGCCGTCGAGCACCGTCACCAGCCCGCCACGCGATTTCACGCCCGGCGCACCGCCGGTGACCTATGTCGATCCGGATGTCATCACCGTCGATCCCCTCTTCAACGGCTACCGACAGGGCAACACGCCGATCAAGCGGCTCTGGACGGGCGCTCTGTGGTCGGAAGGACCGGCCTGGAGCGGTCAGGGGCGCTACCTGGTCTGGAGCGACATTCCCAACAACCGGCAGCTGCGCTGGCTTGAAGACGACGGAAGCGTTACCGTCTTCCGCAGCCCGTCGAACAACAGCAACGGCAACACGTTCGACTTTCAGGGCCGCCAGCTCTCGTGCGAACATCTGACCCGCCGCGTCGTCCGCTACGAGCATGACGGCTCGGTGACGATCATCGCGGACTCGTACAATGGCAAGCGCCTCAACTCGCCGAACGACATCGTGCCGCATCCCGACGGCAGCTACTGGTTCACCGATCCGCCGTACGGGGGTCAGCTCTACGAAGGCGCGCCCGACGCGCCCGGCGGGCCGAGCAACCGGGCGGGCCGACGTAAGCCCCGGCTCGGCCAGCCGCCGGAAATCGGAACCATGAAGCGAGAGCTGCCGACCAGCGTGTACCGCGTGGATCCCGGCGGGCGACTCGAGCTTGTCATCCGCGAAGATCAGCTTCCCGATCCGAACGGCCTCGTGTTCTCGCCCGACTACAAGAAGCTGTACGTCATCAGCACGGGTCCCGGACCGGGCGACACAGGCCCCGGCGGCAAGCGCGACATGTACGTGTTCGACGTCGGCGCCGACAACAAGCTGTCGAGTCCGAAGCTGTTCAGCGACTTCATGGTCGACGGCATCAAGTGCGGCCCGGACGGCGCTCGCTGCGACGTCGACGGCAACGTCTGGGTGTCGAGCAACGGCGCACCGGGCGGCCGTGCGCTCGGCTACAGTGGCGTGACCGTGTGGACACCGGAAGGCAAGCTCATCGGCCGCGTCCGGCTACCCGAGGTCTGCGGCAACCTGTGCTTCGGAGGACCCAAGCGTAACCGCCTCTTCATGGCCGCGAGCCAGTCGTTGTATGCACTCTACGTCAACACGCAAGGGGCGGCGCCAGCGTGATGCCCCGGGCCACGACGCCAGACAATCCTTCGCACGCAACCATGCTTCGCCTCGTGATCGGGTGCGTGACCATGTTCTTCGCGGCGGTCGGTGTTGCAACCGCCGAGACCCCGCTCGAGCGCGGCAGCTACCTCGTCAATGCCGTCATGGCCTGTGACGGTTGCCACACGCCGAGGGGGCCGAGCGGATTCCTCATGGAAAAGCGGTTCTCGGGCGGGTCGCAAACCTGGGACACGCCGGCCTACACCGTCAAAGGCTCCAATATCACGCCCGATCGCGAGAGCGGGATCGGCACGTGGAGTGACAACGAGATCAAGCGCTCTCTCACGGAGGGCGTTCGACCGAACGGCGCGCCGCTCGCGCCGCAGATGCCCTTCGCCTTCTACAAGATCCTGACGCCGCGCGACCTCGCGGCGGTGGTGGCCTACATGCGTTCGGTCGCACCGGTCCGCTACGCGGTGCCGCCGCCGGTCTACAAGGCGGCGATGCACACCGAGCTCGTTCCCGGCGCCGTGAAGCCGTACACGGACGAGGCGCTGCGCGATCCGATCACGCGGGGGTTCTATCTCGCCACGATCGCCCACTGCATGGAATGCCACGGGCGACGGCCGGACGGCGTTCAGGATTACAAGAACGCCCTCGGCAAGGGCGGCTACGTCTTCACCGGCCCGTGGGGAGCGGCGGTGACCCCCAACATCACGTCGCACCCGAAGTCCGGCATTGGCGCGTGGACGGACGCAGAGATCAAGCGGGTTCTCACTCACGGCGTGTCGCGCGACGGCCGCGCGTTCCAGCAACCGATGGCTCGTCAAGCCTACTTCAGCCGCATGACCGACGCGGACCTCGACGCAATCGTGGCCTGGCTACGCACGATCCCGCCGATTCCATGAGTGTCCGCTGCCGCGTACCTCGACTGATCCAGTAGCGGATCGACGAGGAACCACGCGATGCCCTGCACCACGCTGACGATCCGCAGCGCCGACATTCGACCGGTCAGCGTTCCCCTGCGGCGGCCCGTCGTCTCCAAAGTAGGCCGCTTCGAGCAGTGGACGGTGATCCTGATCGACCTGCAGACCGAGGAAGGGCCGGTTGGGCACAGCTATCTGGAGCCCATCCACGACCTCGTGGAAGCTTTCAAAGGGAAGAGCATGAGTCGGCCAGGCAACGGCCTCGCGTGGAACGAGCAGGCCGTCAAGCGATATCGCGACGACATGTGACCCGCGGGTCGACGCGGATCGTCGCCAGCAAGCCGAGCACCCCGGGCGAAGCCGAGATTACTTCGCTGTCAGCTTTACATCCTCATACGGGGCCGAGTAGGCGTGGCCCGAAATCAGCCCAAGGCCGGATTCGGCCACGCGGGGGCCGAACCCGTTGAGGAAGCCCAGCTCCCAGATCGGCGCGAACATGACCTTGTCGTGCATGAGCTGCTGGAGCTTGTGGAGGATCGTCTCGCGGCGCTTGGGGTCCAGCTCGGCCGCCTGCTCGCGGAAGAGGCCCTCGACGTCCGGGTAACTGCCATAGCTGTAGAGGCCGTCGGCCGCCACGAAGGCCTCGATCCGAGTCGCGGCGTTGCCAGCGGCTCCGCTCCCGCTCTGGACGAGGTTTCGGAGCTTCTTGTCCTTGAACTGGCTGAAGAACGCCGCCCGCTCGAGCGGACGCACCTTGGCGGTGATCCCGACCGCGCTGAAGTAGTTCACGATGGCCTCGACCACCGACGTGTAGGCGCTGTCGACCGAATATTCCCCGGCGTTGAAGCCATTGGGGTAGCCGGCCTCGGCGAGGAGCTTCTTCGCCTTCGCCGGATCGTATGACCAGAGCGGCGGCTGCCAGGCGAACTCGAAGCTGTGCGGAATGATGCTCGCAGTGATCCGCGAGAAGCCGAGCGTCTCCGCCTGGTTGATGGCATTGCGATCGATCGCGTGGTTCGCCGCCATGCGCACGCGCTTGTCGGCCCACGGCGACTTCGGGTCCCACTGGTCGACGAAGTTCACCCACTGCGTGCCGTGGAGGATCGTCGGCTTCAGCGTGAGCCCGGGCGTCCGCTGGAGCTCCTGGGCGAGCGCCCCGCGGACGGAATAGACGATGTCGGCCTCGCCGCGCTTCAGCATGGCCAGCCGCGTCGATTCTTCGGTCACCGACTTGAAGACCAGTCGCTTCACCGACGGCGACTTGCGCCAGTACTGGTCGAAGGCCTCCATCACGAGCTCGATGCCGGGGGTGAACGAGACGAACCGGTACGGCCCCGCCCCCACGGGCGCCTTCTTGTAGCCATCGTCGCCGACCTTCTCGACGTACTTCTTGGGCACGATCCAGCCCGCGCCAGTGGCGGGTGACGCGTAGAACGTCAGGAAGTCCGGCCACGGCTCCTTGAGGACGAACCGCACCCGGAGCGGGTCGACGATCTGCACCGTCCGGACCTTGTCCTTCAGCAGCTTGTTGGCGGCGCCCTTGTAGCGATCGAAGGAGAACTTCACATCGTCGGCGGTCATCGTCTCGCCGTTGTGGAACTTGACCCCGCTACGGAGGGTGAAGTCGTACGTGAGGCCGTCCGGCGAGACCGTCCAGCTTTCGGCCAGGCACGGCGCCACGGCCTTGCCCGGCATGGGCTTGGCCACCGCGTCGTGGAGAGCGTACAAGATCATGAATGGCGTGACGATCCCAGGCGTCTCTGCCGGGTCGAACCAGGTCGGGGCGAGCGAGATGTGAACCGCCCAGGTCAGCTGTCCCTCGGCGGCGACGGCAGGCGTGACGGCGGCGAGCGACAGCAGGAGCAAGAGCAGAGTCGCGGATAGGCGTCTCATCGCGTCGTCCTCCTTCGTTGTCTCGCGTCGGGCGCCAGCGGTCCGACGGTCGGAGACATCATGCCCGGGACCTGTGCCGCGGGATCGGACGTCGGAATGTGCCGCGACTCTGCCTGCGACGGTTGCCAGTGTCAAGCGGCCGCCCGCGCCGTGCCGCCCGCGCCGTCTTCGCCGCCACCTGACGGGTCTGGATCCGGAGGGTCCGCGACCATCCTTGACCGTCAAAGAGCCAGGGGACTAAGCTCGGCGGGAAGTGTCCCCGATGCCAGCAGAGCAATTTCTCGCACGCAGCGACCGGGCCGGGCACGGGGTCGACGTTCACGTTTCGCGTTCCGGTGAGCCCGTGATCGGGCCTCGCACGTTGGTCACTACGCCCGCACTTCTCCTCGTCGTCGTCCTGCTCCTGGTCCCCGGCTGGGCGCGGGCGGTGGACTTCAAGCTCAAGCTGCCGACCGGTCTCCAGGAGGACGCCGCGGAAATCCCGGACGACAACCCCATCAGCCCGGAGAAGATCGCGCTCGGCAAGAAATTCTATTGGGACAAGCGCTGGTCGGCGTCGAAGACGGTCGCCTGCGTCAGCTGCCACCGGCCGGATCACGGCTGGAGCGATCCTCGAACGTTCTCCACGGACTTCGCGGGTAAGCCGACGCCACGGCACGCGCCGACGATCGTCAACCGGCTCTTCAGCGACCGGCAGCACTGGACGGGCCAGCGCGCCTCGCTGGAGGAGCAAGCCGGGCTGGACATCAACAAGACCGACGAGAAGGTGGTGGAACATCTCGGGACGATCCCGGTCTATCGGCAAGAGTTTCGGGCGGTCTTCGGGCGCGACCTCGATCCCGACGGCGTGGCCCAGGCCATCGCCACCTATGTGCGTACGATCGTATCCGGGAACTCACCCTACGATCGCGTTCAGGCCGGCGACCAGAGCGCGATGTCGGTGGCGGCTCAGCGCGGGTTGCGCCTGTTCGAGGGCAAGGCCATGTGCGTGCGGTGCCACGCGGGCTTCAACTTCACCGGCGAGGGATACCGTAACATTGGCGTCGGTATGAACAAGCCGAACCCCGACCTCGGCCGCTACACGATCACCAAGGACGACGCGGACAAGGGGGCGTTCAAGACCCCGACGCTCAGGGATGTAGCCAAGCGCGGGCCGTACATGCACGACGGCAGCGAGCGGACGCTCGCCGATGTGGTCGCGTTCTACAACCGGGGGGGCGTGAAGAACCCGTGGCTCTCGTCGGATATGAAACCCCTCGGGCTCACCGCTCAGGAGCAGGCCGATCTCGTCGAGTTCATGAAGGCTCTCACGGGCCAGATCGACCCCGAAGTGAGCCGGCCGCCCCACCTCCCGGAGTAGAACGATGAGAGAGAGCAGACGATTGGTCGTCTGGGCCGCGAGCCTAGCCTTGTGCCTCGTGTTCCCTGTGCTGCTGCGGGCAGCCTCACCCGACGAGTTGAAGCGGCACGCCTTTGAAACGATCGACCGCAACGCCGACCGGATCGCCCTGCTCGGCGATTCGCTCTTCTATTTCGGCGAACTGGGGATGCAGGAGTTCGAGAGCACGAAGCTCATCAAGGAGCCATTGGTGGATGGCGACGATACCAAGGAGACCAAGTACTTCTCCCTGCTGCCGCCGGACGCCACGCCGCCCCTGGAGCTGAATCGGGAGATGATGGAGAAGTTCCGTCCGGAGATGCGGAAGTTCTACCTGAACAAGCCGGTGCAGTTTCGATAGCAGTCTCGCGGATAGACTCCCGACCGCGTGTCGTCCATGCCCTCGTACGTGCTCGTGTGGCTCCTGCTCATCTTCGCGTGGGCGGCGAACTTCGTCATCCGCATCGGATTCTCCGCGCTGCTGCCGTCGATCATCGACGAGCTCCAGCTTTCCTACACGCGGGCCGGCCTGCTCGCGTCGGCGTTCTTCTACGCCTATGTGATCATGCAGATCCCGTCCGGCCTCCTCGGCGACCGGTGGGGTCGGCGGCGCATCCTCGTTCTCGGCTTGCTGGGCGGAGCGCTCTCGGCGGGTCTCACGGGCCTGGCCGGCTCGTTCGCCACGCTCTTCGCCGCTCGGGCGTTGACGGGCGCCTTCCAGGGGTCGCTCTTCTCGAATGACCGGGCCATCGTTGCGACCGTCACCCCGCCCGCCCGGATCGGCCTCGGCCAGGGCGTGTCATTCTCAGGACCAGGCCTCGGCCTCACCTTCGGCCTCGTCATCGGTGGCCTGCTGGTGGAGGTCCTGCCCTGGCGGACCGTGATGATGCTGTTCGGGCTCGGCCCCGTCGTGGCCGCGCTGCTCATCGTTCGCTATGTGCCGGCTCCGGCGCCGCCGGCGACGCGGGTGGCGGTCGGACAGCGCCTGCAACGTCTCTTCTCCAACGGGCCGCTCTGGGTGCTGGGGCTCGTCAGCTTCTGCGCCATCGCCAACCAGTTCATCCTCGCGACCTGGGCGCCGCTCTTCTTCAACGAGGTGGGCGTCGCCGACCTCGGGCGCGCCGGCAGCTACGCGGCGCTGCAGGGCATCGCGGCCTCGCTCGGGATGGTCATCAGCGGGTGGGCCCACGACCGTCTCGTCAAGCGGGGCTACGGCTCGAAGACCGTCATCGTGGCCGGGCTCACCGGCCTAGCGCTGTCGATGCTCGCCATGGCCGCGGTCATCGGTCAGCGATCGATCCCGGGGCTGGCCGTCGTGCTGTTCCTGGCCGCCTTCTTCTCCTGGTCGATCTGGGGCGCGGTCTACGCGCTCCTGGGCCGCATGGTCCGCGAGGCGGAGCTGGGCACGGCGTTCGGCCTCAGCAACAGCATCAGCTTCGTCGGCGCCATCGTCGGCCCCACCGCGACCGGTTGGATGCGCGACCTCACCGGCTCCTTCAGCGCCAGCTGCGTGTTCGCGGCCGTGCTGGCCCTCGCGGGCGTTGCGCTCGTGGTCGCTCTGCGCGTGCCGGCTCGAACGGCCGCGGAGCCGGCGTCAAGCCATTGATTCTCGATCGTCACGAGTACCTTGCAGTGTGTAGCGGCGGTCCGTGGGTGGGACCTGTCGCCCTCCAGAGTATCCGGCGGCTTGCTCTCGTTCGCGCCGCAGCAGAGAATGCCCGGCGGGCGGCCCGGGGGCGTCGAGGACACCCGCCCGAGGGAGGGGCTCATGATGGAACGGACGACCGGTCTCGTCAGGACGACAGCGGTGGCCGTGGTGATGCTCGCCGCGTGCACGACGACGACGGAAAAGGGCACCGTCGGCGTCGAGCGCAGCCAGTTCCTCCTCGTCTCCTCGGCGGAGATGGACCAGAGCGCGGCGCTCGCCTACCAGAAGGTACTCCAGGAGCAGAGCCCGAAGGGCAACGTCAACCGGGATGCGCAGCAGGTCGAGCGCGTCCGCGCGATCGCCAGGCGCATCATCCCGCAGACCGGTGTGTTCCGGAAGGACGCACCGGGTTGGAAATGGGAGGTGAATGTCCTCACCTCGCCGGAGATCAACGCGTGGTGCATGCCCGGCGGCAAGATCGCGCTGTACACCGGCATCCTCGAGAAGCTCGACTCGACGGACGACGAGATCGCAGCCGTGATGGGGCACGAGATCTCCCATGCGTTGCGTGAGCACGGGCGCGAGCGCGCGTCGCAACAGCTCGCCGCCGGCGTCGGCGCGAGCGCGGTCGGAGCCGTGCTCGGGATCGGGCAGTCGGGAGCCGACCTGGCCGGCTTGGTCGGGCAGGTCACGTTCCTTCTGCCGTACTCGCGCATCCATGAGACCGAAGCCGACCGCATGGGCGTCGAGCTGGCAGCGCGTGCGGGCTACGACCCGCGGGCGGCGATCACCCTGTGGCAGAAGATGGCCAAGATCTCGGGTGGGGGTGGACCGCCGGCGCTCCTCTCGACCCACCCATCGAACGAGGACCGCATCAAGGATCTCGGAGTGTTCTCACAGCGCGTGCTGCCGCTCTACGAGCAGGCACGGGCCAAGAAGTAGCTCGCGAAGCGAGCCGCGGCACGCTAGCGACCGTCGCCGCCGACCTCGAAACGGCCGGCGCGGATGGCGACCGTCCCGAGCAGGACGCGGACCGGGAGCCGCGCGAGCTGGGGGCTTGGATCGAAGTTGCTCGCGATCCAGTGGCCGAGCGGGTCGGGCACCGCCAGCCAACCGATCCGCGTGGTCATCCGAGTGTACAGCTGCTGGTCGTCGATCACCCGCTGGAGGTCGGCCTGCATGACGACGAGGCGCTCGACGAACACCGCGCCGACGTCGAGCGGCTCGAGCACGCCGCGCTCGAGGACCTCCACGGGATCGAAGACGACGTTCTGGAGCACCACGCGGACGAGAACGCCTCGGCGCGAACGAGGGCGTAAAGCGCCCGGGCGACCATCGCGGTGAGGGGCAGGTCGAGCTGGAAGTTCAAGAGTGAGAAGACCACGAACGGGGCGGTGCCGAGGAAGAACGCGGCGAGGAGACCGGTCGCGGGATCGGCGTCACCGCCTGCGCCGTCAGCGCCGCCACCGGGAACGCGAAGTAGAGGATCCCCGCCGCGCAGATTACGAATGGCGGGTAAAACGGGGAGGCGCCCATGATTTCGGCGAACCGATCGGCTGCGGGGTTGGCCAGGGTCCGGTGGCAGTCGAGGGCCCGCTCGAGGTGGTTGGCGTAGTCCCACTCCGGGGGGTGGCGGTCGATGGACACCCAGATCGTGACAACGAGGTAGAGGGCACCGAAGAGCGCGACGAGAACCACCCACGGCCGCAAGCTCACGAAGTCTACGCCGCTCCTTCACCCTCAGGTCTCAACTGTCCGCTCTCATCACCGGAGCGGAGGACGGCTCCAAGCCGATCGCCACGCCGAAGGGAAGCGCAGCCAGGGTCCAGGCGATCAGCACG
>WNFD01001256.1_pt1 | contig 26365 bp, 33 predicted proteins | sample 5400491 | NCBI WGS metagenome assembly WNFD01 (sample SAMN13153343, study PRJNA577476) | soil metagenome | isolation source: 120 cm saprolite under Douglas fir tree site 2 hole 2 replicate 2 | place: USA:California | collected 2015-04-18
ATTTTATTTAGATGAAAAACAAGAAATGAAAATATCTAAACCAGTTGGTGTACAACCTCTACCTCAACCAACGGCAGATGAATTAATTTCATATTATAATGATAATAAACATAAATGGATTATGAAGGCTATAGATCTCGAATGTTTACTTTGTGGAGAGAAGATTAGAACTATTTTTGACGCTTTAAATTTATCACAATATTGTCCAGGCGATGGATTAGCTGAATTTGATGACGACTTGTTATTAGCCGATCAAAATAACTTTAAAGATGATGAACAACACTCACTGCCCCCGTTTCAAGCTTTAATTAAAGCTCTTGAAGGCAGTGGCTATAACGCCATTCCAAGTGAGTTGACTCAAGGTTCGCCATTGCAGATTGAGGATTTAATTCTTACCGTAGAAAATAGGAGAAAATAATGGAAGAATTTAGATGTAAAGATTGTGGGCATGTAAATGAAATTGATATTGATCAGCTTAATCTAAGTATTAAAAATGTTTTTAATTGGCGACAATATCTACCTCAAGATCTAATAACGGCTCTTGAGCAAAAATCCTTCAAAAAAGCTAAATCGGATAATGAAGATAAAATTAAATATGAGACTCTATTTGTAAGTGCAGTTTGTAGGCGAACTTTAAAAGATTTATTAGGACGAGATGATGTACTTTCTTTACAAGATGATATTACTACTACATTTCATTATAAACTTTGGCCTGTCCTAGACACTATACATAGGAATTTTAAAATTTTAGGTCATCTTTGTTTGCCGTCAGCTATTAAACTAGCGATTACGGATTTGACACAGCCTGTTTGTGTTTTTTGTTTTGTAACAATTGAACATGATTCTAATTTGCAAAGAAAATTAGATGAATTAGATTTAAGTCGATTAAACAAAGAAGGCTTGGTTGATTCTGTTAGTAATCCACCGTTTAAATTTTTTGAAGCGTTTAAATTTTTTGAAGATGGCGCTATATAATTTCTTTTGTTCTACTTGCAACAAAGTAATCAAAAAGATCTTACCTAAAGTTAAACTAATTCATTGTCCAAAATGCGGCAATGAAACTAAGCGAATTGATAATCCTAATATTGTTGTCAAAGAAGTTATCGATAATGGTCTACAAACTCGTAGGGTTGAGCGAATATCTGAAGAACCCCAGTTGATAGAACAACGAGAACATGATAGTATAAAGCGTAAAACAAAAAATACGCTGTGAACCGAATCTCCCTTAAAAATATTAAATTAAAAGCTTATACTTGTTTTGTAAATGAACAAGAGACTGGCTTATTGCCTACTTCCGGGCTAATTGGAATTCGGGGCAAAAACCTCGATACTGGCGGATCATCCGGTGCCGGTAAATCTTCTTTTGTTTCTTCCATCGCATTTGCTTTAGGATTTAGCGCTTCTGCCCTCACTGAGCTTCAAAGTTTCGAATGGTTGACAGATGATAAACTCCAAGTAGAACTGGAGTTAGAAACCCATCATGGTCCAGCCATATTACGTAGAGGGAATGTATTCTTTTTACGTATTAATGGACAAGAAATAAAGGGTGGAGCAAAAGAGAAAGAAAAGGCGTTAAGTGAATTAATTGGAGTATCTTGTGACTTCCGCCAAGCTCTCACTTATAGAGAACAGAAGCAGCCGTCCTTAATCCTGTCCATGACTGACAGTAATAAGAAGGAATTTTTATCTCAATTGTTGGGTTTGCAGGAGTTGGAAGATCAAATTGAAGCTTACAACAAAAAAGCCAATGAATATACCAAAGTGGTTTCCGAGAAAGATATTACGATAAAAACTTTATCCTCCCAGTTAGTTGAACCCGAGAGACCGAACTTTGAAAGCAAAAGCCAAATTAATGATTCTTTAGTACAAAAGCACTTTCATTTGAAAGAACTGACCGAAAGTATTTCAAAAGTAGAATTGACTTTAAAAAAAGAACAAAATGATTTCGAATCTATTCAAAATACTAAAACTCATGAAAGATTGCAGCAATTAACTGAACATTTTAAAGCTGAAGATCAAAAAAGTACCGAACGCCTCAAAGCAGTTGAAAATGAAATTAAAGATTTGGATCAAAAGCTGAAAGAATCCATTGATCGGATTGTCGTATTAAGCAAAAAAGAACTTGAATTGTCTGGACTGGAAAAGGAAGTAGAAAAAGTTGATAAAGAGATCCAAGGAATTGAAAATTATACATGTCCAACGTGTGGGCAATCATGGTTTGTCAAAAACGATGAAAAGGAAAAACTACATTTACACCGTAATATTCTACAAGATCAATTAACTGTATGTTTTACAGCTCAAGATTTGCTACAAAAAGAGGAACATATCGGTTGGGAATTTAAAGCTGAATTAGAAAAGAAAAAGGAACTCAAAAACTTTATTATTTCAGATAAGAAAGATAAGAAAGCGGCTTTTGAATTAGAAACTTGGCGAGTTAAGAATGAGTCAGGAAGAGATTTTGCTTCAAAATTTAGTACAATAGTCCAAGGATTGGATGATGAAAAAAAAGAATTAGAACAGACTAAGTTTAGTATCAAATTATTGGAAGCCAAGTTGATTGAAATTGACAAGCAAAATGCTTTAAAAGAAAAACATTTTAATGAATTAGCTAAGAAATACGATACACTTAAAGGTTTTATCGACAAACACCAAGCTGACAAAGATAAATTTTCTAAGCTATATGATCAAGAATTGGATTATATTGACTTACTCCGTAAATTTTTAGGAATTATATTTGAGGAAGTTTTGAACGAGATTGCTAATGAGGCCAATGAATGTTTAAAACATCTACCCAATGTTGCTACTACTACGATTCAGTTTGCTACCGAGCGCACGACTTTAAAGGGAATTATTCGGCAAGAAATCCGACCAATTATTAATCGTGATGGCCACCAGATGGCCTTAGGTCGATTATCAGGTGGACAGGACACTGCGGTGGAATTGGCTGTAGATTTAGCTTTAGGTAAGGTAATTGGACGTAGAACAGGTACTTTTCTAGGGTGGATAATCTTGGACGAGCCGTTCACTGGGTTAGATACAATTTCACGGGAAGCATGTCTGGAAGTGTTGAAATATGCCGCTAATGATCGATTAATTATGATTATTGATCATAGTGTAGATACGGCTGAAATGTTCGATGGATTTATAAACTTAACCTCTAGTAATGAAGTATCTACTATAAGTAAAGTGCTTGCATGAATTAAGAATTTTGATATAATGTTGGTGAAAGGTCGGCCCCATGGATCATAAAGACTTACAAAAGATAATGGATGTAGTGAGAAAAAATTACTTGGACTTATCGGCGGGCTGTAAGATAAATGGAATGAGACGATCCTTGAATGAAAAAGAATTAATTGCAATGGCTTATTATAAATCAGTGGTGGATCATTTATGTAGTTTGGGATTGATTTTGGATCACGAAAGTGTTAGAATGGATTTCATACATGCGGATTCTTGTCCCATGGAGGATGATTATGAATAATACAAAATTAGATGATTTTGCAAAGATAGTTAAAGAAGTAGAAAAAATAGCTGATTTACTTTCAGATCCAGTATATCGAGAACATGCATTTAAAGTTGTTTTAGATGTAGCTTTAAGAGATTATTTAATGTCGTCAAATTCCAGTTGTTGCCAGGAATAAGGATTGATATGCCACGCGGTAGACCAAAAAGTAACGGTAATCCATTTGTAGATTTACCATCAGAGTGGAAAGTTAAAGCTGATAGTAGTTCAATAGTTGAATTAAATGCTGTTTTAGCTGAAATAGCTAAAAGCGAAGAACAAATGCAGTTAGAAAAAGAGTCGGATCCAGACCTAGCTTCCGCCAAAGAGGAGTACGAAGAAGCAATGGCTGGATATAGGGAAGCAAAACGTTTAAATCGTTTGAAGACGAAGTACACGCTAAGGGTTCTAGCTGCTAGAGAGCAGCGAGCCTCTTAGTATTGAAAGTACTAGCTTTAGATATATCGACCAATACTGGTTGGGCAATACTTGAAAATGATCACTTACTGGATTATGGATTAATCCAGGTTAAAGTTGAGAATTTTAATGTTGCCCAACATCCCGAAAAGGATCCCCAATATCCTTTTAATATGGTTCATTCGGCCGACAAAATGGCCGTTGCCATTATCCAATTATATTATAGATTTAAACCTGGCTATGTTGTAGTTGAGAACACTGTTAAAGGTCGCAATCGTCATACCCAACGAATCCTAGAATTTATCCATAAATCGTTGCTTGATTTGTTTTTCAAGATGAACATCAAGCCGATTTACATGGATCCGAGCCAATGGCGTCATCTTCTTGATATCAAATTAAGTAAACAAGACAAGAAGAATAATAAGTTAGTGCGTCAAGGCAAAAAGCGTGGTACAATATCAAAAAAACATTTGAGCGTAAGAGTTTGTAATCAAATTTTCAACACAACCTTTAAGATCAAAGATAACAATATCACTGACAGCATTTTGCTTGGACTTGCTTTTTATAAGTCTGGTATTGTTAAATGAAAGTAACAGGGATTAATCGATGGATGACTATTACCAGCCCGTTGGATTTGCGCATGAAATTTTCCAAAAAAGATATGCTTTACACGAACATGAAACATGGGCCGAAGCCTGCGAACGGGTAGGTCACCATGTAGCGTCGGCTGAGCATGGAGATTTACTTATAAAGTATCAAAAAATTTTTGCAGAAATGCTTAAGAAAAACTTATTCATTCCAGGTGGACGTATTTGGTATGGTTCTGGTAGACCAAAAGGACAATTGTTAAATTGTTTTGTAATCCCTAGCGAAGACTCCAGAGAAGGTTGGGGTAAAAGCACTTCAGACATGATTATAATCACCGGTACTGGTGGTGGACTTGGCATTAATTGTTCGCCAGTTCGACCTAGAGGTTCAGTGATCAATGGATCGGGGGGGTCGGCAACGGGCGCAGTAAGCCTGATGGAAATCTTTAATGCCGCAGGCGAAGTGATCAAAGCTGGCGGTGGCCGTAGAACAGCCCTCATGCTTGCATTAAATCTTAATCACGGTGATATTCAAGAGTTTTTGGACAAAAAACTAGATCTAAAACAATTAAATAATGCCAACATTTCAGTTATTTTTAATGAAAATCCTGAAAACTTTTTCAGTAAAATAAATGCTCAAGAAGACCTTGAATTAATTTTTAGAGGTAAGGTTGTTGGTAGAGTATCAGCAACCAAGATTTGGGCTAAGATTATATCAAATGCTTTGAAGATGGGGGAACCAGGATTGCTCAATGGATATTTGGCCAATAAAATGAATAATATTTGGTATTATACACCATTAATTTGTACAAATCCATGTGGCGAGATCTGGCTAAGTGCTTATGATTGTTGTTGCTTAGGAGCATTGGTTCTTCCTAGGTTTGTTAATGGGACTGAAATCAATTGGGATTTAATGCGTGAAACAATTATCAACTCAGTTAGATTCTTAGATAATGTATTAACCGTTAATAATTATCCCTTAGCTGAAATCAAAGACAGGTGCTCTAAGATTAGACGTATTGGATTAGGAATCATGGGGTTACATGATATGCTTATCCTACAAGGTCATAAATATAATTCAGATACTGGAATTGAATTAGTTAATAAAATAATGAATTTTATCAAAAATACAGCATATGAAGCTAGCATTGAATTGGCTAAAGAAAAAGGGTCTTTCCCGAAATTTGAAGCAGACGCATTTTTGAAATCAGGATTTACTAAAACCCTCAAACCTTCGATTAGAACTAAAATCAAGGAATTTGGTATTAGAAATTGTGCTTTATTAACTATAGCCCCAACTGGTACCACTTCCTTGGTCTGTGATGTAACTAGTGGTATTGAACCAATGTTTGCTCCAGCTTATCAAAGGAAGTATAGGGATGGGGATGAATTAAAGACAGAAATTGTCGTACATCCATTATTACATAAGTTTATTGAACAAGGTCGTTCGATTAAACACTTCCAAGGGGCTTTTGATATCAAATTAAGGGATCACTTTGAGATTCAACGGGTGTGTCAGAAACATTTAGACAACGCTTGCTCGAAAACTATAAATTTGCCTCAAGGAACTTCTGAGGCTGAATTATCTGATTTATATATGGAATATTTTCCTGATTTAAAGGGAGTAACCGTGTATCCTGAGGGCAGTCGCCCGGATCAGCCACTCACTCCGATGTCCCTAGAAGATGCTGTAAAATATCACAAAAAGGCTCAAATTAAAGCCGATGAATCAAAATGTAAATCAGGTGCATGTGAAATATAATAAAAACACTTGTATTTTGTTTCAGTTGTGATATAATATTACATATGGCAAGCTTCCGTGAATTGACTCCAGATGAACAAATAGAGTATGGAGAATCTTATGTAGAAGACTCCATTAATCAAGATCTGGAACAAATTGAAGAATTAAACCAAGAAAACGAAGTTACCGAACAAGCTTTGTCGGAAGCTGAAGTTGTATTGGAAAAAGCAATTGTTTATAAGGCATTATTACGCAATACATTATTTGATGAAACAGCTAATGAAATTGCTTTAGAAGTAGAAAAGGAAGTTCGTGATTTTATCCGCAGTAGATTAAAAGAATTACTTGGGATAGCGATTCCAAAACAACAAATGAAATTGAATTTTACTGAAGAAGAGGAACGATTATTAAAGTTGTGGGCCGGAGTCTTGAGAAATAGGCCGCATTTGGTGAATCGACCGACCGATACCCCCCAAGAGCCAAATGTTAAACCTGCGTCTACGAAAGTAACACAGCTTGAACCTGTTTTAAACAAGACTTCGACCCCTTTATTATCAAAACCTAAACCAGCTAAGGCTCAGCCAGCTAAACCATTAGGTAGACCAGCCAAACCTAAAGCTGAAGCTAAAAAGAAAGTAGTAGGTACCAGGACAATTGAAGTAGGTAATTCGGTAATGGAAGTAACTGGTTTAGATTTAACTTCACAAACTAGACCGTCCCCGGGCGGAGCCCAACCATTGCCGCAGCCAAGTGCAGATGCCTTAGTGGCTCAATATTCGGCTGGATCTACAACAGATGTATTAAATACAATTATACAAAATGCTCGTACAGCCCCAGTTTCAAAAACATAAGGAGATAAAATGTCAAAAGAAAGACCCAAAACAATACTAGAAAGAATGGATAATTTAGATACTCAGGTAGATTTGTTGAGTAAAAGATATGACGAACTATGGTCTACTTTCCAGCAATCAAATATCGCATTGGCTGAATCTATCAGCGGAATCATCAAAGCTTCTGGTGAAGGATTCAGAGAAAAGGTAGATCGGATTGTTGAAGAAGATAGATTAAAACGAGCCCAGGCCCAAGCGGCCCAACGTAAAGCACAATTAGACCAATTACTCGCGGCTAAAATTTATATTCCAACTGATACAATTAAAGCCGATTCCTTAGTGATCGGCAGAGTATTTGATAAAGATGGTAATGTGGTAGGCGCTGGATACGAACACTTCCGCCTCGAATTGTTGAAGGAAGAAATTCGTTCGAAGATGATGGAACAAACTGTTGGATTTATTTATGAAGCTCCTGATGGACAAAAGCTGGAGATTTTAGAAATTTACGACTTAAATCCCAATCGTCCACCCCCAACTCCACAAGAGCCTAATTCAGAACCGGCTGTAACTCCAGTTACAACTAGCGGGTTAGACGATATGGATGGTACTCCAACTACGCCGCCACCAAGTAACTAATGAAGATTAAGCGAGACGACACAGAAGAAGCCAGACGCTATTGGAAGTTTTTAGAAGAAAACTCTAAAGTTGTTGCTTCGTGGCCGGAGTGGAAGAAGGGCGCTAGACGTATTAATGCGCTAAAGAAAGAGGATTAAAATGAAAACAAAAATGGAAGTTAATATTCTGCTTAATATTCTTGTAACTAACCGAAATAAACATGAGGCTAAATTTGAGAAAGCATTTGCTAAATACCGAGAAAAAGTTATTGAACAAATGAAAGCTAATTTAGATGCTGCCAAAAGTGGTAAAGAGTTAAAAGTTTATATTAACTTAGTTACTCCTACTAGTCATAGTTTTGACTATAATAGAGCTATCGGGATGGTCGAAGCTACCACTGAACAAACTATCGAATTAGATGCCAAGGACTATGGACAACTAATTATGGATAAATGGGATTGGACAGATCAATTCAACACCACCAATTCTAACTACATTGACAACTAATTATGGAACTAAAAGTTGAACACGTAGTTAAGCATATTAATTTTACTGCGGAAATGCTTGGAATCGAATCTCGCGATGTTTCTTACCAAAATTTTCTTCAAGTACAAAAGGAGCACGGCATTCCGATAGATAACGAACTGAGCAGAAAAATAAAGCAATTAGGTGGATTTAATAATATCCGTGATGCTCATTTTAAACCTAAGGTAACTGAAAAATCAGTTGAGCTAGCTAAAATAGCTAAAGCCAATCGTGTTGAAGCTAAAAATGAAGCTCATACCAATATTTTATTACAAAGGTATGAACAGTTAAGCCAAAGGATTTTTGCTAAACCTTTCGTTATCCCTCAATATCAATTCAAAAAGAATCATAATATTGAACGCCATCAACATATCCTCTTAAGTGACTTGCACTTTGGATCCAGATTAGATCCTCGTGAAGGGTTGATGAGGTATGGTGCTCAGGAAGAATCTCGTCGTTTAGCTCAGATTGTAACTCAAGTGATCGATTATAAACCTCAGTACCGCAAAAACACTAAATTGTGGGTGAATTTAAACGGGGACGTGATTCAGGGCAACATGCATGATTTTAGGGATGGCGAACCAACTCCAGAACAAGCGTGTATTGCCCAACATCTATTGATTCAGGCTCTATCTTTATTTTCTAGATATTATCCGCAAGTGGAAGTTAACTGTGCTTCTGGCAACCATGATCGGGATAAATATCGACATATGGAAAGGGCAATTCATCAAAAATGGGCTAGCTGGGCCACGATTATATATTATGGTATTAAAAAGGCAGTAGCACACATAGATAATGTGAAAGTAAATATTCCTCGTTCGCCTTGGTTTACCTATCGATCATTTGGAGCTAATTATTACGCTACCCACGGGGATACAACAATCAATGTAGGTTATCCGGGCGATAGTATAAATATTAAGAATTTAGAAGTTCAAATTAATAAGCTAAATGCTCCATTGCACGATTCTGAGAAATACAAGGTAGTAATGATTGGACATGTCCATGTGGGATTTGTTATAAAGCTGAACTCGGGAGTAACCTTGATCACTAACCCGGCTTTGTTGCCTGCCGATTCTTTCGCTAAATCTATTTTAGTTTCAGACGCTCATTTTACCGGGCAAATGCTCTTTGAATCGGTTCCAGGTTATCCGGTGGGTGATACCAGATTTTTAGAAGTTAATGAGAAAACCCACTATGATGCTTCTTTGGATAAGGTGATACAACCTTTTATAGATTTTTAGAATTATGGATGATCAACTAATTAAGCGTTTTTTAGAATTGGAAGCCACTAATAAAGCCATTTGTGATGCACTTGAAAAGGTGATGTCTAGCATAACCGGCCATCAAGAGGAGCAAAGCGTATTAATTGAACAAATTGAAGATTTAATACAATGCAAGAAAATAGAAAAGAATAATGACGTAGTTGATTTAACCGAATATAGAACAATCAAAAACGAAATATTAATAATGAGTGAAGCTTTGGTAAATGTTCGGAACGTATTGGCCCAACAAAAGATAATCCTTTTAAAAAACAATAAAGTTCTAGAACATAATGCCAAAGAAATGGATAACTTAAAGGTCGAAATAGGTGGGTATGGAAGGGTCTTGAATTTTGACCAAAGAAGAGATACAGTTTCTCATTGAAAATGAGAATGATTGGATTGCTATAAAACGGTTCGATTATAGTTTAAAAAAGTTATTGAAGCGATACCCAGACGGAGCACCAGATCGAGTAATAGCTCAAGCGTTATACATGACCGAGGAAGAAGTGGTTGAGCTAGCCAAAGAGATAATTGAAAGATTGAAAGAAAAGATGGGAGTTTAAATGATGGAAAATCTAGGTATTACAGGCACTACAGGCACGAGCATTAATTGGCCAAATCCGCAATGGACGATAAATCCATATTGGTATTTGTATCCTTATCAATACCAGCCCGTTTATCAAGTCGGTTGGCAATGTCCTAAATGTTTAGTTGTTTATGCTCCCTGGTGGTGGTCATGTGCATGTGAAACAATGAAACCGAAAGAAGGGAAATAATTGGAATTATGCGATCTTATACGAAAATGCCAAGAATGCGGAGAAACTATTCGTTACCGTAATATGGAGGAGTATATCACTCATGTACGTGGACGAACTATAATCCATTGTAGCTTTTGCGCTATGATCATGGCGAATTATGGTCCAGATCTTATGAAGTGGGTAAAAAGAGTCGTTACTTATGAAATTGAGAAAGAAAGATTAAATAATGATCTATAAAAACGTTGAAGTAAAATTGTTTGAGAATGATGAATATAATAACGATGATTATCGTGTAATTGGCAAGATTGGATTGGTTTTTATGGCAAAATGTCGGTATGGCCACGTATATGCTCTTAGTTCCGAGGAAGCAATCGACAGGATTAAAAAGTTGATCGATAGGAATGTAAAGTAAAATGTCCATTTCCAGAAAAGACATTGAGGCTGCCGCTAAACACATCCTTGAACAGCATGAGATGCCGTGGATTGATATCCACCGGATTGATATCCACCCGTCAAGAGAATCAATGATCGAGCAAGAACTCCAAGAGATTGAAGCTCGGCTGAATGTAGCGATGGCGCAGCCAGATCTAACAATTAAGGATTATGCAAACGAGTGGGACATTCGCGGTTTGCTTCAGGAAGTCAGACGGCTACGAGAAGTGGTGGCGCAGTTACACGCCGACGAGTTTGAGCGTGATCACATCGAAACGCTGCATTACTTGAAAGTTGCTGACCAAGCCCGTGCCGATGAGCGCGAGATTATACTTCCCACGCTCCGTGAACTTTATGAGTCATGCCAGCTTTTAATGGAGTGGATTGGCCCACCCCCAAAAGATCAATATTCCTATGATTCATTACGTGAAGATGGTTGGGCTAAAGCAAAGACCGCCATAGAGAAAGTCCAAAAGATTTTAAGTAAGTAATTTTGTTTCATCACATAAAACATTAATCTTTTATGGATAATGCCCAATGTGATGTTTTCATACAGTTCTGTAACGCATCCAATTGTAGGGTTGCCGCCGCTCATTCCCGCTATTCGTACTACAACTTGGAAGCCAGGCGTCACATATAACGGTGGAATTCCGGTACGTAATCTTCAAGTTGGTGCAACACTTACTCCTAGGGGCTCAGTTAGTATTGTCTCCTCTCCTACTGGCTTAACTGAAGTAACTACTACAGTTACAGTTAGTACTACGACTGCACATGGTTTAGCGATCGGTGATATATTTAGTATCAGTGGAGCAGGAGTAGTTGGCTATAATGGTACTTGGACAGCAATTTCTCCAACTTCTGGTACTACAATTACCTATACCAATACGGCTTCTGGACTTGCTGCTAGTGGTAGTGGTACGGTAACTTTAGATGATACAGCACAAATTCAGACAGCCATTAATAATGTTGTTCTAAATGGTAATAATAATCAATTTATATTATTGGGTTCCGGGACATTTAGTATTGGTGAAGGTCAATTTGTTCTTATTAATAAAGGAATTACAGTACGAGGTTCTGGCCCAGTTCCATCATCTGGTGGGACACTCATTACCAGAACAGGTGGAGCGGTAGCGGATCAAGCAGCGGTCGGTGTAAATCCATCGCCACATTTTATTTTAGGCCCAGCCCAATATATTAATCCAGGTAGCGACGGTTATACTAATTTGACTGCTGATGCACAAAAAGGCGCTTTTTCAATTACTGTTGTTTCTACTACTGGCTTTAGTGTAGGTCAAACTGTTTTGTTAGATGAATTGTCGAATGCGACTTTCATAACCGATCCGGCGGGTCGTGGACAAATTCTTGCATCGTCTGATTTTCAAGTTACCTACCAATTGCATAGTCCCGGTCAAGGCGGTGACGATCCTCTTAGGGGTATCGTTTCACCTCTTACAATTTCTGCTATTAGCGAAGTAGGTAATACGGTTACGGTTACGACTGCGGCGATTCATGATTTTGTGCAAAACGATACTTTTAATATTACTGGGGTTGGAATAGCTGGTTATAACGGTTTCTTTGCCGTGTCAACTACGCCTGCGGATAATACACACTTTACTTATACTAATTCTACAACTGGATTGGGTGCTAGTAGTGGTGGACAAGTCAATCGCAATGTCCGGGGGGACGCAGCTACGTACTGGTCGCGGCAAGATAGGGTAAATAGTGAAGTTAAGGAAATTGCTTCGATCAGTGGTAATACCATTACCTTTACTAGTCCTATACATTTGGCATATCGCACTTCAAATATTGCGCAGCTTTATTTCTATGGAACTACTCATGTGAAGGGTGCAGCCCTGGAGAGCATGAAGCTTCAAAATGCTGACCATGGGCAAATCCTTTTTAATTGGTGTAATAGTTGTTGGACTAAAAGTATCGACAATACTAACTCGTCCGGCGATGCTTTTGCTTTCAACTACAGTTTTAGATGCGAAATCCGTGAATTTTATGTGCATGATGCGGCTTGGCCATCACCAGGCGGGGCTGGTTATAATATTTCTATAGGAAATGGCTCAAGTGAAATATTGGTTGAAAATGGAATTTCAGTAATGGCTAACAAGGTAATGGTAGGTAGGTCCGCTGGGGCTGGTTGTGTTATTGCATATAATTATATTGACCAAGGATTTATTAATAGTAATGGAAATTGGCAAGAAGCAGGAATGAATGGATCACATTTTGTTGGTTGTCATCATATACTCTTTGAGGGCAATATAGCATTTAACTTTGAGTCAGATAAGACTCATGGTAATTCTATTTATCATACTCTTTATCGTAATCATCTGCGTGGCGTTCGAGCCCCACTCAATGATCCCCATGCGCCGACTGCGAACTGGGCTGCGCTTACCAATTATGCTGTTGGACAACGAGTATGGAACGGAGCAGGAGATAACGCCTTCCAATGTATCACTGCTGGACAAAGCGCAGGATCTGGAGGACCGACGGGACAGGGAGCAGATATTATTGATGGAACGGTTCATTGGATGAATTATCCTGTTGGTACCCGCAAGGTTGGTACCTTTCAAACTTTTGACGACGCATTTCAGACTGCAACTATTAATGGTCCATTGCGTTGTGCCGCAGCCGGGTATTATTCGTATTGGATGAGCTTTGTTGGCAACGTGTTGGGGCAGTCCGGGGCAATGACTGGTTGGGTGTATGAAGGCACATTTCCCAATAGTACTGGTTCCATCTGGTTATTAGGTTGGGACGATTATTCGCCCAATCCGGTCGATTCACAAGTCAAAGCAACAGCGTATCGACATGGTAATTATGATTTTTTAAATAATGCTATAACTTGGGATCCTAATAATAATAATCATATTCTCCCTCCATCACTATATGCGCCTAATAAACCAGCGTTTTTTAATGATGGGTCGGGCTACACTTGGCCCAATGTTGATCCATTGACTGGAACAGTTTATACGCAACCAGCCAAGGCTCGGTTTGATGCAGGGACACCCTTTACACAACCGTAATAATTTGATATACTATATATCATGAAACTAATAAGTAAAGGTCAAGGTCCAGTTTGTTGTATTTGTTACAGCGACTATCACATTGCTGTAGATTATGGACGTGTAATGGGTTTTGTTGTATGTGGCGAATGTGTTAAAAAGGCTCATCAGATGATGTATCCATCTAATATGATTCTAATGGGTCCAGGACATTTTTTGACGAATCCCGCCGCCAATGCTGCCGCCGCTATGCCCTGGATGCCAACTAACCAAATAGTTAATATTAATGCAGCAGCCGCTGCGCCAGGGTTAGGATCATGTTATACATTTACGCTGGATCCAAACAAGTGTTGGTGTGCTTTATGCCAAGAAAAAGAATTACAAGGAAAGAGCAGCTAAGAAATCCTAAATATTGGGGCTTAATATTATACAAGCATCATTTGTGTTGGGCATCTGGCGATGGTTGGTTTATGGGTGCTCCAGAATGGCTTAAATATTTAATTGTCACTGTTTGGAATCACACAACATGTTTTCTTATGGGACACGATATTTGTGGTCCATGGGACTTTGAAGGTAAGCACATTAAGAAATTTTGCAGTGCATGTTCTAAAGAATGGCGTTCCTGAATTTTTCAACCCCACATTGTCACCTTCAGAGCTTAGATTCTGGTTCATCGATTAAAGAATTTATTAAACGTGAATTAGACCTGGGAACGGGCACGCTTACGTGTACGGATCATGGTTATCTAGGTGCGTGTCGGGATGTATACAAGCTGGCCAAAGATAATAAGTTAATTCCAATATTGGGCTGTGAAAGTTATTTTAGACCCCAAAGTTGCTCTGTTTTTGAAAAAGCTGGTATTCATAAAGACGAAGACGGGACGTATCGTAGCTTTTATAAGTATGGACATATTATATTACATACTTTAGATCAATCTGCCTACGAAGCTTTAATTCAAGCTGTTTCGATGGCCGACTTGACAGCAGAACAACACGGCAGTGAACGTAAACCTATTTTTACTTGGGATGTTTTAGAATCTTTAGGCAGTCATAATACCACCATGACCAGTGGGTGCCTCATCGGTGTTGTGGGGCGTTTGTTTGTAAATGATTATTTAGATTTAGCTGTTCAGTATTATGAGAAAATACGTAGCATCCCTAAAAAAGGGAATTTCTACGTTGAACTTTTTCCTCACGTTTGTGACAAAAATTGGGTCAGTGGCGTCTTTATTACACTAGAAGATGGTGCTAAACTTAAATATTATTTGGGCAAAAAAGTTAAAACTGAGTTTGTAGATGAAATTAGTGTGGTTGATCTTTCTAAGATGATTAAGAAAGAAAAGGTCGGTAAACTTATAGCAATTAAGAATCGTAAAAAATGGGAAGAAATTGAGCCACGTGAAATTGTTAGTTGTGAGTTGATTCAAGATTTTTTACCAAATGAATGCACCGATACGTGTCCGAACGGAGATCTTCAACTAGGATTGAATAAATTTTTGTTTAATTTAGCACAAAAATATGGAGATAAATTACTAATTAGTGACGACTCTCATTATGCGTTTCCTGACGAAAAGATTATTCAAGAAATAAAACTTAAGAATATGGGCGACAACTTCCGTTTTTATGGAAGCTACCATCGTTATTCTTCCGATGAAGCTTTTAAATATTTTCATGAACGAATGGAATTTAGTGAAAAGCAATTTCAACAATTGCTGGATAATAACAAAGAATGGAGTCTAAGATTTAAGGATTTCAAGTTAGAAAATAAAATGCTATTACCAACTTCATTCTATCCTAAAGATACTATTAACCATTTGATGTATTTGATTGAAAAACATGGTCGAATGAATTGGTCCAATTCATCGATGGTAGAACGACTGAAGATTGAAATGGACTTGTTGTACAAAAATGGCCATCTCGACTTGTTGCCATATTTCTTCTTGGGAGAAGAAGTACCAGATATGTATATTAGGAATGGTCGCTTGCCTGGGTCTGGTCGTGGTAGCGCGGGATCGTTACTTGTTTCTTACCTTTTGGGGATTACACATTTTAATCCACTAAAATATAACCTAGATCCAAATAGATTTATTACACCAGATCGAATTATACTAGGCATTCCTCCAGATATAGATCAAGATTTGCCAGATCGAGATCTTTTGGTTGGTAAAGATGAAAGCGGAGGCTGGTTAAAACAGCGTTTTGGCGATTGTTACGCACAGATCAGTACTAATACTATGTCCAGGCTTCGTAATTCAATTAAAGACGTTGCCAGGGCCTTTAAAGGCGAAGTTTCTCAAGATATCGAAAAATTGTGTGCTAGTTTACCAACCCCGCCACAAGGCGTACCTGATGATAAATTTATTTTTGGGTATGTGGGCGATGATTTAAAAGAAGTATCTGGGTTGCTTAGCCATCATCAAGGTTTACAAAACTACACTAAGCAATATCCAGACCAATGGGAGGCAGTTAAGAAGTTGCTTGGTATTGTTCGTGAAAAATCCCGTCATGCCAGTGCATTTATCGTTAGTGACAAACCGATTCATACTTTTATACCATTAATGACAGTTTCAGGCGTTCGAGTTACTCAATATACTGACAAAGCTTGTGAAGCTAGCGGCGCGCTCAAAATGGACTATTTGTGTCTCAAGACTTTACTTGATTTGGAAAAAGCCATTAAGTTAATCCAAAAACGAAGTGGGAAGGATATTCCAAATCAGATGACCATTAACAATGAGTTGGTGCCAAAAGTATTTATTGTTCCTCATGGCAACAAATTTTTGAATATTTACAATTTGCCAGACGATCAAAAGGTGTATGATACCATCAGTGAAGGACAAACTGAGACAGTTTTCCAGGTAAATACTTCAAGTTCGATCAAATGGTTGGATGAATTCAATTATATTAAGGTAGACGACAAGAAAATCATCGATTCGATCGACAAAATAGCCATTTTTACCGCATTAGATCGTCCTGGTACATTGGATGCTTACGTTTCAGACGGTGCTAATAAAAGAAATATCTTACAAGAGTACGCAGCTAGGGAACGGGGGCTTGGAGCTTATGAAAAAGATGAGTTATTAGATAAATTATTGCCTGAAACTAAGGGCTTAATGATCTTCCAAGAGGGATTAAGTAAAGTATATCGTGAATTGACTGGATGTTCTGGCGCAGAAGCTGAAGCCTTTAGGCGAAATGTAGGTAAAAAAGAAAAAGAAAAGATACTTAAACTATATTCTTCATTTATTGAACGTGCCGGTAAGAAAATTGGCGAAGATCAAGCTAAAAAAATGTGGGATAAATTCATTGCATGGTCAGCCTATGGTTTTACTAAAGCTCATGCGGTCGCTTATGCCCATATTGCTTATGCTTGTGCATATTTAAAGCATTATTTTCCGCTTGAATGGTGGTGTGCGGTTCTAAGTAATGCTGATAAAAATAAGATTACTGAAAATTTTTGGAAACATTGTAAAGAATTCTCTCAATTTCCAGATATTAATAAATCTACTGACAGTTTCGAAATTGTGGATGACAAAATTATGGCCCCCATTAGTCTTTTAAAGGGCGTAGGTCCGGGTGCTCAAACGGAAATTAATACATATCGACCTTATAAAGATATTGATGATTTTTGTGAGAAAATTGTTTTGCATAAAAAAAATAATGGCAAACCAGATTCTAAAACTGGTAAAATTCGTTTAGGGCATTCAGCTTTAGATCAGGGTGTAGTTAGCGGCCTAATTGTTTCTAGCGTTATGGACTCTTTGTTTCCAAGTAATCTTAGAATTATTGAAAAACTCGAAATGTATGAGAAAGCAATGACTAAAGCTCAAGGCGGTAATCCAATAAAGATTAACAAAAAATATGCTGACTTGAACTCACTTGAAGTTTTCCAAATCAGAAAATCTATTTTGCCTATTTACACTCAGAATTTAGTTGAAGAATGTTTCCATCGTAAAATTGGTATACATACTATTAAACGCGAGATTAATGGAAAAAAGAGGATGATGTATACCTATTTCCCAGATGATCCAAAAACAATAAGTTATGTATTAAAAGCATTAGGTCAAAAAGAATTGAAAGGCTCTTTTTCTATTTTTGATGGATCAGACTTGAAATTTTTTAATGAGAGTGATATAATGCAATTCAACAATGGAAAGTCGCTAAAAGCGGCAGGAGTTGGTTATGTTCTTAAATACAAGAAATTTAATTACAAGGATAAACAAGCTGCGAAATTCTTATTGGACATTGACGGCGAAGTTTTTGACTTTGTTAAGTGGCCAAATTGGCGGACTAAGGAACTTGTTCTTCCCGAGGAAGAACTTGAAGGGGCAATCGTAGTGGTATTGTTAAGTAGATGGACCAATAAATATCCATTCTCACTTGATGCAATTATACCAATACAAAAGCCTTTGGAGATATAAATGAACCTAGCAGAAATGATTAAGGAAATAGACGAATCTGAAAATATGGCTAAGATGGAATTAGATAACTATCCTTGGCAAACTCGACCAGGGATGGAAGTACGCAAGGCTCAGGCAATCAAAGATCTGGATCGCTTGAAGTTTGAATATAAGAAGGAATTTTTAAATCACGTAGCTAAAGTATTTGTATCAGGTGATAAGAATAGGGATTTCTTTGTTAACTTATTTAAGGGAGAAGGAGCTTTCGTAGAGTCAGCCGATAGATTGTATCGAGAAATATCAGCTTATATTGAACCCCAGGTACTACCATGGGGTAGTACGTTTAATTCTAACGCTTATATGCGTTTAATTGACTCAGTAGTTTCTTATGCTCGCAATTCTGGATTGATGCAAGGGTTCCCGTTGAAGGAACCGTTGAATCAGGCTTGTAATGATTTTAATGATTTAGTAAAATTAGTTAAGAATACAATTCGTAATGCTTATGGTGATTCCTTGAACAGCGCATTTTTAACGAATGCTTTGGGCAATGAAGCTTTGACCCGTAAGTTCGATAAAGATATTGCGATGTTTGTTCTTACTGATTTGTCGCCAGAAGAAAAAAATACAATGCCTGGGTTAGTTTTAGCTAACCAACCAAGTTTTGCTTTAGATCTAAATGATGATGAAACTCCAACCAGAGCAGCCGTATTGAAGATGCAAAGCAAGATTAACGATACATTTAGAAAGATGGGAAAAGTGAAAGAAGGTAAGTAATATGGTTACAAATAATGATATTGGTGAAGCAAATTATGATAGTAGTTTTACAAAGCGTCCGAACTCTAATAATGCTAATTGGTCGTTAAATACCGAAGGGTCGCATCCTTATCGGGTATTGCCTCCATTTGGTTCTTTGGCCTCATCTGGCCAATGGGCTAAATATGAGCGCTTACATTGGGGTTTTTATGCCAGCAATAAGAAGCAGCGTCCATTTAGGTGTGTTCGTCGAATTGATTCGAAGACTAAAACAGTAATCCAAGAATGTCCACAATGTTTGGTAATTGATGCCAGATTCGAAGAAGGCCGAAATTATAGAGAAACTTTGATTCATCAAAAGAAATCTCAAGATGAGATTAAATTATTGATGGAAAAATATTCTACATGGAATAGACGTTTTAATACTGAAAAAAGATATTTTATGAATGTTCTACGTCCAGATGGTCAGATTGGTCGATTGAAAATCAGTAAAGAAGCCTTCATGGATCTTAGGGCCGAAGTTGACAAACTTCGTAGATCTTTGGAACATACCAACCCAGTAGGTCGTGATGACGGAGTTTGGTTTGATTTTCATCGTACCGGAATGCATATCGATGACACTAAAGTCAAGGTAACTCCAGTTTATGAAACTGTGAACATGAATGGTCGACCAGCTAAGGTTTTGAAGGACGGCAAGCTGACTCCAGAAATCATGGAACGTATGAAGACTGAAATGTTTGACTTAGGCGTTTACTACAGAGATTTGTCTCGTGATGAAATCCAAAGATTGGCCGATGCTCCCGATGATTCAGAAGTAGTTGATTCGATCTTTGGCGCTCCAGTTACTCCAGCGCCATCAGATCCTAATGTAAACGAATTCAAAGAAATGGCTGCGGAAAATGAAAGTGAAGTGGAAACAATCGATCCTAACAGTGACGAAGAATTGGCTTTGGTAGCTAAGTTGGAAGAATTAAGAAGGATTAAAAAAGATGTTAAGTCAACTGTAGACCCCAAAGTGTTTTTTGAACATTATAAAGCTAATAAATAATGCAAGTGGGCCAAAAATATTGTGACACAACTGGCGATGTGATTACAATAATTAGATTCTTTACATATCTAGATTCTACTCGGGGGGTTATGTATCGGTATCAATTTTCTAGTCCATTATTGGGATCTATTACTGATGCTATGTCACTAGAGCGGTTTAAGGACCAAATTGTAAAAAGGGCAATATAATGGATTTAGTAGGGACACTTCTCAAAATACCTAGGGGCTCACCTGGTCTAGCTCCAATGAGTATAGAATTACAAGAAATTTTAGATGTAGAAAAACGTATGATTGAAATTTCCTACGTTAATAAACAATCGGCTTTTGAATTAATGTCTACATTTATTATAGCCGCTAGTGAGCTTAGAAAAATTCTATCCAAAATTAAGTTTGAATATAGCCAAGCCGTCAAACATGCTCAAAAGAGGCGTTCAATCATACTTTTAGACGAAGCCCCCGAAATCTTAGAAAAAAAAGGATTATCATCTTCTAAAGATTTACGAGACGCCGTTGTGGATCAAGATCTAGAATATTTTAACTTATCTCAAGTCGTTGATACTTTAGAAGCTACTCATGAATATTTGCGTGGGAAGCTAAAGGATTTTGAGGAAGCCTGTCGGGCCGTCAAGAAAGTTTTTTCAAATGATGACCGATTTGACGATGATAGTCAAAATTTACACACAACCTATAACAGTGATAGCGAGATAGGAGAGCCTAGGTATGGGTAACAAGTGGCTTACGAAATTACAACAATTAGAGGGAGCAGTTAAAATTGGGGAATATAACCCATTTATGGAAGGGGTTCGTTCGCCTAGCCCTAGCGTCAACTTTATTTTTGGTAATACTCATTTGCTGCCTTTTGGTGCTAGTGCAATCTTCTGGGGACCACAAAAAGGGGGCAAATCGGTTCTAATTAATGCTATCATTGGTCAGGTTCATCAAGATTATCCAGATGCAATTGTATTGAAATTTAATACTGAAGAACGAGAATTATTTCAATTAACACCAACAATTGCTAAACAGTTTGGCATTGATTTAGATAGATACTCATCTTATGATACCAATAAGCCAGAACACGTATTTGATGCTATTCAGTATAAAGTCTCTGAAATGTGTGAACAAGGCGCTAACATCAAATTAATTGTTATTGATTCGATTAGTGATATTATGGGTCGTAGAGCTGGGAATTCTACCTCAATTAGTCAACAGCAAATTGGCGATGAAGCTTTGACGATCAAGGATGGATTAAAACGTATTCGTCATGTTCTTAGAACTCATAAAATTGCCTTGATCATGGCAGCCCAGCAAACTAATGAATTGGATCCTGTAGAAGTGATGCGTGGCAGAAAATATAAGATGGCTGGAGCTAATTATTTACGTCACTTTGGTGAATATTTTGTATATATAGCTGCCAATGAGTCCAAGGACGGTAGAGTTGATATTTTAGGCAATGAATTTGTGGACGAAGAACATACCGATGTACATGCTAATCCAGATAAGGTAGCTCATAAAATCAAAGTCCAGATGAAAGATTCGAGCGTCGGCATTAAAGGTAGGATTGGAGAATTTACCTTACATCGGTTCAAGGGAGTTATTAATGTTCATGAAGAAATTTTTAGGCTTGGAGTAGCTCGTAAAATTTTTGAACGACCCAATAACCGTACTTATATCATTAGGGATTTTCCTCAAGGGCAAGATGGACAGTGGACTAGTCGGGAAGATTGTTTGTTGGCAATCCAAAAGAACGAGGATCTGGCCAAGGAGATTGTGGGTAGAGTCCGTAGAGCTGATATTGAAGCCTATGAAAATGGTATAGAGACATCTGACGATATCTCCGAAGTAACTGGATAATGAATGTTGGCGACAAATACATTAACAAGTGGAATGATACTATTACTATAGTAAAATTCCCGTCCATTGGCGTGGTACGATTTTGGTTAGTATTTAATACTAGTGTTAGTTTTTATGAAAATAGTTATAACGAAGTAAAGGCTCAGCTCAATAAATATTGGAGATTAATTAATTCTGGTTAACCCTAGTGCTTTAAAAGAATTTATCGAAAAAGGCGGCATCCAATTTAGAGAGGGTGCCGTTTCTTTTATCTTTGATTGCCCAAAGTGTGGCAAGCATCGCAAACTTTATATCCGTAAAGCAGACGGTAGATTTATTTGTTTTGTTTGCCGTGTTTCAGATAAATACTGTGGGGGCGCGGAATATGCCTTATCAGATTTGTACGGGATGTCTGTATCTGAAATACGTGCTAAAATTTGCGATGAAACATTTAAATTTAGTGATCGTTTATCTATGGAGTTTAAAGATATATGGAGCAGTCCTGAGATTGAATTTGGTCTAGAAGATATTTTGCCAGAAGTCCAGTTCGAAAAAACCTTTCAAAATATAGGTGAAGCACCCAATGAGGCTATTAAGTATTTAATCAGTCGTGATATCGAATATCATCATGTTGAAACCTATGATATTAGATATGATCCAGTTAGGAAAAGAATCGTTTTCCCGGTTAAGGTAGATGGCAGGTTATTGGGATGGCAATCTCGTTATATATATAACGAAACATTTGTAGATAAAACTGGTAAAGAAATCTATGTACCTAAAATTATTACTAGTACTGGTTTACAAAAAGATAAAGTTTTGATGTTTCAAGATCGACTAAAAGGCTCAAAACGTTGTATATTAACTGAAGGGCCAGTTTCAGCAATCAAGTGTCATAAAATAGGGGGAAATGTAGCTTCGATGGGAAAAGCGGTTTCCAATACACAACTAGAAATTATCAAAAACAGTGTATCGGAGTTATATATTGGTTTAGATCCAGATGCTACAGAAGAAATAGACGTTATTGCCAGGAAGCTTTATGGTATACTAGATCTGTACTATTTGCCTCCACCTAATGGCAAAGAAGACCTGGGTGATGCCAGCGAAGATGAAGTTTTAGAAGAATTCAGACACGCGAAACCAATGGCTGGGACTTTCTATTTGTACTTTTAAAGGAGAATAAAGTGGAACCTATTTTACCTCCATATGATTGTGTGCATTGTGGAGCAACTAAAGGCGAGTCCTGGGGTGACGTTGTGCCAGGTCATCGTGTTTGCGGCCCTTGTTACAGGGAACGCATGAATGAAGCACCGTGTCAGTGCCTTGACATTAACGGAAGGCATCCCTCAGATGCCCCAATCCCTCCATCACGAAATCTACATCGGAATCATCGTAAAAACTGTCCAGTTATTAGGGACTTATCTAAACCGATTAAAGAATTTAAGGATAAAAAAATGATAACACAGAATGAGATACATAAAGTATTAGACTTATGTGAAAAAACAATAGGGATGCTTAATACTCCCCCAGGGCCATCTTTTGAAGATCGTATTAAAGAAGTACATCTTTTTAAGCAGGGATTTCGTTTATCAGACTTGTATCATCCGCAAAAGAGGGATGACCGCAAAATGCAGTTTAGAGCTACTGATAATGGGTTAGAGGTAACTAGGTGGCTTAAGGATATATCTCAAGTGGATTGGGATAAGGTTACTATCGATGTTGTCTTTTATCCTTGGTCCAGCATTAAATTCATAATGCTCGATCCAATCTCTGAATCAAAATGAAAAATCAACAAAAAATCTTTTATGATTTTCTCAAAAAAAAGCTAGCTCCTCCAGTTTGCCCTCATTGTGATAAAAAATTAAAAAATTTTAATGTGATATTTGGGAATGTTGCATATTATCATGGCGACGTTTTTGATGACATAGAATGCCCGCATTGTTTTAAATATTGTAAAGTTACTGTATATATTTTACTGCATTCAGGGCAAAAATAATGGACACAATTTTACTCCCGTTCTCCGAGTTTAAGCAAGATGCCTTATTGGGTCATATTTTAACTGAGGATCAATTTTTTCAGATTATCAAAAATAAAATCCAACCAGAATGGTTTCTAAGTCAAGCCAATGCTAAAATTTATTGGATGTATTTGAAGTTTCGACATAAATATATAGATGAGCATAAAATGCCCACTCACATGGCCTTTCGAGAATGTAATCAATTTCTTGAATTAGATCCAAAAGATCGCAATATCTTATTTTCCCACATTGGAAAGTGCCTAAGTGCTGTCAATCAAATTCCTTTATATTTAATTAAACCAGATTTAACTGAATGGTTGCATAGTGTTATTTTGATGACTGCAATGAAAGATGCCAATAGGTTTTACAATAATAAAGATATTAAACAATGTTATCAGATATTAACGAAGGGCGTTAAGGAAGTCCAAACTACAGCATTTGATGGGGGTAAAGCTTATGACTTTAGAAATCCGGAATTGCTTTTCCAAGAAGCTGAAATAGATCGTAAAGACGCATTAACAACGGGATTAAAGATCCTAGATGAATCCATTTTAGATGGCGCAATAGCGGGTGGGTTGAAACGATCTGATACTACGGTTTTTATTGGAGCTTCCGGTGCTGGTAAGACTACGACATTAATTACAATTGCTGCGGAAAATATACGTCAAAGTAAAGACGTTTTATTTATGACTCATGAAGGGGGACCTAGGGATATCCAGCTTAAATTTATATCTAATGCGGTGGGATGCTCTATAAGGCAATTATTTGAATTAAATAAAAATAATGAAGGTCGCCATAAGATTGAACAAGCTACTATTAATATTGATAAGCATTTAAAATATATTCCTTATAATAAAGCCGGAATGACTATTGAAGAAGTGATTCCTATTATTCGAATCAGCCAAGAAGAAAGAATGGCTCAAAAGGAAAATGGCAAAGGATTTGACTTATTAATCAGCGACTATCCAGCATTATTGACTACCGAACAGGCTAGACAAGGCCATTTCCCTAAGAGATTAATCGATCAAATCGTATATGGACAATATGTCCAATTAGCTCTAGAGTACCAATTCCATTCATTATTAGCCATACAGACAAATCGTGAAGGTGCCAGAATTAATCGTGGTCATGATGGCGAAACTAGCCGATTAATTACTCCAGAAGATGTTTCTGAATCTTATGGCCCTATTCAGCAAGCTACTAACGTTATTACGATCAATCGGTCGGAACAAGCGACAGAACAAAACATGATTACTTATTATATTGGGAAAAGCCGTGGGAATCAGGCCGGAGTAAGAATTGTCGCTGATTCAAATTTTGCTGCCAACATGTCCCATTCTAATGCTTTTAGGGCTGTTCGATATATTGGTCAATATAGCCATGAACAAGCGGTCCAGCAACTTTTATCTTTACATCAGACTAATAGTGTGGTATAAGTAAAAATTCAATGAACTTTAAATTATCTGAAGACGATCGTCCCGACTCATTTAGTAAAGTATTATTCATTAATAAAGATATTTATATATTAGGAGAAATTACCCCCAATTCAGCAGGAGAATTTTTGGCCGCATTGAATATGGCCGACCAAGGTGATGGAGAAATCAATGTCTATATTTGCTCGATGGGTGGATGGTGTGAAGGCGGATTGGCGATGTATGATGCAATCAAGTCCACCCGTCACCCTGTCAAAACCATTGCTACTGGTGCCGTTTATAGTTCTGCTATTTTGCCGTACATCGCGGGCGATCTTCGATTGGTTCAAAAAAGTGCTAAAATATTTCTACATGAAATTTCAGTTTCTGTTTCGCATGAATTAAATCCGGCTACACTTGAAAGTGCAACCAAGGAAACTCGTATTTTAGTTGATATGTTTTCAGCTTATATTTCAAGTGCTTGTAAGTTATCTAAGCATGAAGTAACTAATATGTGCAAAGCTGAAACTTATATTTCAGCCGAAGAAGCCGTGCAAATGGGATTGGCGCATCAGTTAATTGACTATACTAAAAATAAGGTATCTTTTAAGTCTTCAAGAGCAACCTTAGCGAAGGCAAAGGCTAAACGTAAATGATCTGGGATTTTATCAAAAACCATTATAAGCTTATTTTGTTGATTTTATTGCCAATAGGGGCATTTGCTGGGGGTCGATATAGCGCTCCAACTACGTATAAAGATCATGAAGTTTATAGCGAACAAGCCGTTTCGACCGAAGTTGAAAAGAGAGTCGCAGCTTATAAGCAAGAATACGAGAAGAAGTTGAAGGTTGATTTGACTGAAACTGTGACCAAAGAGCCAGGCGGCAAAGTGGTCATTCAACGTCATAAGACCGTTCAATCTAATGAAACAAAAGTTGAGACTAAAATTCAATATGTAGATCGGGAGGTAATTAAGAAAGTCACAGAAACAGTTACAATAGATAAAGAGATTACACGTGATACTGGTAGATGGTTTGCTAGTATTAAGGTCGGAGTCGATAGCTTAAATTTTACCAATCCATTAATTGGAGTCGAAGTAGATCATAGATTATTAGGGCCAATATATGTGGGAGGATGGGGAATGGCAAAAACGAATTTTAGTGAAGTGCAAGTTGGTCTTGCGTTAGGAGTTAAATTTTAAAATATGGATAAACATGAATTTTATAAATTATT